>JAAUXU010024774.1_pt1 | contig 15617 bp, 16 predicted proteins | sample 7278151 | NCBI WGS metagenome assembly JAAUXU01 (sample SAMN14350113, study PRJNA611818) | marine sediment metagenome | isolation source: surface marine sediment (1.8m) | place: French Polynesia: Moorea | collected 2018-08 | reverse complement strand
CTGGTAGAGCAAGACATCACCACAACGTGGACTGCGAAGGGTCATTTAGGAGAGCCTAGTGAACTGCGATGACAAACCGAGATGGGCAGTAGCAAGGATTGGTATTGAGACTGCATCATCCGAATGCATACCATCAGATGCAGCTGTGTGCAATAACCCTGACAGGGGACAAACAGCCAGAGATGGATGGAAAATTGCACTTGAATAGAACTAGGCCAGGATGGCCACCTGGGAAGCGAGATGAGAAAGAACTCAACAGATCCATGTCACAAGTGACAGAGAGACATTAATAGACACTGATTGACTGTGCCCCAAACAGTAGCCAGGGGACGCGAGATGTTGACCACCCTTCTTCTCACCCCTCTTTCTCTCCTTAACCAAATTTTAGCACACCATCAAGTTGAAGGATGATCAACTGACTCGAAGGGAAAGATCACGCAACCTGACACCAAGGATGGCAATGCACGCAGAAGTGAGAACAGGCAGTTGACTCAGAAAATGACCCAAGCAGGGAAAGGATCAGGCAATGACAAGTCTGCCAGCTTCTTCATGCTCAACACACAGCAATTCAAATCCCTGATAGACCAAGTCAGCCGACAAGGGCAGGATGCTGCCAGAACAGATGACCAAAGAGGCATTAGAGCCCCGGAACTAGATACGGTAGACTTTTCCAAATGGAGGACCTGGCGAGAAAGGTTTGTAGCCACAGTAGAGATCAATGGCTGGAGCAATGCCAGAGTGTGGAGAGAAATGGCAGTCTGCATCACGGGCAAGGCCCGAGAGCTTATATTGGGCATCAACAGAGTCAGAGGAATGAGGCTGAACCAAAACTTTCACCCGGTATTAGCCGAGATTGAGGTGCTCATCATACCCAGCTCGGACTCCGACATGACCAGAGCCCAACTAGCCTCTGCACGGAAGGAACCTAATGAAGATATCCTCGAATGGAGAAGCCACATCAGGGTCCCATGAATGCAAGTGTATCCAAACCAGACTGTCAACGATGCCGAAGGAAAATGAGACCTGATCAACCTCTTCCTTAAGGGACTGGCTAGAGAAGCCACCAAGACACAGACCTGGGCTCTGAGGGAAATGAGGAGGGGTCATCAAAACCAGCATGCGGGCAATAGCCGAACTGCAAGACAAGAATGATCCGTACTGGATCAATGGTGAAGAAGATGAACAGTACCTGATAAAAAGCCAAGAGGGACAGGAGGAAGACCAAGAGGACTGGGGGCAAGAGGAAGAAATTGACAAATTGGGAAAAGTGTAAGGCTGCGATGTGCACATAAGGGTCCACACCTGGCCGGGCCGGACTCCCACAAAGACAGGACCTATACCATAGCCAACTTAGAGACTAATGACCAGAGGGGACAATTCAGCCACTTCCTTCCTGTCCAAATCGGGAAACATAAATGCACCACCCTAATCGACTCAGGGAACCAATGGCAGAGCATCATCCCTGACGGGTTTGCAAGGTGACTAGGGATCATGAACAAGAAACCTATTCAATCCCAGCCAAATGTAATGACAGCCCAAAAGGGTGCCTCCATTACCATTCTAGGTGAGGCCCCAGAGGACCCCCAACTCACCATCTGGCACACTGGCAAGACATATCCATTTAGACTGGCCACAGTGAAGGGACTGCACAATGCTATCAACATATCAGGACCCTGGCTCAAGACCATAGGTTGGGATGACCTTCACTCAGTAGGATGCCTGAGCATCAAGGGGACCCAAGTGCCCCTAGTAGGGCACGAGACAGCAGAACCAGATGTCAGCAGGATATTCATGCTCCAGAATATAACTATCCAGGCCCGAACAGGCCGGACCATCAATGCCCTGGTCCCTGATGTCAGGGGGCATCAGGCTACACCAGGGTTAGGATGCTTCAAAATTGGGGACAGACTCCCTGCATGGGGCTACACACGGGGCTCGCAGTCCTCACAAGTGCCACTGCAGGAGGCCTGACAGACAGTCCACTGATCAACATGACAGATAGAGATGTGACCATCTCCGCAGGTATGGCCCCAGGTACGGTTACGCATGCAGAAGAATGACAGCTAGAAACACACCACATTGCGGAGCTGGCGACAACCAAATCCGGCCGACCACACAGAGCAAGAAGAAGGAGGAATACATCTGCAATTTCATCAGGAATGTCAAAGACAAGGGAGGTAAAGAAAAGAAAGTAAACATCGAGAACTTTACCCCTGCCCAGAGGAGGAAATGGATCCTGGATACCTTTGAGCTGCGGGGAAAGCCCTGCCTTCAGAGGAAGGAGGATCTAGAGGTGGCCACAGAGCTACTCCTCAAATACTGGGACCTCTTCTCGCACGATGGTTCATATGATCACACCCAATTGATCCAACATTGAATCATCACAGAAGATGTACCGCCCATCAAGTGCCAGTACTGGCCAATAAACCCGATGCTGGAGCCAACCTTGAGAGAACAGCTCGATGAGTGCCTAGGACATAGTGTCATTGAGCCAGCTGACAGTCTCTGGAGCTTCAACATGGTAGCTGCCAAGAAGAAGAGAGGAAAGACCAGGTGGTACATCAACTGGCACCACCTAAATGACATTACTAAGAAGGACAGCTGACCAATGCCAACCATACAGGATATGATCACCTGAATAGCAGGCAGTAACATTTTCAGTGGTGTCAACATGGCAGGGGCTTTCCACTGCATTGACATCTGCCCTGATGACAGGGAAAAGACTGCCTTTGGTACACCCTTTGGGATGTTCCAACAGAATCGACTGGGATTTGGCATGACCAATGGACCCACAACCTATTGCCGACTAGTCAACAGGGTCCTCCGCCACATCCTGCCAACCAAAGCACTCAGCTTCATGATGACAGGGTTGTCCACAGCAGTGGGCTAAATGCCACCTGAGGAACTTTGATAAGACTTTGAGAGCCTACCAGGATGCAGGCTAAAAACTTGGACCCAGGAAATGTACATTTTTTCTCACCTTAGATAACTTACTTAGGACACCTGGTGGACTGACATGGCATCAGGCCAGTAGCATCCTACATAGAAGCAGTGAGAGACTGGCCTCTGCCCAAGTTCAAGACAGAAGCGACAGCCTTCCTAGGCATCACAGCTTACTACCGACACCACATCAAGGACTATGCAAAAATTGCGCAGCCCTGGATGGACATCATTGGAAAAATGACCTAACCAGGGACAGAGAAACAGAAACTGGATGTTTTGAACCAGACAAAGCTAGCATTTGAGGGGCTAAAACAGGCTCTCACAACCACTCTAATCCTAGGATCTCCGTACTTCCAAGGGCCTATGGCAGGGCAATTCATCTTAGATACTCTTCTTAGATTCTCTTAGACTTCTGCCAGACCCAAACGGCAGGCATCCTCAGCCAAAAGCAAATGCAAGTTTGACGTTGAAAATCGAGCAGGAACTAAACACGGTAATGCCAATGCACTAAGCAGAGGGGGTAAAGCCTGAACCAGCCGACCCCAACAACAGGGATGGAGAAGGATCAACCCAGGCTTTAGTCATCCTCCTCCCCAATGATATGAGAGAACAAATGAGGATTGTGCAAGACAATGACGAAACCCTAGCTCTCATCTGAGGTTGGGTTATTCACAGGAGAGCCCCAACCACCTTGGAAAGGGGACACCTTTCTGTGGAAGTCTCCACTTATGTTGGCATCCTACCCAATCTGCATATGGAGCGATCTGCGTATGGATCATGAGATGACAACTACCCACAGAGACAATCCACTGTGCGGTCAGTGTCCCCTGTGTACCAAATGACATGAAAGAGGAGATAATAAAAGCTGCCCACACAAGAGGTGGCCACATGGGCATCCCTGACAATCGACTGCCTCCAATGCCACTTCTACTTTCCAAAGTTGCATACAGAGGTGGAGGATTACATCAAAGGATGCCCCACATGCCAAAAGAAATTAAGAGGCAATAGACCCAAAAAACATACCTTAATTTCACCCTCTTGGGGATACTCTTTCCAGTGCCTCCACATTGACCTCGTCAGACCCCTGAACCAGAGCAGAGCTTAAGGGGCCAAATGGATCCTGACCTGACCTGCTGAGATGCATTTTCCAAATGGCCAGAGGCCTTCACCTTGAGGACCATAGACAGTAAGACAATCATCAGCACACTAGAATGCAAAATCTTTGCCAGATACGGGTACCCAGAAGCCATCCACTCTGACCAGGGACCCCAATTCTTGTCACAACTATTTAGACAACTGCAATCTGCCCCAGGAATCCAGATAACGGACACCACAGGGTACAACCCCAAGAGCAACCAGTCAGGTGGAATGTATGCACAGGGACTTAAACACAATCCTGAGAGTGCTTGTAGCCGAGCATGGCAATCCATACCATTGGGAGGACTTACTCCCTAGTGCCCTGTTTGTATTATGGATGACTATTTCCCATTTGACTGGCCTTGCCCCCTACCAAATACTATTTGGATTATTTGTCCCCTATAGGTAACATTTTTGGGGGCCCAACAGGGCCACAGAGGAAACTGGTATTTTGGACTATTTGAAGAAACTGAAATGGAGGGTCCTCAATGCCCATAAATACACCAGGGAACACTTGTCCATCGCAGTGTGCCACCAACGAGGACAGTATCACAAGGAGAGAAAACATGTCTATGCTGGGGTCAAGGTATGACTCTTTACCCGTACAGTCTCTAAAGGTACCAGCAAGAAGCTAGGCTGCTACTGGTCAGGACCCTGGATCATGTGTGCTGAACCCACCAACAGCAAAACCCTGTGCTGAACCCTGGGGGTCACCCCAGACGCTTCATAGGCAGGACAACTGAAGAATAAAGGCACTTGGGTTGTCAGTATCGACGGACTGAAACCATACAAGTAAGCCCAAACTATCCAAGCCCCTGAGAATGAGACTGACATCAAGATGGATGATAATGAATTTGCAGAAAACATTCCACTCCACCACGAGGTCACTCCCACAACCATGCCTTCCACAAATGTCAACAGCACTATGGCTTCTGCCGATAAGCCGTCTCCATTGAAGGTACTGACAGCCCCAGCCAGTGTGACTATCACTGCTAGCTCTAAAATGAAAGGAACCTTTCTGCCGGCACCCTGGCGATCGAAGCCACAAGATCATACCAGCTCCTCCAGCTCTAGCGACAGGGCAATGAGTAGCTCATCTAGCGATAACAGCATGGACATCAACCTCATAGAGGGCACCACCATCCCTGCTAGCGACACATTGCTCCTCATCTTTCCAGCCAGATTCCAGGCTCCCAAACCTAGCCATGACACCATCCCTTCAGGCACCTCACCCAGGCTACAGGAAACAGGGCACACACCCTCAACTTCCTCGAAAGGACCCCGTTCCAGCTCAGGGGCCGTGCGCAAAAGGACCCATGGAGCCACACCCTTTGGCACCAGGGGTGTCATTGCCAGGCTGGGGCCCAACCTTCCAGTCTTCGACAGGGAAGTCTTCATTCCCATGGAACCTCTTCCGCAGGATATCATCAACTGATATGCAAGGATCCACCACACAACTCACATCCCAGCCAAGAAGTTCATAGAGGACACAGAACTGCCTGGTTTATGACACCATGATGGAAGAAGCTGCTTCTAACCCTCCTTCCACACCTTCTGATGATGTCCAAAAGGACCCAGATTATGTACCTTAATCTTTTGTTGTATATGTTCTTTTCTAATAAAGGAGACTTCTCTGATACATAAATTTTGGGGGGGCACAGCAGACTGTGCCGGAAATGAACAGCTTGCTCTTAGACAAAAATTTCCTTCCCAAAGGCAAAACAGAAACACCAGCAGAGGAGCAGCGATGGCAAGTAAGTACATTTTCATTCTCCTCAGTGCAGTGGTCATCTCCATGATGCCCACCGGGTCCCTACAACACAGGCACAGTCGGAGTTCGAGATGGTCTCCCTCCTGGGACCGGGATGATGTCCAGACCCAAAGAGGGATTACGATGAGCCCAAAATGGAGATTGTACAATTACTACAGAGAAGGGAGGAAGCATACATTACAGCACACCAGTGCATGGCTAAGAGGACAACCTGCGTCACCCCATGTGGGCACAAAAGCATCATATATGGCTAACATATGACCAATTGGAGGAGAACAATGAACGTCCCAAAAGAGGAATGGTGGAGAGCTGTCAAGGAGGGAGTCATCAGGCTTGACTTCCACGAGAATGTCCACGAGAATGCCCTCAACACCGTAGCAGGCAGCAGCAACTATTATCCCCTGAACTCCCTCTTAGGGCCAGGACACCAGGTCACCACAGTCGGAGCCACCAAGTATGTCACACAATACCAATGCCTCCAAGCTGCGTGGGCGGAATTCACCAACTACACACAGGAGATCCCAGTGTGGCTATCCGGCTCCAATAGTACCATCAAGTTTGCAGACCCCATTAGTTATATATTAAGTAACTACGCAATGGTCATCACTTGCAACCCAGTCTCTCCCCTTAGGTGGAATATCGATGGGCATTGGTATTGTGACACCCCAATCATCAAGCCTTGCAAGGCCATGAAAAGGTTAGACCCAAGTCAAGGAAGTTCTGGGATGAAGACTTGGTCACGGGTCTCAGGGGTAACATTTTCTCCAATGCCCAGATCCAGCAGCTCAAGATGGCCTAGCGCATCCACCACTCTTGAGAAGCACAGGCGATCCTGGAATCATACGATGCATATGAGTCTGGGGACCAGGGTTCTGACGACATGTGGTGATTTGGCACCGGACTCTCAGGCGAAACCGTGGGGCACATCAAACTGACCATCCTGTCCAAAGTATCTTTCCTAATCCAGGCCATTGGGAATGTGTGGCCATGGATTGCGGGAGTAGGGCTAATCTTGGCCATGATCCAAACCATTGCTGGCTGCATCGTGAGGGTTTACTTTGTGTACTGGGCCAGAGGCATTGGTGTGTGGTTGATACCAGCTGCCTTGGGTATGGCCTTCACAATGTTGGCAATCCCATGGAAGGCACTCCAGACTATCTGGAGAGACCTCAGCAACAATCCAGGACCAGATGTCAGTCACGAGACCAAGGAGGAAAGGGCACATCACCTAAGACAGCCCAGCCTCAGGTCAAGGGGGCATGGGCAGCTCTACACGAGGGCCGCTTGGGTCGAAGGGGAAGGCCAGGGAGAACAGGAGCTGCCAAGCAAGAAGATGGTTGTGGGGGTCCAATTTGCTGGCCTCAACCAATTCTTCTGAGCCTCTGCCCCACATCCTGATCCCGCTTCTGAGTTGGGGCAAGCCGTCTGCAGGGGAGGTGAATTGGGGCTTGCTTAGTTCCATGAATTCATGTTCAAATGTTGCCTCACTTATCACTGTACACTTACCCTTCTCCCACCAGAGACTCTGCGGAGTTCAGGTATTGACGTCTGTCAGCCGTCGCTGTAAGGCAAGGGTGACTGGGAGGTGTGGGCGCGCTTGCACTTGCATATTATATGGTTAGTCTGAGGCCTACGTGCTACCCACTGGCTGACACTACAGGTATATAACCTTGTGAAGTTCTACAAAATCATGATATTTTCCATGCCACACTGAGAAACTTCATTTTGATGGACTTGTAGATGTTTTCTGAGGCCTGATGGTCTGAGATGGCCTGAGATTTTCTGTGGCAACTTGGTTGGGGAGGTTGTGCTCATGTCCGCATGTAATGCATTAGAACACATACTGAATTTGACCTTTCTCCATAGGTTCAGACGAAAGGGTTTGATTCCTGTATAAGTATTTGTTCTTGGTTCCTTTTCTGAGAAGAAAAGACAAAAGCAACAGCATCTTTCCAAGGATCTTCTTCTTTTGCAGAAGATTCTAATGCAGAGGTTAACCTTGGGAGAAGATTTCCACGAGGTGATGAAACAGGAGCAAGTACACTTGAGCCCGAAATTGTTGGCGCCCCTTTACCCCCGCACAACTTTTTTTGTTAACAGCTTAGAGCTAAGTTACACTTTGCTAGTGCTGAAGCCTTGGGGAAATACAACTCTGTCAGGAAGCTTAACATATAGTTAAAAAAGTAAGAAGCCTTTATCAAAAAAGACTGAAAGACAATGACAATAGAAATTTGGCATTTCAAAATCTTTGGCACTCTGCACATTAATGATCAGCTGTGTAACCTTTTTGCTGTATCACATTAGCTAGCCTGGTTGGACAGTTTTAATTTGTGTATGACAGGTCTCTCTCTGGTGATAAATTCTTCCGCTCTTCCACATCAATGAGTTCCAATTCTTCAAGACTAGAAGGATTTCTTGCAGCAACTCTTGACTTTGAAATTGCCCATAGATTTTCCTCATTCCACTATCATGCCGAACTCCGACACGTGGTGTCATTGATTGGTTCTGCTTTCCAGAACAATTTTAGCTGTAGTGAACACTGAAATGTCCTTCAACTGATGTAGGTATGAATTGTATGCAAAGGAAACCAATGAGACTTTGCTTGCATTTATTATGACCATAAAGCATTGAAGCTATATATCATTGGATCAATCATTGGATGCCCAATAACATTAAGGGCCACAGAAGCTTGGTTCACCCTGGTCTAGTTCGGGCTGGTGATGAAGCCTCTCCATGACACTCCTCAGATGGTGGACCCTGTTCTTGACCATTGACTGAGCTTTCAAAATGAGCTTTCAAAAGCAGTGGCTACTAAGAGCAGGAAAATCAGCAGACCCTCATTGTTCCTCTTGCCTGTGCCGTCCAAGTAGTTAGAAGTGGCAGTGATGCTAAACTGTGGGTCACCTCACCCTTTCATAGCTGGACTAAGTGACATTACTTGTCTTAGCTTTTTTAACATTTGTTTAGAGAGCAACAAAGGTGTTTGTTGCCACACTTTCTCAATTATTTCCATTGTTCAATTCGCTATTGTCGTAGCTGTTGCTGCCTTGCTAGTGTCACAGAACTCCCACTTGCTTGTCCTCAACCCACACAATGTGGTGGAGAACTCAGCCAAACTTTTTTGGCATCTTCTCGGTCCCAGATTTGCACAGTCGGAACAAAGACATATTCGCATAAAAGAGTTTGTAAAACGGTGAAATCCTCTGTTGACGTTTGTATTTGTGTCACCTCCTGTGGCGTGTTGATTTAAAGAACAAGTGTGTGCATCTTCCTCCAGTACAGACCCACCTACTTGACGGTCAATAGACCGGGTTTGACTCTTGGAACGGATGACCCACGCATGCCCTTAAGCTCTCTCGAGCTGCTCATTGTCGTCGTCGTCGTTCCCCTCGTCCCCCCCTTTCCCTAACCCTTTCTTTCTCTCACTCACAAGAGCGCACACGTGTTGTCGAGCTTTATGGAGCACCAATCAGTGGCTTAATGGCCCATTGTGCCAGCCCCTGTATGTATGTATGTGTTCTCACTATTCCCACGTGCGCTGCAGTGAAAAGGCCCGAACAGTAAGAGATCATACGATTCACTCAGGATCTTGCGTGCCCGGGGTAAGCTATGTACAGGGTGTTAGCAAAACTGCCTCAGCGTACGTACGCTGACTTGATTGGGGGATAATAATCCCATTGATGGTGTCTGGAGCATGCAGGAGAGGTTTGTTGAGTGCGGTCTGCCTATTATTCCATAAGCAAGCAGGACATCGCCACAGTGGATCCGTTGCGACATCGACACCGTGCGTGTGTCCCTGAGCATGTCATGGCCGAGGTTCAACGTTTTGTCATGAACCTGGAAGAACAGTTCTAGCGGGGTGAAGTGGACGGACAGGTCCAACTCCACCTTCCATGGCGACATGGACGCCCTTAAAGGACGCCATCTGGCCCTCCTGAAAGGTACCTGCCGACGGTATCCCGAAGACTCTCAAGACTTTCTGGATGAGGTTGGAGGCTTGCATTAGGGCTGAAGGAGGCCACTTTCAGGCCTTCAATCTATGAACTCCTTCGGCCTTAAATGCTTTTGATCTGACTGGAGTTATACATTACACTGGCATTCGCGAACACACTGTGCGTACATAACTATGACTCCGTGCGTACCGGTTGGCTTTTTTAGTCCCTCTGGCTTGGCAGAACATATATGCGCCAGGACATGCATCAACTGATTATAAGAGATCACACAGTATGTGATCTAGGTGATGTTGAAAACTTCAATTTCAGGTGGACATGTGTTGTTAGTTGTCACAGTTCGAAAAGCTTAAATTTCTGAGGACATGAATATTTTAAATTCTTGAACCAGTGGATTCGCTATGGTAACTCTGCCATGTTGATGCTTGCTGAAGTTATCTGCAGTCTGCGAAATTTCATTTGCTCCCAATAATGCACCTCTTTCTTTAAAAACATTGCTATTTCAAATTTCTTAAAAATATAAAATATTTCACGTAGCAAAATGGAATCTCTTCATCTGTAAGAATTAGACGGAAAGTTTGGTTCTTATGTGGAGTTTATTCCTATAACAGGAGGTTTTGTCTAAGTAGGAAAGAAAAGAGCTATTTCAGTCTTATCGGGGATATTTCAGTCCTATCTTATCTTATCTTATCTGATGGACATTTTTGTAGGTAGGTTTCAATGTACAGTAATAGCAGTGACACTGGCGAATCCAAAACGATTCCCTTGAGTGTTGCAAATTGGGTGATTGACGACAGCCAGTAATGTTGTTCCTTCAAAATACCTACACCAATATTGGTACCGATTGTTCAACTTTTGATGTGGTTTTTAATTTAGGTCAACATCTTTAACACGACGACTACAAACTCTCCGAAGGCAGATGGTCTGAACGCGATGCAGTCGTGGGTGATCTGCTGCATCTTCTTCGTGTTCGGAGCACTCTTCGAATACGCCATCATCTTGCTCCAGATGAAGGTCAAGACCTTCCGGAAGCTGGCGGCCCCGCTGCAGAAGGACGAGACGTGCAAGCTCGACATGGCAGTCCTCATCGCGTTCCCCATCGTGTTTCTCATTTTCAACATCGCCTACTGGGCCGCGTTCCACTTATAAGAACACCATGTCGAGAGTCCAGCCTGAGTTGTGTAGAGTGACAGTCGAAGCAAAGATTTTCTTTTTGGCAAGAAGTAACAAAGCCTATTCTTACAAAAAAATCTATAAACATCATATAAATGTTGCTTACGTACTGCAATACCTAAATCAGTATTCTATTAACTCTTTAAACGCATCAACAAAACCGACAATTATATGCTCGCATCATGAGGCATAGTTGTATCTTTACGTTGGGTTTCGTCGTCAATACCGTACAAGGTTTGTGACCAGTTTGGGCAGAGCAAAACCGCCTCCGGTGAAGACATTCCACAGATTCCGTTTCTCCTGAGGCTGGAATGTTCCAGATTCCTGTCAAGAAATGTGTTACGGAACCGACATCTCCACCAAGGTCAAAGGCAGATATCGAGAAGCACCAAAGCCTTGACCACGCCAGCCCAGCAGTCGATATTGTAATCGTTCGGCCTTCATCGATGCTCCGTTTACTGCACGTCCCGGGCATACCGATCAAGAACCTTTTTTTGCCTAGATTGAGTGACTTCAGAATGCATCATTCCGAGAACCATTCATTTCCTTCTCGACGTCATCTCTACACTACAAACGTGATCTAGACAGAATAACACCTACAACATCACAATGGTCACACAAAACAAGTCGCTTCACACGCTGCCCGCCACCTTCTTCTCCTCTTTGAACTGCGCCAGCATCTCCCTGAGGTCGTCCGGGACCCACCCCTTGTCGAGCTCGTGGCACCAGCGCTGGTACTTCAGCAGCTCGTCGCGCAAGGCCATATTCGCCTTCTCCCGCTCCAGGATCAGGTCGTCCAAGTACTGGTACCTGAGCGCAACAAAGCGGGAGAGAGAAAAATTGAACGTTAGCTTTTTTGGGATGTTGGTGTAGGTTTAGTCATTGAGCTTTCCTACTACATGTACGCGTGGGAGCATTTAACAGACCTGAGCTTCTTCCTCGCCCTGCACTCTCGGGCACTCTGTCTGCTGCGCTCCAACTTGCTCTTCATGTCTGTCTTCAGGTTCTTCTGTCCGGGCTTTCGACCGCGCTTGCCCTTGCTCGAGCTGGAGTTGGGTAGGCTCTGACTCAAGAGTGGCTGAAGCCGATGTCGCTGGTCTTCCTCTTCCGCCTGAGCTGCTACCGCCACCACCGTCTCTTCCGACGGTTCCTCCGGTTGGCGGTGCTGCTGCTTGTCCTCCAGCGGCTCCGGGGAGAAGTCGAATAGGTCCTCAAAGTTCACGGCGCCAATGTCCATGGATCGGGGGCTGCAGGAAAGGAATCATTTTGTTCCTGCGCAACCTACGGCAATTGAGCCCTTCTACCTCTCCGTGAAGAAGTTGTCCTGCTTGGCAGCGACTCTCTTCAAGTACACGAAACGAGGCTACGAAGGCAGTAACAGAAAAAGGAGTCGCAGCAGTGATCTCGGCCTTGTCTTCGTTGCTTTGTTTATGACGACGCAATTTATGTAGGGTTGGGTCAAGCCTGGGCTCGGCCCGAGGAGGCTCGACTTAGGCTCGAGCTCGTTTGAAAACTCAGGCTCGGTTGGATTTGAGGCTCGACGAATCCACGTTCGGGACTCAGCCCCAGTTTTCTGCCATTAGCAGGTGACGTCACTTTCAACAGCTGCTATTGGTGGAGAGTGGCGCATGCGCAAATGGAGCGAGAAGCCAATTCAAAGTTAGCGCGGGAAAAGAGAAGATGACGGTGCCCAAAGCAAGAAAGTCATCACGTTCTCGTCATTCCGGTCCAGACCGTGGCCACGTCCGTCAAGACCTTGAGCCTAGAAACGTCCATTGAGACCTTAAGCCTTGTTGGAAATACATGCAATTCTTTTCAAGAAATTTACGAGGGGTTTTTTTTTAGATATTTTTATGAATTACTCTGGCATATCTTCAATGAGGTCCTTTGACTCAATGTAAAAATTCCGGTAGACTCCACTTTCATGCGCAAATATGTGCAAAGCTGTTCGGCTTCCACTGTGCTGTCATCAGTTGTCACGTCTCACCCATCAGTTCCCTCGTTTCTCATCTGGATGGGCCAGCGTAGCACATGAAAGTCCGTTGCTGTAGCCAGCTGAAGGCCCTAAGAGGCCTACAAGTTCCTCATCAAGGCCTGAGGGGACCAGACCTCACGCATACGCGCTCTACCAACCCTTGGCTGATGACACGACTGATAACGAGAGCAATCAGGGCAACTTTAAGATCCTGAACATCGGCACTCCCGGGCTCCTTGAGAATGCAGTTGGAGGATGACTTCTGGCTCCCAAGGAGCTGATCAACGTCACAGGTGTGTCTTGCACCACCGTTCAGACGATCGTGACCGAGGACCTCGACCCTCGAAGCTCTCTGCCAGATGTGTCCCTTGCCTTTTCTTAGACAAACACAAGATGTGTCATCTGGAGGTGGCCAATGACTCCATTACCCGCGTTGAGACGGGCGGAGATGCCTTCACCTCGGACACAATACGGGTCACAAAGGCCATGCAGCGGCTGCCCAGTGGATTTGCACCACCTCGGAACGCCAAGGTCGTCACCAGCAAGAAGGTCCCGTTCATTGACAGAGCTTTAGACCATCCAACTGTTTTATGAGAATCGCCTCGTAGTCCACTCTCGTTTGCCCAAAGGAGTCCTACTACATCAATCCAGTCCGTATCGTTTAGGCAATCTCTACTCCACTACATAATGGATTTATAATAATTGCTCACGAATGAAGGGTACGTGCATCATTGTCTTATCAATTATGTACTCTGTACTGCGCTCATCGCATCCAGCTGATGGATCACCAGAAGATATGGTATGGACTGCATAGGTTGAGATGGAAAGGAGTGATCGCTCCACTCTCATCTAATCGAGCGGCTCTCCAAACTCTCCAGCGCCTGGGAGCTGCCTGTACAACTACTCCAACCGCTCCACCCTCTGCCGTCTTTGAACGTGAGGACATGATCTACCTCCTCCAGGTCCCAGCGGGTCAGACCACCAACTCAGATCAGCACAACTGCAAGGTCTTGGACAAGTTCATCTGCGACTTGCATCGCCAGAAGCTGGGAGGGTTTCACATCAGGTGGCTTCCGCTTCGAGACACTGCACATCCGCACGTCTCGCAGATGACGATGAACTTCCTGACCAAGAAGTGCATCGAGACCATGGCCCAAGCACCGAGCGTTCCGGATCTGGTCCCAGCAGCTTCCAAGGACCTCCTCACTAAGAAGCACTATGAGACCCTGTGTGAGTGGGGCCTCCATCGGAGGGAATTATGAGGCCATTAACGCTTCAAAGAAGTATCAAAGTCTCCTAGGACCATTCGAAAACCGACCGATGGAACGACTTTTACGGCCGCACCAGAGCCCTTGCATGCAAAGACAATGCCCTCGTGCATTTGCGTGATGCTTAGCGGAAGTCTGTATGCACAAGAGATTGCTGTTAACACTGAAATATCGTCTGTTATTGGGGAGAAGAGCCAAAAATTCACGGAGTCCGAGGACAGTCACCTACCTATCTTCTCCCCCCCCTAGCTATCACTCGGGGGGATATCTAGTGGACCCCCACAAAAAATTCACGTGCATCTTCTCTTCTGTTGGCCGAGAGAGAAACTTCTCCTCCCCCCCCCACGCTTAATGAGGGGGAGAAATGATGGATAGAGTTGGAAGCGTTTGAAGAGATTAAAATGCAAGAACAGTTCCTGCTTTATAACTTCCTCCTCCATGACTATACTATCTGTGTACTCACGCATAAGCTTAGTATTGTGTGCCTGCATATTCGGGACTGGACAGTGCATGTGTGTGCATATTACACGCTCACGCACGCATAGGTGGAAGCGAGCGAGAAGAGAGCAGAGGAGAGAGAATTTCTGGCAGCTGAGGAAGCAGCAGCGGACTCGCTCTGTGTGTGTGTGTGTGTCCCCACCGAGCTCGTACACACACACACACACACACACACAGACACAGAGCCTCGCCTGTGCAGAGTTGTGTGTGCGCCTGTGCTGTAAAGTGGAGTTCGGGACTTCCAGAACCACCAACTCTGACACCCTCGACGTCCCACAGTCCCGGATGTGACCGAGCAGGAGCGACAGCAACAGCAACACCAGTGTCGACATCATACGATTACATGAAAGCAAGCAGAAAAATCACCTAAGGGTAAGGAAAATGTCTCATTTACTCACTCACGTGTCAACAACCATTCGCTGCACAAAAGGTTATCCTCATGCACATATTTACATTATGTATTCTTGCTGGACGCACGTGGTTTATCCATGTGTGATTACAACTATCTTGGATTAATAGGCCCTAAAATGTCACCTGATAAAGAAAATTAAGATTCTTTTCTTTTGCTCTTCAGAACAATGTCCGTCTCCCCGGACGAGAAGGTCCACTTTCGGTTGGAGCAGATCGCCGCCATCGAGGAGGCCTTCGCCTACTTTGACGTCAATAATGACGGATTCATCTCTGCCGCAGAGTTCAAGGCAATCCTCATTAGTCTGGGCGAGACCGCCACTGAGGCGGAGATCAGGTGAGGGAAGGGGTCCCAGTGTTGGTGGTCGTGCGTACGTACGCGCGTATGTACTTCGTGCATCAGTACAGAGCGGGATGCTTGATAGGGCCAAGATGGCTGAGTGGGACGGCGACGGTGACGGCAACATCAACTTCGGCGAATTCCTGGACGCCAT
>JAAUXU010085899.1_pt1 | contig 15629 bp, 15 predicted proteins | sample 7278151 | NCBI WGS metagenome assembly JAAUXU01 (sample SAMN14350113, study PRJNA611818) | marine sediment metagenome | isolation source: surface marine sediment (1.8m) | place: French Polynesia: Moorea | collected 2018-08 | reverse complement strand
TTTGTTGCCTGTTCTGTGGGCAATGCTGAAGTCTTCAGCTTTGGTCATCGGCGGAGTTGCCTGTGGCAAAGTCGATTGCTTTACACGTCCTACTGCTACTTGCAATATCTCTTTTAGCACAGACATGTCCAGAAAAACGTCAAAGACACATGAGATATGACCTTTTGAGCATGTGTGTCAGAACTTGTGGGGCACCTGGTATGTGTACACTTGCATGACGTAAACAATCGTCTCTTTTTTTCCCCTCAGGTGGAAGCCAGGAAGGCCAGATATCAGCTGTCTGAAAGGAGAAGTGTCCATAACAGCCGACCCTCCAAGAAGTCTAAACCTGGCATTTTAGGCATTCACCAAAGGGCATTTTCAGTCTAATGGTGCCAAATTTCGTGCAATTCGTGAAATGCTGGAACTCTAAGTGCTTACGACCAATCAATGCAGTGATCCAGAGGATTCATTTAAGGCAATTTATTCTCCTGTATGTTAAAAGTGTGCAAGCAAGAGATTGGCCATATTTTTGCACAAACATGCCAAAAAAGTACAAAATAACTTATGTACTCGAGTACCTTCAGGTGTCAAATAGAATATTCATGAGACATTTGTGCAGTGACTCGGGGTGTGGCAGAGGCTGGATGGTGATTGTGAGGTAGATCCTCCGTATGTTGGTTAGGGCAATCCATGCATCTCGTAAGTGCACAGCATAGCCTGCAGGAAATGCCTGCGGATCGTGCTGGAGAGTCTGGAATCTTTCCCCAAAGTTCCTGCTTCAGACATGTAGGACTTAAAGACTTGAGAAGTATGCATAAACTATTAAATCTTGTACATTTCTGTAACATTCCTCAACTATACTTGATGTAAACGTTGCATAACATTGAACTAAACCTCATTGTGTAGACCTACGACGTCACTATTTGGGGGGTGATTTCCTTGGCCAGCTCGAGATTTTCTGAATAAGAAGGTTTTTTATCACCTCTCATGCTGTAAAACTATGCTTTAATCACAAGCAGGATGCTTTTATCTCGAGATAAGAAGATTTGTTGCAATCCTTCTCTCTATAACACAACCAGGGGAGGGGGTAAAAATGAGAAATTATTTGTTTTTGTTCTTGTTCTTCACATTTTTCATCGGGTTCACGGTCTCCAGCAAGCACAAGAAGGCCTCCAACGTGGCCTTCAGGGTCTACGTGGACCCGGACACCGGAGAGGAGGTCAAGAGAGTGGAGGTGAGCGCTGACAGCTACTGGTTAGCATCTCGGCAGTCCTATTGGTGCAGCAAGAGTGAACGTTGGGACGATGGTCAGCTTAATCAAGGATGCCAGAAGCCATCCTTACATGACGGGAGGGACCCGTTGGAAGCACTTGGCGTCAAAACCTGGACATTCTTTTCAGGTGACGAACGAGTGCTACGAATTCACCTGGCTCGGGCCGGTGGAGGATAACATCAACAACACTCGCTCGTGCGACGACCTCGTGTTGAGCAACCCCTCCCTGGTTACGCTCCCCTGCTTCGAGCCTCTCGTTTTCACCCAGGGCGAGTACAGACTCGAGGGCCCCAACCTTACCGAGATCGAGCAGCAGTGCAAGGCCGCCGAGACCACGGACGGGTCGCTATGCACGCCGCTCTGCGACCTGCAGGTGGGCTTAAAAACAGTCAATGCTCTCAACGTAACGGTGATGATGAAATTCCAAATGCTTGTGCACATGGCTTAATGTTATACAATTTGCTTATGTTTCAGAGGATCTTAAGCTGTATGATATATGTACAGTGTTTTATACGCAAGTCGACGGTGATTCTATTGAAAGAGAGCCATTATTAAATTTTCAAGAAAAAAACCTGAAAATCAGTGGAAGGAAGTGGCTAGTTAAAAAAATACTCTTTCTGTCAGGACAAGATGTGCGTGAAAATGACGTACTTCAACAGGGACGAGGATAGGACGATCGAGTACCAGACGCACTTCTGCGGCACCGGGATTGACGTCGCCAACAACGGACGGGTCCTGGGCAACGGATGCCACCTGCAGGTGTGTGCAAACGCGACTTTTTAGCAAAGAATTATCCAGTTGCTAATTTTTTTGCACTTTTTGCCCCAGGAAAGCGACCCCGAATACGACATCGAGGTGTGCTTCTGCGACAGCGACCGCTGCAACGGCGCCTCACAGGGTGGGGCCGTCTTTGGCCTAGTCTTATTGTCAATGGTCCTCAGACAACTATCTTGTCAGCCATAACATTTAGCAGAGTCAGATTTTTAAATAAAAAAAAGCGCATGTTGCTTGATCAACTTCACGACCGTGGTCCACATGTTTGTTCGGTACAGGTGGACGTGCAGTTGCGGTCAAAAGGCTGCCTTTCAGTGAGAAGAATCGTTCTTGTCCTATGCTTTGACCGATGGGCTTAGTTTTGCTAAAACCAATCACCAGAAGACAAGCAAAGCAACATTCGTAACAGTCAAATAACACCGAGTCGAGTTTTTCCCCCTATTCCCATGCAAGTGTTGACCTCAAGTACGAGTCAACGTGTGCGTTCACATGTTTTAACCCAGTCAAAATCGACAACGCCAGCTGCGCCTTTTTCAGAGGCCTCAATGTTGTTGGCCTTGGCTTTAAGCATCTGGTTACTCGATGAGGCTGAGTCCAGACGGTTCCTTCTGGTCAGGTTGAGCGATGATGAAGGCTGGAACGACAGTAAGTTGAGCAAAAAATCTCCTCGACCGTATGTTTTTCAGACCATTGTCAAGAATCTGCTCCGATCACGTATATGACATATCACTTCTCTCTTTTCAACTATGTCATCTCCCTTTTTAAAGATCTAATATTGCGTCTTTGTTTGGTCAGGACTTCTTTATGTCTAGCTCGTCCAAAACTTGAACAATCCTTGGAGCCACAGCACTTAGATATTTGTGCACGGAGTCGTCGAATTCCACCCTCTGCTCAATGTCCTCGCAGTCGCTGAAGCGGTGTTTACAAGAATCTCTAAAAATAAAAAAAGTAAGCATATACTTTGGAAAGAGTAAATTCAAATTTTCAACTGCTGTTTTGTGGAACCACCGATAATGATGAATAAGCCCTAGTGAGGAGTTGACAGCCACGATGCTGTTGCAATCAGGACCTTCCTGCCCCAGGCAGCCTATGGCCACGTGGCTGCCGATTGAGACGACGTCGTCCGTGCTGTGAATGGACTTGGTTTTGCGATCAGACATTGAGATTCCGCGGAAAACACTATGAGCCATATGGAATGCCTCGCTGTACTGTACACCAAGGTCTAAATGCGGTGGTAGGTCAAGTCTGGAATAATTATAATGTTTAAATACGTCCTTGTACCCTCGATATGCTATAATGATTGTACGGTTGACTCAGCTTGCCAATCACCTTCGAGGCTTTTTGCCTGATACTGCCGGAGGAGGATAGAAGATTGACTGAAATGTGGCCGTAGCAAATGATCCGAACTGTTTCTCCAGGTGTTGTATCATATCAGTCATCGTGTAGTGCTCGGTGGGCACCAATAGCTCGTCAGAGTCCATGATGGCGACGTACTTGTAGCGATCCTTGTATCTAAGAGCAGTGACACCACATCAACATATGCCTGAAGGCATGGGGGGAGCTTATGGACGTGGTTGTGTGCATACTTGTAGAAACAGTCGGTTCGGGTGACCACCTCGAAGTACTGGTACATGGAGAACCTGCGTTGCCTTTCAAAGTAGATCTGAAATTTGTCATTCAATAAAGGCTTATCTCTCATTATCCACTGTTCCTCATATTTGGTCAACACTTTCGTATTCATAAATGCGTAACTCTGTTTCGGAAGTGAATGATTCACGGCCAAAATACCTCACAGGTCAACAAATGTGCATACAAGTTAAATTTATCATTTTTATAAAGGTTGATCAATGGAGAAACATGGCAAAGAGCTGCATAGGTGTTGACGTCTTAATCGACATAGAATATCACGGAGGGAGAGCCCCTGAGGGACGGGCCCTTAGCAGGTGGGGGTTGACCCGGAGGGTTGACCCTGAGAAGGCTAATGCCTGCCTTGACGTCTCTTGCCTCTAGCAATGCGGGATGTCCAGGTCTGCCGCCAGAGAGCCGAAATGGCCAAATGTCCACAAAACCCTGTCTCCTGTAGTGTTCCAGCACCGTGGCCACGTTGGAGTGAAGTGCATAGACGTAGATGGCAACTTTTGAGAATCCCTGCTCCTTTAGCACCTCCAGCCACTCCACGAACTTCAGAGACACGTCACGGTTGGCGTAGAGCAACGCACTGACGCACAAGGCCGTCCCAGACTTCTCCTTGGTAAGAGCTATGGAGAGAGGGGGGAACAAGATCCTTGCCTCGTTGTGGTGCATGTACACTGCCCTCTTCAACAACTGCGTCAAGACTCTCACTGTTCACTTTGAGTTTGAGAGCGTTGGGAAGCACGACGTCCTCACACGTTTGGGAGCCCGACAGGGACAGGATGTGAGGCCTGAGGCCGTCACTCCTTGTGGGCATCGGACACTCCAGTCCGGGAAAAAGATGCGACTGTAACAATCCAGCTAAATTGCTGCAGATGCACACAATGAATTGAGCTTACGTAGGCGCTCAACGACCGCACGTTTCGCGCCAGGAAGAGGTGTCTGAAGTCCTTGGACTTGGTGGTCTCGACCCACTGCTCTCCTGAGGTCGGGTCCAGGTACCAGAAGTGGCAGGAAACGCTCTCGTCGTTGGTGCTCTCAAGCTGAAGTGAATGCGAGGTAAAAAGGCTTGCAGTGCATGGCGTCTTTCATACTGTGTGCTCTCATACCGATACCTCTTGCAAATGCGTGCTCTCCACAGCGAGAACGACCCTGGCCAGAGGGTCGTCGGGATCCCTGAGGTCCACGTGGGCGCTGAGTAGCCACATGACCGCCTTGACCAGCTTAGACGGCTTCGACATGTCCACCTCGAGGGCCTGCCACAGATCTCCACCGTCCAGCTGAAGGGCTTCCAACGTGGGCAGAAACACTTGGCATGAGACTACAAACATGACAGTTTAGAACCATTGTTAGAAACATCAATTGTTGAAAATGTTACCATTGTTCCGCTTTTGGATGTTTGGCACTGGCGTGTTCTCTCTGACTGGTTCACAATGCTTGCTCACACAGGGAAGATTTCAATATTGTAAAGTAAATATCAGAAAGTAACAATGTGTTCAGAAAGTGATAACCCTGACGGGACCGGTGGGTACGTTAGTAAAACTCGAGAACATCTGTGTAAGCAAAGCTCCTGGCCATACTCAGGTACAGGAATTCCAGGGGAAAATCTTGGAACATCTGTAATTGCAGAGGTGCATCCAGATATCATTCCAATGTGTTGTATTCTGAAAGCGAAAACTTTCCTGTTGTTCAGCCTTCCTGGCCATGGAGCTTCCATTCTGTAGAATTGGAGCAGAAGAAATATTCAGCCAAATTCGATCAGACAAAGCTGGTTTCATCTGTTCTTCTTCCTCTTTCTCCGCTCTTTGCCCAGTCCAAAGAAGGGTCGAGGCAGACTTGACGCTAGAGATTTGATGTCAGTTGACACATTTGTGTGTTCGCAACAACTGCTGCAACCTGAGCAAGGAGAAGACCAAGATGGAGAGTCTTCCTGGTCTTGAAGTCCTCATTGTCCGAAAGTTGAGTGCTCGACTATTGCGTCTTGAACAGCTTGACCTCTGCCTGCTTTAGTTTCACAAGTGGCAATTTGACGCACCCGAATTTTCACATGTGTGCGCAAAGTGAAAAAAGATATTCAAATCTGCATTTGTGCAACTCCTCCTTGGTCTGTCAGGAGGGAGATTAAGCCCCGTTTGGTCCCTCTGAGGTGTGAAGTCATCCTTTTGAGGATTCAGCATGAGTTCAGGGGAGGTCAATTTCAAATTTAAAAGAGAGAGAGAGAGAGAGAGAGAAAGTAGCTTAAATCGCGTTTGCACAAGCCCCAACCCACCCCCACCCCTGCTGTGAGCTCCCCCACGCAGGAACGGCCCTCTCCCCCCACGCGGATGGACAAAATTCTGCCCGTGCAAGCGCGCCCTTAAGGGCGGGATAACAAGAAGCCGCATTCCTCTGGTTAGAACGCATGAGGACTAAACCAAGCGAATGATTTGCAGATTTTCTTTTCCCTCGCCCCCTTTGTGTGCGCATGAGCATGCGCACGTGTCCCACATGTGCCTCAAAAAAGTCTTTCACCTATGCACTTCTGCACACACCTACGTACGTCTCCGTGTCAGACTTGGTGACTTGACAAGTTGGCAAATGCTGTTCCAACCCTTTCAGCTCTGTTAACTTGACACACATTTCTTCTCTTTGTCTGCGTCCCCCCCCACGAAGGACCCGTGTGAGGCCCCCTCACACACCCTCACGTCTCCTCGCAGGACATGGAAAGAAGGGGAAATCAAGGAGGAGGCATTTCTTGTACCTGCCTTCTTCTCCCTGATGCTCTCAGTCGCTCCTCAGCCACCCGAGTGTTAATCGCTCCCAATTGTTAGGTGTGTTTACTGAGCGAAAAGTCACCATGTGGATGTCGGCACCGGTGAGCGTAGCTACTGATCTCGTCCGGCATGAGCACGTCCGGTAACCACTTTTCTGTGACGTCACACAAGGAGGCTTTCGGCATTGGCTCCATTTCAATGCTGTTCGAGAACATCTCCTCGTTGCTGGACGACTGCCTGCAGGCCTGCACGCAGTCGTCCAGCCTCAAGGGTGAGGCGTTCTTGCTGGCGGAGCTCGGCCAGATGCTGGTCTGTCGCAGGGCGGGCCTGTCTCTGGCAGCAGAGCTTGGTCGACGATGTCAAACGCCACCTGTTGACTCGACCAAACACTTATGTTGGTGGGGGAGAAAACAATATAAAGCTTGCCCGAAGAACACATCACTCACCCTGAATGGCACGGATACTGTATGACACTGGTTGTTTTTTTCCTTAATGGAGCTCAAGTGTTTACTCCACAGCTTGTCCTTGCTCTTGTCCTGCTGTCCCCTGAAGATGTCAAGTGCCAGGACGACAACACCAACAACGAGATCTCCTCTGAGTGCGTGGACAAGGTGACTCAAGCGGCGGACAAGCGCAGATTAGACCAACCGTCTAATACTCCATCTTCTTCTGCTTCGACTTGCAGGTCATGCTCGTGGACGAGCTCGAGTGGGAGCATAAGATCAAGTGTCACCACACTTACGAGAAGAACTGCTTCCAGACCTTCGTCACGTCGTACAGGGCGCAGAGGGTGAGAATGCATGACTCAAGTCTGGGCATCAATCTGCATGAAGCAAGTCAACTGCTCAGGGAGGATTCGCAGATCTACTTTTTTGTGTTACTCATGAAGCACGTTAGTACCTTAAGCTATAAATTTAAGGGGGGTTATTTGGTTGTTAGGTTTTCCCCCACTACAAATGGATGGATTTATACCAGGACACGCAGCTGGAGCAGCAGTGCAGTAGTGTAGTGGATTCAGCTAAAAAGAGCATCTACCTCTGAAAGCCCCATAAGCGGCACTCACTGTTTCATTGTGCTGCTCCTGCTCATTGGTGCAAAGCCCAACTGATCCAGTGGACGATGCCGAAGCGAGTCACGATGGGTCTCAGCAACAGGGGCCATTGAGGCATCAGGCCCATTGAGGCAAGACCAAGACGAAGAAAAAGGCTCCTTCTCGTCGCCCAGAGACACTGAATGGTGTCAGTGTCCACAAGCAATGTTATTCATTTATTTTGCCCTTCTGTTCTTGATCATCACGACTTGTTGGCCCTGTAAACATTTCACCGTAATAATCTACATTAAAAACAGGCATTTGTGTTGGTTTCGGGTGTTTTGACCCTTTTAAGAGTCTCACCCATTTATCCAGAAGCCCAGTCCACTGCAGGTTCCGTGTAGGGCTGCATTCGAGCCGTTACCGATCCGGATGCTTTGGCGGGTTTTGACAATTGGAGATTTTAAGTAGCTTACAAGAATTACTGGCTAAGTGCTAGCAGAAGAGTTTTTATTATTGTTATCGCAATGATGTATCTTTAAGTATATTTATACTGCAAACATGCTTATATGCAGACATCTGTAACTGTAGCTGTCTGCGGCACCCTTGATGCTACTGCTCTCCGCCGCTGTCTGGGCACATTTTCCAACTACTCTTCAGCTCCCCGGTACAGTTCAGCATGGAGCTGTATCGAGCCCGGATTTTTCGAGCCTGAGTCGAGTCGAGCCAAGTTGATTCGGGCTTAATTTTTGGAAAATACCAAATTACAGAGTTTGTTATTGAGATACTGGGAGGTACACATTAGATTATACTCTGCAGTGTGGATATATTCGATCCACATGGCACAGTTGTGAAGAGGCTTTGGACGATTGACTTTTATAGTTAAAATCATGAATTATTAATCGATACCACTATTTGCTGCTTTGGCCGTCAACTTGGTCTGACTTCGGAAGCCATTCCTGGTCCGAGTGCACAACTTGACGTGGAAACCCCAAGTAATTTGCGTGATGGACTTGAATGTTAGACTCAGGCTCGAAAAGTTTAGGCTCGCGAGCTTCTCGAGCTCGTGCACGACCGAGCCTGAGCTCGATGCAACTCTAGTTGAGTCCAGTTTGGTGTAAACCCGATACACCGATTCGGGCTCAAGACCCGACCTCCGGGGTACCGTAAGAGTATTAAAAAAAACCACCGCAGTTCAATACGGATCTAACGTATTTCTCCCTCCTGACCGATTTCTTTTTAAGTCCCTCCATAACGTGAGTCATTATTGGAATCTTGTGCAACACATTTTACCCTCCTCCTGACAAAGTATACGTCATATCGAGATTCAACTGTTCTCTCACATTGATTAGCTCAATGAAGGCTGATTTCATTTTAGACGACATAAATTTTAACGTATCTAAATTGGGATTTTTTTCCATGGTCTATACGATTCATACTCCGAGCTTTGATTGTAAGACAACTTTAAGAAAAGGGGGGGGTTCTTATTTCATTTATTTAAAAAAATGTAAAATTGCCTTCCTTCTTTGCCATCACACCATAGCCAGATGAGACCGAACAACAATAGCCCAATATCTATAAGTTAGAGCTGCTTGCTTGTCCTCGACTTCGATACCCTTGATGGTGTCTCTTAGAGTAGCTGCAGCTGGCTGCAGTCGAAGCATTGGTGTTCTTCTTCTTGCAGCATTAAATCATTGTCGAGCCAGCTTTGCCACTTGATTTATACGAACACATCACATCAGTGGCTGCGATTTTCCTCACTGTGTTGTGAAGACGACCTCGAAGCAATGAAGCAATAACCAAGAACTGCCACTTCTCGTAAAAAATCGATCCTGGCGCAGCCAGGGGAGGGAAAAAATGAAAAGAAAGGGTTGAGGGCTCACAGGAGGGGGTTCTCTTGGTAACTGGACAATACTTTATACTTTTCATTGGCCTTTGGAGCACCTCGCGTACACGTGGCACTTGCTTTGCGCAGGAGATCGAGTGCCACAACGATTACGAGAAGAACTGCTTCATCGAGTACAAGAAGAGCAGCCGCGTGGTCGAGGTCCGGGTGTGCCACAAGCCCTTCGTCAGGAACTGCGGCAAGACGGGACCCAACGTCTGCACCGACGAGTACCAGACAGGTGAGGCGAGGGAGGAAGGGCAGGGAGAGGCTTCAGCTCTCAAGCACGTGTGGGGTGAGGCGAACTTCTTTAAACACATGTATTTGCTCTTCAGCCTCACCCCCAAAACGAATGCAATAATTATATGCACTGTACGTACAGCCTGTGGATGGAAGAAAGTCTAATGCCTTCCCTGCACCTCTTTTGGCTTGTTCTGGTGTCTCTCCATGGCCGCCCTCCCACCCAGCCGTCATGGACGTTCCCATGACCACCTCCTCTCATTGCTTTGATTCATGTTGTTCGTGCAGTTCAGCACACATTTGGGGAAGAGGCCTGATTTTTGTGCTGTGACGGTCCGTATATCTATGTTGCCTGCCTTTAAGGCCCATTTTACGAGGGTCGGGATTTTGGACCCGATTTTCTGCGAGCGCAAGCGCTCCCAAACAACACTGCAGCAACGTCTTTGTCGAGGTCTCATCCGTTCCGTTGTTTTCATTCCTTCGATTGTGGCTGCCGCCAGTGTGCGAAACCACCATCAACGAGCACTTGGTGGATGACGACGTCCCCGCCTGCGAGACCGTCTACGAGGAGATCTGCGACGACGACCAAGAGGGGGAGACCGAATGTCAGAAGATCCCCAGGCAGATTTGCTCACTGATCAAGGAAGAGAGGACCAGAACCAGTCACGACACCAAGGTGAATTTGAAAGAAAGAAAAGAAGTAGCTACGTTGGAAAAATTTTTCATGTTTTACTTTACTTTTTTTTAAGTGCCGCCGTGAACGGACTCGAGTTTGTGGCCCACTTGAATGTCCGCTCGTCCTGGGAGAGGAAATTTGCCAAAACAAGACAAAGACGGTGATTTTTCGCATCTTTTGCTCGGTGACTTTGTGAAATCAGATGAACCTGGACAACCCTCTAGCAACTTCACTACACACGTAGCGGGGAGTCTGCAAACTTTGCAGTCGCTACATTATTTCCCGCTGAGCTGCAGAAAAATCCTATTAAGACAGATCCTCTCTAACCCCTGTGAAATGGCAGTTTTGCAATAAGGGGAAGAAGAACGTACGCAGCTTCACACACGAAGCCCTTTCTGTGGCGAGAAACATACGTTTCATTCTTATTTTGTCAAATGACGCATCTTAGTTGACCAATGAAAAATAATTTCGCAGGTTCTTGACGACGTCCCGCATGAGGTCTGTGACCTCGTTCCTCAGGAGATCTGCGGCGAGGTCTCCCGTCTGGTGCCAAAGCTGGTGCCCACCACCAAGTGCGTCTCGGTACCTAGGGAAGTGTGCGTCAGGTTCAGGGTCAACCCCAGGACCGTGAAGAAGCCCGTCGTCAAGACGTGGTGTAGCGATCAGAATGAACCTCTGTAAAAGAGGAGAAATTGTAACGTCGTGGAATTATGCAGTACAAAGATTTGAATCACAAAACAAATACGTACGTAGAATAGTTAGCTATGGAATAAATATATATCTGTACAACGTCATGTAACTTCGTTCTTCCCCAAGTGACTTTGTGCTGTGTTTTTTGTCTCATCGAGGGCGTCAAGACCTAAAAACACTGCTGTTCTGCCAAGGGCAGAAGGCAAGAGGCAACCATTACCAATGGGCAACTGCCAGCAGAGGCCACCTCTACCATGCGCGCTTAGCCACATCCAAGTCCGCGTCAAGGCTAAGCTTGTATGACGCTCTTGACTCGTGACTTCACCACCAAGTCAAGTCCCAAGCATAGAGAACTCAGAGTTGGTGAACAGATCGGTGTCTTTTACTCAATCTTCCGTTAGCCTGGCAAAAATCTCAATTGACAGATACACCAAGTCTGCGCGCTGAGTAGTGATGCGCTAGGTGAGCCGAGTCGAACCGAACCTAAGACAGTTGAGGTTAGCCCAGCTTAACCCATCTAACTCAACCAACTCCATCTGACTTAACCCATCTCAGGGTCGGCTCGCCCGGGAAAACTTCCACCGAACGTCATCCTCCTGCCCCTGCTTCCTGATGGCCCCACTTCCAACAAGTCCAAGCTGCTGGTGAGGAACATGATCCCATTCTCCACCGTGCTCAGTCTGTCCCTGGTGGCGAATCCTCATTTGGCAATGTCAGCAACATCAGCCAATCCATCCTTCAGTGCTGCAAATATCCAAGGCTGGGAGTCTCCAGAACAGACCCATGCGCTGAACACAGATCTCAGGAGCTGCGATCAATGCAACCCATATAAAGCCTGAGGCTTATTCAAGTTACCGGGAGAGGGAGGAGCAGAGAGTGACGATGAGGGCGCCAATGACGGCCTTTGCCAAACTTTTATCTGCCTCCCCAACAGTGTGAGAGTCGTCACTCACTCTCAGATGACGCCTCGGAAGTGCAGAACAGCCCAGACAGCAGCTGGTCCCGCCTGAGGGGATTTCACACCCCTACCTCACTGACAGCCCAATACGTGCGGTGGCAGCGGATTACTCATCAATTAAACAAGTCTTAAAGGTTGTTTTTGCTTTTCTGCGACTGAGTCCGGGCCCAGCCCAACCTGATTAGGAGCAGTTTCCCCTGTGTGTGTGAGTGCGTGTGCGTGGCTGGGCGGGTTGGCGCGTGCCAGTCATTTGTTCCTGCCATTACGTCTTTCTGTGTGGAGAATAATGGAAGGTAGAGGGCGCACCAACCGTCCGGTAAGCAAAGAATGGCCAGGTAGGAAATGATAAGATTAGGTACAGATGGAAAAAATGTGCGTACGACAGTACCAACCAGGCTCCTGAAGCATGCAGACCTCTCGCTCGCTTTCTCTCTTGTGCAGTAGTATGTCATAGTAGAAAGGGCCCTCAGACTCTCAGCCAACCATAAATTGGCTGCTTGCACGCAAATGAAAAAAAAGGCTTACAGCATGAACAGTTTTAGTCCATTCAAAGCCTTACACAGAATATGATTAAGGGACTAATTTGCTGCTTCATTCTCTGCAGATTAGTGGCAGCTTATTTACTTTTTAGGACCTACGTACAAAGACTGAGCGTGTCGAAGACTTTCGTTACTGCTGCATATGTACTACAAAACTGCAGCTGCTACTACTCTTGTGACAGAGGAAGGGGGGGGGGAAGAGCCCCCTTCTGCGTGTGTGAGCCTCTCCAGCCATGGCTGCAGGGGGGGGGGGGAAGGGGAAGGAGAGAAGGGCGAATTGTAGTTTGGGAAAGCTCACGCGAGCAGAGTCGATTTTTGGAAGAGCAGCAACAGCAGTGGTTTGGCTGAGCTCTAGATAAGAGGAAGCTGAAGTGGAGAAAGAGAGACTAAATTAGCAAGGACAAACCGTGTGTGTTTTAATATCAAAATGTGAGTGAATGGAGCGGGAGAAAGGCTTAAGGCAAGTCTTTACCCAAGCGTTGGCTTGAGCAGTTCAGCTCGATCCCCGCCGGAGACATCCTGGCATAGGAATTCCGCGAAACACTTTCTGTCGATGTCCTCGCATCTGACAGGGTTTTTTTTGTCACGGGTCCTTTTATTTTTGAGAGTGCCCTTTGAAAGACCTGAGTAGATCTTCTGTGACTGAAAGAGTTGTCAGCCCTGAAAACTTATACTGATTGTTGTGCTAGCTTCAATCAGCTTTCACTTCGTCTGTATTTCAATGTTTACGAGTATAGCAAAGCATTCTTTGACAGAAATAGGTGGGAAAAGCTGGCTTTTCTCATGTTCACTCATAGACCAAACCTATCACGCGTTGTTCTTGAACTCCTCCAAAGACTGAAAGAAAAGCTTCTCCCCCTCCATGGATCATTGTCATCATCACCAACGACCACAACAGCAAGGAAAATTATGTCGGAGAGAATAACTGAATCTTGACAAACTTTATTTGGCTCCCCCACAATAACCCCAAGAAGGTCAGCACCAGTGAGGAGGCCGTCAACATGGACTGTTTTCTCAAGGTTTTGTCGATAAACCTGATTCTTCTGGCAATTCACGTGACGTCAGGTGAGCCAAAAAACAACTCCAGTCCTTTTGACACCCAACCGTGCAGCAGTGGCTGCTATGACTACAAGTTAGGGAGAATGCGAAGGATTGCAAATTTTTACGGTTTCCCCCGCGCATCCTTGGCGAAGAAGCCCTTTACGTGCATTTGCATATGGGAAAGACTCCTTCCTGGCACGAAACATTGAAAGTGTATCACAGGGTGGTTCACTAGCAGTTGAGCCATTGTTCTACGACGTGTTTAGCCTCATGAAGAATTTGCTCGTCCTCATGAAAATCAGACCTTTGCTGATCAAATGACATTTGGGAACATTTGAGCAGTCACCTCATGAACATGATGAGTGATGGAAGACCTGACCGGGAGAAGCTGCTCAAACGTGGCTAAAAGGGGCGGAAAAGGGGTAATTTGAACATTTGATGAAAAAGACTCCTAAATGTGCTTGCTCTGGTTCCTCAGTCCTGTAGGGATTGGAGGGCACTCGTCCAGCATGGGCTAAAATTGGGCTTGATGGCCTGAGCTAAGTACCTCTCATAGTTTGTTACAGTATCACACTTCAAGAAAACCCACTCTAGGCCTAGATGCAGGTCTACGGCTGGGCCCAAGTCTGGTCGAGTCCATCCATGACTCGGGGGATGGGTGGATCCATGACTATGGAGGCGTGCAGATGTGGTTGAGGAGCGCCTGCGACAGGTGCTGGTACACCACGAATCCCGAGTGGATGTCGTCGTCGCACCTCCAGTTGAAGTCCTCGTCCGTGGGGATGTGGTGCCGGGCACAGATCTGCGCGTACTCGTCCTGCAGGGCCAGGTGTGCGTCCCACACGATCACAGATTTACCGTGGCTGGCAGCAACTTTCCTGGAAAGGCGTCGTGAGACCTTGGGAGCGATTTTCCATAGTCACGTACCTCGCTAAGTCGTTCAGGCGGTCCACGTCCTTCTGCTTGACCTTGTAGTCATTGTCGAAGCCGAGGGGCTGCTCGTTGAGCATGATCACGATGTCAAAGTGAAACTGCAACGAGAAGAGGCCGTCCTCCAAAGCCTTGTGGCAGCACCTTAGCCCTGACTATTATGTCAGCTGCACTCCTTACGTCCATCTTTTCTCTTATCCTCTTAAGGGTTTTGATCATGCTATCCAAGTTGAGCTGGTACTTGTCGAACTGGTTCAGCCTCTTCCAGACGAACCAGAGTCCGGCCTCGAGGACGACGGCCTCGGGCCTCATCTGCGCAAAGTCCTTGCGTAGGGCGTCGTGACTCCGGGTCAGGTAGGGTTCCCACAAGAAGGACATCCGCTTAACTTGAGGGTTGCTACAAAATAAGTCAGGCTGTAAAGCTCGATGTGAAATGCATGTTGAAATAGCCCCCTACTTCTGCTTCTCTCCAAACAATCCCTGATCTCTCATGGTCCACATGTCCATCTGGAGTCCGCCCAGCTTTTGGGCCATCAGGTAATTGGACGAGGTCACGTTCTTCACGCTGATGGTCTGAGGTTCACCGTCATGCTTGATTCTGTGAAAACATAGTTGGAAACTCGACCCTAAGTAAAGGATGAATCAAAGGACGTTTTTGCAGGCAGCTTTTGTGCTCACTATGCGGCTGTTTTTTTGTTTTTCCCTAGTATCAGTGTATTAATTTGTCAAAGACTCATGTCTACACATTTTCCCAGAGCTTTGGAATGCTGTGATGTTGCTTTGAGCCGCCCAAATGGCAGAAGTTCTCTTCAAACGAAGAATTGCATGGGCTGCTTAAGCCTCCTTAAAAAAAACAAGGTATTGATGAGTTCTTTAATTCTTATTACGGTCGACTCTTGCAGCGGTGATTCAACAAATTGTCTCCCAATAACGAAATTTTCTCTGGGGACACAGTTTTTCTGCAGTTGAGTCTGGCAATAACCAAGTCCAAACTTTGGTCGAGTCTCAAAATAACCGAGTTTCCCCGTTGAATCCACCCTTTTGAAGACTTCAGTGAAAGTGAAAAAGGGACGAAGAGACTTCCTGATCTCAAGATGGACTCTTCTGTGCAGTTTGACGCAGGCATCTCAGCAGCTCAGTCTGAGCCCAAATGAACAGCTGAGAATACTTTGTGTCGGGTCAACCTTTTGTCTCGCCACAGACAAGTGTCTCGCAGAAATGAACTT
>JAAUXU010034763.1_pt1 | contig 15630 bp, 9 predicted proteins | sample 7278151 | NCBI WGS metagenome assembly JAAUXU01 (sample SAMN14350113, study PRJNA611818) | marine sediment metagenome | isolation source: surface marine sediment (1.8m) | place: French Polynesia: Moorea | collected 2018-08 | reverse complement strand
ACACCACAACAGCTGACATCACTGCTTGAGACATGGTCTGCACCTGCTCCGCTCGTCGTAGAGACTTGTTCTTTGTTTTGATGGACCACCACGACAGCTGACATTTCGCCTCAGTTCAACAGCTTCATTCACCTTCTCCCTCCTTTATTTTCTTTGGGCTTGACCTGTCAACTGGCGGCCCGCTGCCATCACTGCCACGAGCTGGGGAGAGGAGGAGAGTGTGCGGATCAGCCAGTTCCAAAAGTAACAAAAATAGTGAATGGGAAGCTTGTTGAGAGCGTGAAGTGCATGATGAGGTCGAGGCGCATGGACAGTGTGAAGTACATGGTGGGCAAGGAGAGAGACAGACGGAAATAGCGATTTACAGAATTCTCCGGAGCAAAGCCGGGTGCAGGTTCAGCTAGCTTTGAATAAAAATGGTCAAAACCTCTGAAAAAATTTCGGCATGTACCTGAGAGTGTCATCTAATAAGAAAAGTTTGGGAACACTACTTGTTCCTACGTAGAGTACGCATGCAACAGAAGAGACCGAAACAAAATTGGTTTGATCGTAAGCTAAGACCACTTCCGTTTCCTGTCAGTTCGTGCCACTGAGCTCGAGTAGAGGAGAGTGAGTGCCTTAAATTTAAGCTTAAAAAAACTAGAGAATTGAGTGATACGAGACCAACACAGTATTGAGTACTGGATGATGAGTGTAATCTGGACTAGAAAGGGGTGAGAGCTTAAAAATATGGCTTAAACAGTAACATAGAACGAATAGTCATGAAATGAGCGGATGCGAGTGGACCTTGGGATTGAGCTCTTAGTTAAGACATTACGAGTGCCAGTGGGACTGTCCCTCTGGTACCTTACTCCCTCGAGTCAACCTGGTTAGAGTCGTAGAAAGTGGTCATGGCGGCGATATCGTCGTCGTAATCGTCGTAGTCGTCATTCCGCGGCGTCCTGGCGAGCGTCAAAGCGTCCAGCCTTTGGTGGATCCAAACCACACGGTGACGTCCGGAATGATTGACTAAGAGTAGGCCTCGACAGTCCCCAAGACGGCTTCCGTACTGAGAACGAGTGAACGAACGTAGCTTCAGTTGAAAGTACACGAGCTCAAGCCAGCCTGTCACACGAATCAACCAACGAAACGATCTTCCAGTATCGTACACTAGGTCTTACGGACTAAGATAACGTAGAACAGTACACAGCACGATACGCAGCAAAGTACAGAGTAACGTGCAGTAGAACACAGTAATACAATACAACTGCCATTAACGCTAGCTCTCACGCGCATGCACGTATACACACTACTTTTGTACAGATATCTACTGACGGCGCCAAAAGAGCGAGACAATTGTCCAAAAAATTGTCCGAGACAATTGTTCTCCTCTACTAATCTGTTCCACTGATTTGTAGAGAAGATGTTTTGGTGTTGCTACTTCCCTCCTCAGCGCTAAAAAAACCGGACAAGTATTCAGAAATGAGTGGCTTTAAGTACAGCGCGTACTTGACATATTGTGCAATAAGTACTTGATCCACTAAGTTGAAAACTTGTGGAATAGAATATTCCGAAAACGTAAAAATCTGCAGGTGAAGGCAGCTCTTCAGGCTCAGCTGGAGCAGCCTCCTCAGTCAAGAGTCCATGCTATCCAGGATCAACTAGGTTGGTACATTCGCATTCCAATGAGTCTCCTGCGTTCAAAGAGAGTTTCTATGCAATAGGGTGTTTTTTCATTAAATACCTATAAATATATATTTACCATTAAAGAAGTTTAATGGGATGGAACTAACGCCCCAATCCTCTTAAGAGATAAGATACGGTCAGCACTTGCAGCATATACAGGTTGTGAGAAAATTGATGATCCCCGGCCGAAGCGACAGGTTTTTATCGTCAAGTTTCTTCCTTGTCTCTGATCAATTGTTTCCTCGGTTTTTTTAATGAGTCACCCAAAATATTGCAACATTTTGGCAACCCTGACTTTAAGAGAGAGATGTGAGTTCCGCCAGCACCCAGTGGTGAGCTCCCAGCTCAGAGCTCGAGGGATGGCTTCGAGCTCTCTCGCGAGCCTTCTCGCGCGTGTGAGTCGAATGAACTATTCGAAGACATCCCTAGCGCTCTGAGCTTCGAGCTCACGGGAGATTTAGAAAATTCAGCTTGACTCGGAGATGCCGAGCAGCAGATATGAGGGGATGTGACTCGATTCTGTACCCTGTACGCACTCGTAGGTGTCGGTCGCACAACCGGATCCACTACCCGCCCACGCAGGCAATGTCGTTACACCCTGTACATGATCGTGTAGCCCAATCCACGGAAGGCTGTTGTGTTTCTCCTCGCTACCTTAGGAAATGAGGCCTGTCGGTGTTTTGTCCGTGTAATTAATGGCGCGTACGTGCCATGAAATGCGTTGCAAGCTACCAATACATAAATGTACATGTACAAAGTGGGAGCAGAATGAGATAGCTTAGCAACTTTCGTTCGCACAGTTGCGCATCCGCGCCTTATTTGTTGCTCAAGAGCGCAGCAACCACATGCAGGTGGGAGACGAATCGAAAACTTTTGCTCACTTGATGAAGAGGGACTGAGCTACTAAATAAGCGTCTGACACTCAAGTTTATCACTCACTGGGCAGAGAAAAAAACTTTGCAAATTGTCTCGTCGACGTCGACACAGTTTTATTGAGGCCCCACAGCGATAGCGAATGTAATTGACGAGTAAGTTGGTTGTGAGCTCTTCAGCAGACTGGATTACTCCAATTTTGGGCAGAAAGCGACCCATTCCGGGGAGGGGAAAGTGCATCACTGCTAAATTTGGGGCTGTCAAGCCGTGCAAAAAAATCAACTGGAGAGGTTCACTTCGTTTTCAAGCACTGCCATCTTCTCTTGGACTGTCACAACTAACTGGGTCTCGGAAGTTTAGGCAAAAATTTGAAGAGAGAGATGCAGAACATAAAATGCGTGGGTAGGGGCTAAAGGTTCCTTGAAAAGAAATTTCGGTCATCAATCGTGGTCAGTACTGCTCTAATATCAGCAGTGCAAATAGTCGAGCATTCAAATTCTAGTCTAGTCTAACCTACTGTAACAGGATTTTGGGCCAGGTCAACATCGTCCAAAAATATCAGAGAGTTCTTTCGAGTACCGGCAAAGAATTTCGGGCACCTTTTGGGTCATCCCCACCAAGATCAATACTTTTATCACCAGTGCCAAAAGTCCCGGCCATCACACCCAAGGCATTTAAAAACGCTACTCTAGGTTCGGCTACGGAACCGAACCGAACATTCAGTTTCGTGACTGCAGTATTGCACTTGGTAACTCGAAAACGTTTTCCCGATAACAGTGTTTTCCCGATAAAAATGCAATGGGAGTTGAAAAATCAAGAAAAAAGTGCAACAATTTAAAAGAAATCCTAGTAGAACTGCTACGAAGTCAACTTTAAGTAAGAAGAAAACATCTCCAATGCCATTTTCGTCACTCAAATGGCCAAGATTCTTCGCCTCAAATTCCGAAGTTTAGTTATTTGAGCTGCACCGGACACACAGAGAGCAAAAACGAAAATACCAACGTTGTTTTTCTCCACCAGACACAGAACGTTGTATGCTTATATGGGCCTGGAGGAAAGTTTTGGTCCATGCCCAAGGAAGCCTTGTTTACGCTGACACTGAAGTGGCGCTACCGATATGAGAAGAGAGATGGTGAGGAGTTGATGTAACTCACGTCTTTGCCATTTCCGACTTCATGAGGTTTTTACCTTCTCCTTGCTTTGCGTCTCAACGTTTCTCCTTCACTTCTTCGAGTGCCTGCACGATCTATCCTCATCAATGCTTAATCCACCTCCCAGCGGGGAAAAAGCCCCTCTGCTCTGAGACCTATAGACGTTTCTTGGCGTGCAAGTCCGGGTCAGCTTCCACGTGCTCACTTCTTGGAGGCACCCCTGAGTAGTTGGGCTGTCCTACTGCACCTGCTAATGCACTCACAGGGTGGGTACGAAAGAAGACAACGTGATTTTGCTGATGAGGGAGACGACTTAGCGGCGTTTTGCCACTATGGAACGGTCTGTTCAAGGGGAAAAAGTTTCCAGTTATAGATACAGGGTGCGCCGAAACATCTGCGACACTCCTGATTATTGGAATTGACCACGTTGTGACGAGATTAGGTCATGTAAGGCAAGATCAGGTAGCGTCAGGTTAGGTTAGCTATATAAGGTACCCTAATAAGGTGGGTTAAGTCAAGTTCAGCCAATCTTGAATGCTTCGGTGATGGCAATGCTGGCACTAAAAAGATGACTTAAACGCACCCCAACACCATTGGACTAAAATCTGTCGGTAACTCCTTTCCCATTGTTTGATGTGATGGCAGATTCTTTGGGCAACAACTGATTCAACCAGACATTTAGTAGTCAAAGCCGACTTGTATTTTTCCATTTGCAGAAAAGCATTTACTATTGTACCTCATTTCCAAGTCACAGGTCCTTCCGTAACTTGACGTCGAGGCAGCTGATGGCACAATGCTTAAGGCATTAATATGCATAGTTTCGCCCGAACTGGGGGAAACTGGGCTGCAACACCGAGGTTTCTAAACTTGATGGGTAAAATTTTTGAATGCGCTTCAATATCGAGAAAAAAAACCAGCTGCATCAGCTGGGTCTTTGAAGTAATCAGTCAGTGAGTGCCAAGAAGACTTCATTTTCTTGACCCTCAACATCATTTTCATATACTTCAAGTGCGCGCAGGTTTATCAATATTTTTACATACCGCTGGCTTTTTCCACAATCTTGTCTTGTGGTCGAGTATTGACCCTTTGAACTCCAGTGGCCGCTTTTCCGGCCTAGTGCCTAGACAGGAATACTACATGATAAGAGCGTCGTGATGGAGGATGAGCCGCCAAGCTGACACTTTGTGGTCGCAACAGCCCTCAGTAGTACAGTAGTGGTCAAAGGTATTCATCAAAGGATATGCTACATCCCTACTCTTCCCTTCATTTCTCCTTGAGGGGCTGGAGCATAGGGGGCATTTCAAGTGAGAACAGCGGAGTTCAAAGGGTTAAAGGCAAAAAACCTCCAGTATAGCAGAATAATACAATTACTCTACGTATGTCGCATAGTTTACCAACTCAACACATCTGCATGCACTATGCACCCATTTTATGAAATCTTCTTCACCTTTCAGCAGGCTAAGATGTGACGAAAGTTGTTGCTACCAATGTCGTACTGTACAGGACGACAAATTAGGTGCCCCCAACATTTTTCCGGAGCAGCCTTGATTTCCCTAGATTTTTCTCAGCGTTTGGTGAGACACGCAAACACTTCAACTTATTGGCAACCCTCATTTCGAGCGACACACAGCAAATAAACAGTGCATGTGAGACTTGATTCTTGCTCTTCTGGTTAAAATAAATGTTCCTGGAACAACGTTTTGGCAGCGTTGCCCATCGAAGACCGAAACATGAGCACACGGGACTTATTTTGCCCACCCTGACATGAGAGTCAGAGATAGAGCCAATGAGGAGGACATGTGGACTTGATTCTTGGAGGGAGATCACATTTGTCACCCTGTATTAACTCGTGCATGTTCGATCATTCAATCGACGCACCGACAGCTCACTCATACAGTTTCTTTTCAAGAAGTTGTATATTGGCGTGTGTGTGTGTGTGTGTGTGTGTGTGTGTGTCAAATAAATACTTTGCTGACGTGTAGCTGAACGTGGACCCGAGCAAGAAAAGCCTGTTACACGAGGAGTTGACACATTGCTTTCCACTTGAGCACAGCGTAAAGGATTCGTCAACGGAATGACGGGCAATTACCTCATTCATCCTCTTATCCGGGCGTGTTGGTCATCTAAGAACAAGCATCCATCCTCAAAGTGACGCCCCAGACTTGGGCTTGATAAGAACTTGTTACAATGGCGTGACATATAACCTGAGGCATGAACAGCGTGGATCCTATTCCGGGACAACAAAGGGGGCTACTTGGACGTGCATGCGCCTATGGAGCGACACAACAAGTATCTAAAAGAGGAGTCTTACTTTTTCTCCGCAGCGTTTGAAGATTTCGAATCATACCAAATAGGGAAGCTGAATCAACAACTTAAGACGTGACATAGAAATGATTAGTCAAATTCCAAATGCGATGTGAAAGCATGGCAGTCAAAGTGATTGTGGAAAGAGAGGGACTTAAAGCTTGCCTGAAGTCTTGAAAGTTTTAAAAATTACTAGCAAAGGTAGCCGGCTTTCACGTAAGACCAAACTAAAATCCATAAAATCTGAGGTCTGCCTGACGCTTCGCGTCGTCCTCGCGTTCTGCACCTCGATCGTTGTGGTCAAGGGGTTTTTATACTTTTGAATCGGGGTCTCCGATTCAAAAGTAATTTCAAAAAATTCTCGGAAATCCTCTACACTGTTGCCAACTTGTATATTTTTTACTCCGAGTAGTAAATTCTGCAGAACTTGCAACCAATATTTCTAAAAAGTAATGCAACTTGGCAGCACTGCGGAGAAACAAAAAAAGATAGGGGAAGAAGATTTGGTACATATGAAATTATGAAGTGAATGCATCTTCGGACCTCAATTTCGACGCTCTGACAAGGCTCCTTTAGGGCTGATCACTCTGCCATGATTTGACCCGCATCAAAGAATGGCCGCGTAACAATTTTGGTCCCCCTGGGCCCAACAGGGATCCTATGAATGGTAGTGACTTTGGCTGATTGTGACCTCGATTCCAGGGTCAACCGGCCTTCCAGATTGCTTCAGGTTTTGGGGGGGTCACTGAAGGAACTTTCTTCAATTTAGTGCCCCCTTCACCCCAAAATTGCCAATGGGGCCCCTCAGGCCCTAAATACGGCCTCACTCAGAGGGCCAAACCACCACCATCATGACCTGGCTCATGCCAAAGAATGACCCATGCCAAATTTGGGCCCTCTGTTTCCAATGGTGTGGCTGCTTATCTGGAGTGCACGAACAAACGAACAGACAGTCCATTCTAGTATATACCGGTAGATAGAACATTTATGTAGATACTTGCCTCAAGTTGTAAACCATGAACCCTCATGAAGGAGGGTCAAAATTGACTCTGACATTCGATGTTTGGCATGCGACAGTTTCAGGTATAAATGATCTGCCTCCAGCAGGCTTCAACCTTGGTTTCTACTTTCACCCTCTTCATTTTCCAATCGCTCTCTGTTGTAATGTGTCGTACAACAGTCTCTACGTTTATTGACGGTTTGACACAACCCTTGCTATCCTTTACCGACACAGCAGAGTGCGACACAAAACCGTCATTCCGACGCAGTAGATCGATCTTATTAATTTTCAAACGAGAGACAGGTTGACACTTCAACATAAACACGGCCAAAACAAAATAAATCAACATCAACAGTATGGACAACAGCGGTAATCTGGACAGCAACTTTGCTCAACTTTTTTGCTACTGTTGCTACGAGTGTGGAGGAATCTCGACAGTTGCAACAGATGAGTCTCAGCAGCCGAGAGGAGCCATGAGTGGATGTACCTCTGCTAATAAAGTCAGAATTCTCTGACAAGGATTAAGTGAGAGCTGACCCTGACACATATTGCCTTTTTAGGCTCATGTCCACCTCTTTGGTGTAATTCATTGATGTAGAAAAAGCAAGGTACGAGATCTTGTGTCAGTAATGGCTTTGTTTCGCAGTCTACTGCGTCTATAATTGTGTCGCACTGTACTGTGTCACTAACGGTTTCATGTCACAATGTCATGACATGTTGTCTCTACAATGATTCATGTTGAGGAGCAAAAAAGTTGCTGTAGCTTCACAACGAGTTATGTGATTAGAAAATGAACGAAATAGGTTTTCTTCAGAAGGCTTTGCTGCATCTCGTTTGCTAAAGTCATTTTGGTTACAAAGTACAGCAATGGCATTGCTAGCTTGCAAGAGGTGTCAAGGTACTTGCTGTACATAGTTCTAAGTTCGCTCGGCCATTGGAAAATGCATTTGCTTCAGATATTTATTGAGATAAGACTAATCGATCTGGCAATTTCTGCCACTAATGTTTATTGCAACGTTTTGCCCAAGTCAGTTGTATGTGTTCACCTACAAGTGCAACATGGTTGCAACCTCCACCTTTCTTTATTCTGTTTCTAGTTACTGCAAAGCTCTGCTGTACGGTGCAGAACAGAACGGTGCATATAAAAACAAATGTTATAAACAGCAATAAAGATTGAAGTCAGGTCAACCTTATCGCACAAAAAACCTATCTGAATAAAATTGATCCACTTCACTCGAAAAATAGTAATATTTTTAAAAATTTCGTATCTGCCCAGAGAAAACCAACTCACTGCACGCACACATCATATGAAAAGATCGTCATTCGACCGAGAGTAGAAGTCTACTTTCAACCCTGACATTTTTGCAAAAAATCATTCATTTAGCAAGTTTTCAGCTAAAGCGCAGCTTGTTCTTGAATATCTTGAGCCATTAAATGCCACCTGCAAGCACAGCGAAAAAGTCCCTTATTTGACTGCAAAGTCAAAGTTGTTTGATCATACTAATAGCAAGGAGGCTGAGTCTGCCATGGCAAACTCAAGAAATCTGGTCATTTTCTCATGAGTTTTGCTTCCCCCATCTCAACAGCCCACGCTTGGATATGCGCCCCACTCATGGATATCGCCACAACCTGGTCTTGGTGTTGCTCTCTCTGACGACTCTCGTGGCCGCCGTCAGCGGCCATGACGGCGCACACGCAGCAGCCGACGAGGTCGTCCCCGCTCACGTCAGACAGAAACGAGCCGCTCTGAGGACGCCCTTGGGGAAGAGGATCACCTCGACGTTGGTGGCTGAGTTGGGAAAGAGGCCGAAGGAGCTCTACTCGTTCGGAATAGGTGAAATTGACTTCTGTTTTCCTGTCACACCAGTTCCTTATGTCAAGATGAAGAATCAATAGGGCGTGAAATCATTGCTTTCACCGCCTGCTCACGGCGACGTAATGTGGGATAATTGCATTTCCACGTTGAATCGCACTGATTCCTGGACATCTTTTGTTCTCCAGAGAAAGTTGCAACCTGGGTCATTCTCTCTAGTGTGTGGCAAAATTTGAGTGGCCACTGACATTTCCACAATCACACTTTTCCTCTTGCTCTCATGATTTGCCTTGTCGGTTTGGGGTCAGGCTCCCCATAGGACCAACATTTTGGTACCCCTGGCATTGGGAGACAGACGGACCAAGTGAGAGGCAAACCTGGTATAAGCAGGTGGCACCATTGAGGACTCATGCTAACCAAGGGGATTAATTGGTCCAGCCAAATCTGCACAAGGGACTGCAAGCGAAGCAAAGAGTTTTTAGTTATCATTTTTCCAGAGCTCATCGTGCAGTTGAGAGAATGTTTGGCATAAATTCAACCCTTTTTCAAGTTCTGTGGACGCGTAACAAACAAAACTATGAGCAGCCTGTCAAAACAGTCCAAGTAGTGCGTGACTTACACAAAGATTGCTCGCCAGAGTCCGGAGCCAAGTCCAAGTCCCAGGAGGATCATGCTGTGTGGGATTCATCTCATCCTCAAAGAGGAAATCGCTCAGGGAATCGCGAGGCAGGAGAGCAGAGAGAATCGATGGCAAATTTTTTCTTTGATGAACGGCAAGTCGAAAACCTTTCAGGAATCAAATTGAAAGTGTGATCAGAATAAAGGAATTTTAATGAACAGTCTTCCACTGCAGCACATTATATCAACAAACTCGTCAATTGCTTCCAAAATTTTGCAGAAATTTGCTTCGTCTGTAGCTTCCCCGAGATCGTACGCGATCGCCTCTCCATATGTATAGCAAAGATCATCCTTTTTGCTAACAAGGCCATTGTGGCTGAATAAATATCTTGGCATCTTGATGGTCTTCCTACGCTTTCTGTTTCTTTGAGACCATGGTGACCAAGGCTTCAAGTTGAAGACTGCTGTTTGTCCACCATCTTCGTCATCATCCACTTGTTGCAGTTGTCTCAAGTCATTGGTGGTGGAGACAACCATGGTTAACGCTTTGGAAGCTTCTTGATCTGTTGCTGTAGATCCTTGAAACGGCTCCTCCATGACTCCCTTTCTCCAACCGATAGACGCGCAGCTCCATGACGGTGTTAGGCTTGGAGTCGTCCACTCCAATAGACTCATTTGTCGGAAACATTCCCACTCGACTTTGTTACCTAGCTATCTGCCATTCCGGACTTGACGGCCTTCATCTTACTCTTACCCCTCCGGTACGAGGCTCTGAAAGCCATCTTTTTTCTCTAGGATAACTCTAGGATAACTTCTACCGACAACGTTTCGGTCAGCTCTTGATCCTTGGCCTCCAAATCGTTGGTCATCACATTCCGATCCATGTACTTCTTGTCTCCTAGATGGTCCCACAGAGCTGTTCTTGGTGGCCCGATTTTGATGCCTCCGAGTAGCATCTGCTCAACACAGGCTTCGAATTTGGTGGGAAAAATTGGCTAGCAAAACCCGATGGGCCAACATTATAAGAACCCGCTCAAATGGGCCTGCTTACCTGTTCAGCTCATGAGGAGGAACAAATGGTAGCCCTTTCAGACGATAAACGGCCGTCCGCCAGTTTGGCCGGCTCGGTCTGCCGTAACGACTGTCTTGCCAGGCTTCCCATAGGCGAGAATGCCCCTGCAGCCGAGAGGCGGCCGGTGCAGAGTTTGAGCGGTCTGGGTGGGGGGATTCGCGGGGGATTTGCGGGGATCAATTTTGATACTCCCTGTGTGTCAGTATCAAGTCAACCAAACGTTAAGTAAATTAATTTTCTTAGGAGAAATGGCTTTTCTGTCCTGGAATTTCGATCAAGAAAACACTTTATTGTCCTTATTTTTATCCACCTATTTATATAATTTGTGATGCCTAGTGTCTACAAAACTGCCCCAAAAGTCAGCTCTATGATTGGAAGCAAAGCACGATCCGGCGGCCCCGTAAGCGGAAGACGACCCGGCCGCCCTGCGACCAGAAGACAATCCGGCGATCCAAAATTTCATGTAGCAAAGCGTTGATTCAAGGAGAAAAAGCCATTTCTCATAAGAAAGACATACCGTGCAGTCGCATTTAAGAGCCCGGCTCTTATTCAATATTCTGTCTCTGGCTTTGGCTCTTATTCAAGGGCGGCTCTTGTTTTTGTTGGGTGTCCTTAGAAGTACTTTCAACATTGCTGTCACTGTGAGCTCAAGGAGCCCTCGCCAAAGAACTCAAGCAATTCAGTGAAAATCTTTATGATATTTATTTCTTTTAGTTGTTATTGCATTCATCCATCATCAAGACACCAAGGTCTATGACATCATCACCTATGTTTTCATCAGCATTGAAGGACTAGGTTGATCTTGCAGTGCGGTCCTTTTTCAAGGGCGGCTCTCTTTTCAGGGCGGCTCTTGAATGCGATGGTACGGATATTAAAAAAAGTTTTTTATACTCCTGCTCGTTTGTCTGATTCTTCATGGCGTGAAAATTACTTATTAAGCTTCACGACTTCGCAGTTCGGCTTAAATAGTCCGTTTCAGGCCATACGGACACAGACAAATAAAGCAGGACAATCAAAGGTCACTTTATTTTTTTAATGATGAAATGGTCTTCATCAGGATCGTCATCACAATGACTTTTTTCGTCTCGCAGGAAAACGCAGCATCTCCGCTAAGGAAATGGAAGAGTTCATCGCTGAAGAGGCGGCCAACGAGCGCAAGGTTGACGACCAAGACTTCACCAACGACAAGAGAGACCCCTACGCATTTGGACTGGGCAAGAGATCTTCCATGTCTATGAAGCAACACAAGAGGGATCCGTACGCCTTCGGCTTGGGCAAGAGGGACCCCTACGCATTCGGACTGGGCAAGAGAGATCCCTATGCATTTGGATTGGGCAAGCGGGATCCGTACGCTTTTGGATTGGGCAAGAGAGATCCGTACGCCTTTGGACTTGGCAAGCGAGATCCCTATGCTTTTGGTCTGGGAAAGAGGGATGATGAACCGTATGCTTTTGGCCTGGGCAAAAGATACCCCTATACCTTCGGGTTGGGCAAGCGGGATCCCTACGCCTTCGGGCTGGGTAAGCGAGATCCCTACAGCTTCGGCCTCGGCAAGTGAGAGGCTTTTTTCGAGGGCAACAATAAGAACTTAGAACGAATTGACAAGGAAAAACCTTGCTGCTGCTGAAGTCCATCAATTTCTCCCTGTCCTGTTGTTGCTGCGTCTCTAGTGATTCACAATTCTTTACTTCACTTTCTGATGCCTTTTTTTGTTCGTCAAAGCGCTCCTCTATGTTCTTCCATTACATAAAAAGTTGGCAGGCTTTTTTTAAGGCACACACACGCACATATGCGCACGTTTCCACATAGAGGAACACCAAACGCACACTTTTAGCTTCTGAGATGACCCCCCTTTTTGAAATGCTCCCCGTCTTTGCGGCCAGTTAATGTACGCTTGTCACGATCTTCATGTCTTTTATTTGTTGCTTCATCAAAGAAAAGAACGCGCTACTTTTAAAGATACCAGAGTTGAAAAAGAAAAAAAGATAAAAAAAAACAAAGTGAGAAGTGGCGAAGAAATCTTTCAATAAAGGACAGTGTGTAGCTAATTGCAAAGAGCACAGTGCGCATAACTTTACAAGGTTGTGTCTACAGGTTGACGCGGCAAAAGAATGAGAGACAAATCTCTCTTTTATTCAAACTTGACCTTTTCAGAATGGCTTGGCAACGAAAAACCGATTGAGATCTCCACAGCACTAGCATAAGGTCGACCTTGGTATTTATCATTGTGCATTACCTTATGCTATACAATGTATGCTTTACTTACGAAAGTGCACAGAAGTAAACTGTCGCAAATGCAACTCTCTTCTACGAAAAGCGGACGTCTCGCATGTCTTGGTAAGTACTTCATCATCTGCATCACTCTGTGTCACTCATACTGCGAGGTGGTTTTTTTTTCGCTCAGACGCTATAGGGCCAGCGGAGCGACTCTCACAAAGGAGACTTTGCCGTTGACTTTGATACCGCAGGGGGAGCTCGCCTCATTGTCTTTATTGAAGCCAGGCATGGAAGGCCTGAAAAGTCGAAAAAGTCATTGCGTCGATATGGATCACATGTTACCGTTAATTTGAGATCCCTGTTGGTTTATGCCAAATTATATTCACTAGTATAATGAATGTTTGGTTGTACTACAGGGTCCGTCAGAACTGACGCGTCGAATTAAAATCGCTGTAGCTCAGGTAATTACGAGCGATTCGGCTTAAATTTCGGGAGGACGCAGGTAATTGTCAAGTTAAATTCCCCAACTTATTCGTTTCTTTCGAAAAACAACCTAAAAATTATTTGAGTGACGAATTAGTCTATGGAAATATTTGCCCTTGGCGCCGATGCGCTTCCTCAACCTTTCCTGGATTGCCCAGCAGGTCTTCTTGATGGCCTCTGGAGGGAGAAAAATGTGCCAGACCTCCCTGGTCCGGTCCTTGAGGCCCTTAACATTGGGCGACATCCTCTTGTTGACCCACCTCCGACCACATCACGGACCACATGAAGTAGCCGAGGGAGCCCTGCTGGACGGAAACTGCTTGACCTCGGTCCAGAGCCCATTCTAACTGACCTGAGCTTAAGAAAGCTCTTGGGGGCATTTCACGTGTGCATTCCTGGTCTTCTGACTATCACCAAATTGAAGAGCATGGACTTCTTCACCGAGGTTGAGAACTTGAGGCCTGCCTTCTTGATGATCCTCCTGGCCTTTGCCTTGGAGAACCCGCACAATGTCTTCACATCCCTGGGCGTCTTCTCAGGCTTCTTCCTGGCCAGGTCCTTGTCCTTCATGGTGCTCCCTGATCCTGTACCGGTAGAGGTGACCATGATGTTGGGGTGGCTGCCCCACTTCGTGGTCACCACCGACATGCCAGACTTCTTCATACAGTTGCAGATATTGGCGACGGAACATATTAGAGACTAAAGCTCTTGGCAATGGCCTAAGTGCCCTTGCTGACGGTGTGAAGGGTCCACGTAGCAGTCCTTCTTGCCTGTGCCTTTCCCACTGGGCGGGAGACTTTGCTAGCGTTGCCACTGTCTCTGAATGGTTAAAAACCAGGAGAATTGGTGAAACCCTCGTATCTTCGATAATTCTTGGTATTTTTTGATCGCAGTATCTCGGCAATTTGACTGTGGTGCCATGCCAGGTATTCACCTCGGTTTGATTGGTGCGACAGGGCCGACATGTTGGCATGCTGGATGATCTTCAAGCTTTTCTTCGTTCCAATTCAAGTCATCGCATTCCTTTTTTTTCCTACGATTGCTCGGATCGACAACCGTTGCCCGGCGACTTTTCAAAGATACTCAAATTCCATAATGTGCGGGCAAACTAGAAATCGACTCGCTAGTATTGGCGGACCCTCCACGATCAATATATGATAATTAAGGCTAGGATCTGAAGGTGGTTCTCATAAAACTCTATCTGCCGTCTTCTCGGTACACACGCTGTTACATTAGTTAGTTACATTATAGACAAGGCAAGAGGCTCCATCTCGGCCAGACAATTGTTCAACTGTGATTCGAGAATGGCAGCAAATTCTCAATTACATTAACATGAAGAGTGAGAGAATCTCCCTTAGATTCCACCCATATGAAGATGAAATGATAGAAATGACAAAAGAATTTACGATTTAACCAAGATCCAAAGTCGACGATGACGTGGACATTGTGCACAGTCTGCATAGCATATACAGGGTGGACCGGAAGTAACTAACATCAGTTGGGCGTTCATAGCTTGGCTTCTACAGGACCTCGAGAGGCGGGATTGGTGGCAATGGTCCTATGTCCTGCAGAAACCATGCTATGGATGGCCAACCGATGCTAGTTACTTCTGGCCCACCCTGGATAAGTGGCAAATCATTGTGCCACCAACAGGGTATCACAAAATCCATTGACACGTTGTGCAGCTTATTTGCCAACGCAGCAGGGTTTGCGACATATTTTCTTCCGCCCTGATAAATAGTTTAGTCAGGATTTGGTGAGGCTCCAACATTTTAGCAACCCTAAATTTGAGGGACAGAAACAGAGCAAACGAGAGATGCATATGACCAGGTTGGACTTGAGGTTGGGGAAACGAAATTTATTAAACTTGTGTTGCCGAAGCTCTGCGTCAAATTGGTTCAACCCATTAGGCAACACCTGGAGGGTCCAAGAACGGAGAGTGCGCTTACGTACTTCTTGGAATACGTGTAGTACTCCTGTGTCTTGAGGTGGATCTGGCTTCTGTCGGTCTCATTGCTGAGGAGGGGTCCGTCACTGCCCTGCAGTGGGTTCCAGCATCCGGGGAAGAGGAACTCGAGGGCCAGCATCAAGAAGGAGAGGCCGGAGCCAACCAGGATAAGCAGAAACGTAGAAATGAGGTCTTGCGGAACGAGTACCTGCATAATTACAACTTAGTTATTAACGTGAGGTTCCCTAACTATGCAGGGTGCTTTGCTGTATAGTTTCGATTTTTATTTACGCAGACAGTAGACTCTCCATATAGTAAACGCTCGGGTCAGCAGTGAAAACTTTACCCTATTAAGAGGTTCTCGCAAAAGCAAAAGAAAGATACTGGAGGGCCCAAGGATTGAGAATGAGTCATAAACCGACTTTTTACGTAAGATTTACTTGGACTGACCGTAAGATCTCAAGTTTGTAGAGTCGCTGTGGAATT
>JAAUXU010183724.1_pt1 | contig 15632 bp, 7 predicted proteins | sample 7278151 | NCBI WGS metagenome assembly JAAUXU01 (sample SAMN14350113, study PRJNA611818) | marine sediment metagenome | isolation source: surface marine sediment (1.8m) | place: French Polynesia: Moorea | collected 2018-08 | reverse complement strand
CTTCGTCTTCGTCTTCGTCTTCGTCTTCGTCTTCGTCTTCGTCTTCGTCTTCGTCTTCGTCTTCGTCTTCGTCTTCGTCTTCGTCTTCGTCTTCGTCTTCGTCTTCTTCTTCCCCACCTGTTGTCCGATCTGCTGCCCCTACATGTAGGAGAACATTCTGAATGCGTGTCCCTATATAGATCTACTCAGTTTTATTCTATTCTACGCGTACAATACCTACAACGATTACACAAGTTGCGTAGGCTTTCTTCTCTGACCTGCAGTCGCGCTCCGGTTGGGCAAGGGCCGAGCAATTCATTAGCTCATTACGCTCTTGCCTTCCTAGGGCAAAAGAATACATACCTGCAAGAGAGATGGAATCTGTCATGAGATGATGTATAAAACTGTAATTGCAAATTTTTAAAGCATCTGGCAACACATGCAGAGAATAATTACTTGTCTGCTATAAATGACTTGTGGCGCCGTTTATTCCAAGGCCGGCGGCAAAGGCGGCGACCAAAATCCACTTAAGCACGGCATCAGACACAGACGAGGTAGAAGGGACGGTTGGTGGGACGAACGGGCAGAAATAACTCGTTCAACCCTTTGTCTGAGGTGCAAGACGGTCTCCACACCTGATAAAGGTCTGGCCGAGTTTGGCCAGCCTCTCAGCAGCTTTAAAAATGTCGAAGATCGTGTTTACCTCAGCCTTGTTGGGAGAAAGCAATGATAGCTTTATTTAATTCGTGCCCTCAGACATCGCTGTTCCAAAAAAAGAAGCATTTGCATAAATGGAAGACATCCATAGTGGAATTGGCTTCCATCCATCATGTCCGATTGCTCTAGCCAAGCTTACCAAAGCTGTAGCTATGATACAACCCTTTGGAAGCGACAGACGTTCTTTTTTTTTCGAGCCAGGCCAATTCTATGTATAAGTAAAAGGTCCGGATAACAAGACACCGGTTATCTAAGTGGCTTAAGAGGGTAAAAACCCAAGCAACAAAGCAGCATAGCTGCTCGCTCATATTTATCTCTCCTTAAGCTTCCACAGCTAAACGATAGCGACGACAAAACACACTTACATATTCAGTAGTTACAGGAATGTACAACTGTTTATAGCAGTATAAGGGGGAAAAAAAGTCGTCGTTTGACTCCTGCATGAAGCAGGTGTAAGGAATGTGTCAAAGAGTCAGTTCTGAGGAGAACAAGTGTAATTATTTTCCTTCAAGCCATAGTTCCTCAACGATCCAATGCTTATTGCATTCTCAGGACTGACGGTTGCAAAAAAAGAAGACTACCAGCCCAGGGTAGGGAATATTTGCCAGCGATATCCAGAGGAAAAGAAGGGAAAGAGGAAAGAAGCAAAACGCTGCTGCCGTTGATCTGAACGAGACAAACAACCAAACAACTGCAAGGTTTGTGGAAGAGACGCCATTGGCTGGCGGGAATTGAAGAGGAGGGAGAGCGGGGTTCCATCCACCTCGCTCTTCTCAATCGACCGTAGCTAAAAGTATTTTTTGCCATCAAAACCGTTGAGGTTGTAATGGCAACATTGTACCTGCGACGTAGACATCGGCAGGCATAATAACTCTTGAGATTATTATTTTCCGTGCAACGTCAATTCGCCGGATGCACAAGAGGGGCGCCAAACGTTTGGTGCGCTATTGTCCTTGCCATGATATTGCCAGAGCGCCGTAGAAATGGGACGTTTCCATGCCAGTAGTAAGCACTCTGGCTAATTTTTTTCCTTCTATGTTCACCAATTGGAGGACTTGTATCGTGATGCAAGTACTAGGCTCTACGTAGTGCACCGCATCGGGTGGACGTGAGCGCTTGAAATGGACTGGTACGTGAACGTGTGCACGTGTGAATAAGTTTTTGCTACCAGGTCAAGGATCTCCATCAATGGTTGACGTGCCAAATTTTCTCAGGTACTCCAAAATATGCACAGAATATTGATTTTGAGAAAGTAGGGCTCTCTTGTAACACCATCGTTTGGTAGGACTATCATTTTGAAGTTTTCTGGGGTGCGCAATGAGTGCCAGCCCACGATGATCACCATGCAACCGCATACGGTCAGGAGCACACGCGTTTGGTCATCTGAGGGGCCTTGAGGGATCTTACTTGTGGGTATGAAGTCTTATTCACTCACTAGCAGATTGCACAAAAGAACTCGTGCGGGAGGGTCAAAGTACTGCACATAAGAATATCAAGGAAGCCCTTGTTTTTCGCTCGTCACAAGACTTTTTTAGTAGGTTATCAGTGTCTTACAACTGCGAAACTCTGCTTGATCGAAGTGTACGTGCAAGATGTGTTTTCATTGCCTGACGCACACTCGCAGGCGTCGACTGAGTAAGATTCTTACTTCAGTCTTCGTTCAATCTCGAGGACCTTAAGAGAAGCATTGAGGATTTCATCAAGAGAAGCAACTTTTTAGTCATGCAATGGAGCCTGCTTGTACATAAGTTATTCATACAGTGAGGTCACTTACGTGTTCTTCTCCACTCACAGTGATTCTTCGCGCTGTCCAAAAGCAGTGAGGTGTTGATAACAAAGACACACACTGGTGTATGTCACCACTATCACTGTTGCTACTCCAAGATTTAATTGAGATCCGGTAGCAGACGCAAGTAGTTGAGCTTTTGTGTGCGAAATTGTCACTCGTAGGCCTCGGAAAGATAGACAAGTGCACGCTGCCGAATGATAACGAGGCCGCCGGGGGCATTTTTTTGCGAATAGCCGCCATCTTGGCTCTGCTGCCCGCCGCCACCACCGCCAGGAGAGTGACTGGCAAGAAGGAAGGAGAGTGCTAAAAGAGAGAAGCTGCTAGGATGGGCAAAGTGAGGGGCAGAAAGAGAGGAAGGCAGCGGGCAAGCAAGGCAGCCTGTGCAAAAACTTCCCCGCGCCCCCTGGTGGTAGAATGCAGAAGCTGGATCATGCACGTACGTACTATGGAGAGCGCTTTGTGCGGGTAGAGAAGAGAGAGGCCATTGAATCGAGGCCGAATTCGCACAGTCTGCTACTGCTGCTACTGCCTCTTCAACAGCAGTGGAAAGAACAGGAACAGTGTAGTAGCATAAATCTATGTACTGCACAGCGATAGTGTTCGCAAAAAAAGGGAGCAGGAAGAAAGGGAGCACAAGCACATGGGAGCGCGGTGCGATGAAGTCGTCGGCTGTTGTGCTCACAAGGGAGCAGCCAGAGACACCGGAAGAGGAACTCCTTGAGTCGTTCAATGATTTCTGCAACTTTGGGAAGCACCAATGTCTGTCTGGTTGATGTCGAACTAATGTTCGGTCTTCGGGACTAGCACATTCGCTGAGGAGGAGCTCAATACGGCAACAGCACTGTTTTCAACTTCTTTATAGATGGCCAACTTCTTTATGTACCTCGAGAGAACTTTCGACTGTGTAGCCACACTGGATGTCATGACAAAGGACAAACAAAGTGACGGAAGAAAAGGGCTTTCTTCCCATCCTAATCCCGTCTTTTTATGTCCGTCTCGAAGTCGACGACAGTAAAGAAGTTATGACGCTCTGACGGCGGCCGCCGGACCAAAACTGAAGAAGGATAAGTGAGAGTGCGAGAGCGGCGGCGGGAGCGACGGCGGCGGCGGTGGCGGCGGCGGTGGCGGCGGCGGCGACAGCCATGATACGACCTGCGCGACGGCGGCTTCTCTGCCGCCAACTACTTTTCCAGTTGTAGTAGAGTGCGCGTTTCCATCCCCTTCCTCTCTCCTTCTCTCTCTCTTTCTCTCTGCCACATTGCCTACACGGTTACGTACTGGAGTAAAGTCGAGCAGCAGCCGTCGTCACCGCCGTTGTCGTCACCAGCGCTGTCGCCAGTAGAAAAACCTCCTCTTCCTCCCTCTGGCTCTCCTCCACCATTCCGACTTGCATATGAACTCGTACTCCCCAACGGTGGGTGAACGAACGGCGACGGCAAGAAGAAGAAGGAGAAGAAGGGGGATTTTTTGCCCACTGTCGTCATACAAACACGTAGGTATACACGCACTGTACGTAGAAGAGCTCTATAAGGGGTGGAAAAAATGAGCCAGGAAGGAGGGAGGGAGGGAGGGAGGGAGGAATAAGACCGAAAGTTTCTATTCCTACACTAGTCTTGCACAATACAGAGATAGCAGAGGTGTTGCATAAATGAAGCGCTGTGTCAGTCTTTACAATTAGACGCTGTTATCCTCGATCACCTATATAGAGTGTATTTGTCGCACCTTTTATCCACAGTCGCAAGGACGAGGAAAAAGACGAAAGGGGTCAGTTAGTGTCCATTGGGTGGCGGGGATACAAAAGAAGTGTGTGCAAACGCAAGCAGACAAAGGACTAGGAGAAAGAGACACATGTTTTAACCGCACACTGTACGTACGTGCCATATGTACGCACGTACAGGTACGTAGGCTCGCTGGCTCTGGTGTCTCCCAATGGAAATTCGCTGTGAACTCCGTCAATGGGGGCCCTAAGACGGCACTAGAAACCTGGTGTGAGAGCGCCATAGATGCAGAGGTAGGTGTAAGCACAACTGTGGCCTGGTGCTCGCCTCATGTGGAGCATGACCGTCGGTCGGTCCGCGATGCATACGGACACCCATACGTACACATTCGTACTGGAGCGTGCGTAAGCTCAATCTCTGACTCATCTCCTTGTCCCCCCTTTTGCACATGTGAGACGATCAATGCTCACGTTAGTTTGTGAGCTTTTGTGCCCGTCCATTGGAATAAGCAGCAAACGTCCTCCGATTCGTGGAAGCCAGACAACTACATCATCCAAAGCCTCAATTCACCGAACACATTTTCAGCGCTGAGTCAAAACTTCTGCCAAATAGCATTTCCGCTCCCCCCCTCACACACAGACGCGCGCACACACACACACACACTCATTGCACTGGTCGGACACAGCACTGCGTACAAAATGCAAAGTCCCACAGACACGCACATGGAAGCCGATTGAAACCCTTTCTCATGCACACGTACATGTGCGCCTGGAAAGTACACCTGGTATTTGCACTCATGGCTTTAAGGTACTTGCTGGGGCAGGCCCAGGGCCTGCTGTCTGTCTGTCTGTCTGTTTGTCTGTCTCTGATTGTCGCGTGAGAGTCGTCACTTCTGCCACTCTGCCATTCATTGGCCAGTCCACCTGTTTGATGAAATTAACCGTCGGCACTCTATCCATCACTCGGCCTACGCTAATTTGGGACAGGAAGCCATTAACAGACTCGGGACGAGTCCGCACTGATACACAGTGTCGCTACAGCGCACTGCAGACACGCAGAAAAGTACAAAACGCTACTGGTCTGCCTCTACGTACACATCAAATTTCTACCCTGCTTAAGAAAAAAAGTGCATCTCTGCAGTGCGCAGGTGATCATCAGCCTTCCTTTTGGTCACTTAGGTGAGGCTGCGAAGAATGTCGATAATTCTAACGTGGTTAGGCCCACAGGCCTATGGCAGCTAGTGCATTCAGCTGCAGGAGAAAAAGAAAGAAAGACAGAAAAAACGCCGCGCGCGCGCGCACACACACGAGCGCAGGCTAACATGTGTGCACTCATGGATGCACGAAATGTGCCTATACCTGATTCGTTTTACAGCTCCAGGCCATATTGCCAACAACTCGAACTTGTATCGTCTAACACTATTTCCTCGCTTTACAATAAATTCAACAGAGCAGTGAACAAGTGTCTTCTTACCTGCAGTGCATAGCGTCGTAAACAAGCACACGTCATACCATGTTCTTCTCATTTTTTGTTCCATCTGCGCTGACAAGAAGCTTTTTCTTCGTAATTGAGGAAAGCATCGATCGGTCAACAGTCTTCCATGCACCTTTTGTAGTCGTACATCCTCATGAGCGTGGTAGTGTGGACGCACACAAGCAGCAGAGGTTGCCTACGTGGGTATGCACACAGTAAAGCCCTGTCCACACTGAATCTTGGGCGCAGGCCTCCGCGACAAGATCTCTCCACACGTGTAGACGTCTGTGCAGACCGCGTCCACAGCGGCGGCGCACACGAGGAAATAGTTCTACCACAGTGTTTGAGGAACTCTCGACTGCGAACTGTAGCACAGTCAGGCATCATCGTCAGGCAGAAGGAGGAAGACAGAAGAAAGCAAAGCGCGCGTGTGCACTCACACACGCCACGGCCGACTGCTGAGAATGCTGCTGTTTTGTCTGCTGCGGCGGGTGGCGGCGGTGGGAAGTACAGTCGTGTGTGTGTAGAAGCTCATACATACGACGTATGCACTATACAACATAGGGGCCTTATGAATCGGGAAGTGCGGCAGTGCCAGCAGACAGAGCATAAGCGTTGGCCCCCGTGTGCAAGGAGGGACATAAAACTGACTGCTTCCTTTCTTCCTGTCGGGTCTGGAATGATCAGGAAAAGGAAAAAAATATTTTTTTTTTCAAAAACTGACTGAAGACCTTAGTTTGACCTGGAGGAGGACAGACAGTTTTTGCTCTCTCGTGCATGAAGGATTGGATGAGCACACGAGCGTAAGAGACGGTGGCAAAAAAACAAGGCTGCTCCACAGCACCTCGTGCTTATCTCATCAAGGAGCAATGATTGGAACTGCATGTGCAAGAACGCAAAACAGACCCTGAGTGGAGGTCCAAAATGATCGTAGGCAATGGATACTCGGCCTTTTAATGCCGTTTGGCCCAGGCCAACTGTTGTCTGTTCTGGCCAAGCAGGTTCCGAGGAGGGGAGGACGTTGTCTATACATAAGTATAGTACATAGGTGATGTCTGTCTGAATCGGTCTGCCTGGGCTGCTTGCAGACAATTGCCCGGCCTGCTCTTAAGGTGGGCAGGCGAGAGGGAGAAGTCGGCGCCTCCGACACTTCATGCTGCTGATGTCTGACGACGGCCTAACGACTTTTCCCCCCTCCTTCTCCTTCGTCTTCTCCTTCTCCTTCCCCTCCTCAGGGAACAAGGAGAGACATTCTTCCGAGGCCCCCGGCTCAACAGACAGGGAATGCGGCCTTTGCTGGCCTTCAAAGTCGGACCTGACTTGGGGCTCACTGTAACTTTCATTTAGTGACGACACGCCACATTTGACTTGCTCACTGATCAAGCTTCAGAAAGACAGGGATGAAATAAAATCGTCTCATTCAGTGTTGCCAGTTGTCTGAAGTTTCCTCCCATCTCATCCCGTTATAGTACAAGTCACATGAACTTAAAAACGGCCCTCAAAGAAAGAGAAGAGAATTGAATTGTTCAACACAAATTTTAAACAATTCTTGGCCATTTTCAACACTTTCCCCGACAAGGAGAACAACGGCGACCACGTCTAGGCCTGCGTGGGCTGGCGCGCCGCAGGCCAAAAAATGTTGCCTGCGTTTTACACTGGCGCACCGAGCGCACGCGCGCCCTCAAGGCGAGGTCTCTCTCCTCTGTCTCGAATCCAGACATACGGACCGAGATGCACACAAGCCCGCTGCTGTCGTTGCTGCTGCAGACGTCTGCTTGCAACAATGGGGCCACTGCTCGCTGACAGGCCGATCGGAGGTTTTTTTTTGCTGTACTACGTAAGGCCTATCTGTGGAAACTTGAACACAAAAGGCGGGCGCGCTCGAGCTTTTAGCAGCAGCAGCAGTAGTAGTTCTAGTTGTAGTAGTAGTAGTAGTAATAGTAGTAGTAGTAGTAATAGTAATAGTAGGAGGAGGTGGTGCTGGTGGTGGGCTGGGGGATCCGGAGAGTCCGTCTCAGGCCTCTGCGTGTATGCTGATGTAGAGGGTCCGCACCTAATAGAAAGAGGGGATCGTGTCTGCCTCGGTCTGTCTCTGTCTGGGGCTGACCGAAATTTGATGTTGGATCGTACGACAACGGACAAGGGAGATGAGGAGCAATGACACGAACAAAGGGAAATCTCCTCTGTGATGTTGGTAGCACAAGCGAGCTGAAGCACCAAAGTCTAACAGTTCTCTGAAACTACTAAAACTATGATGAGTTAATTCATGCACACATTCCACGGATAAGTACACAGTGCAGTAATTGCATTCTGTACTAACTTTTCATTGAATTTATACATTCATTGCATTCAGTTTCATAAAAGACGATGAGTTATGCAACGGATTCATAGCATTATGAACGCATACCTTACTTCCATCGGACGTTGCACAAATAACTGGAATTTTGTGCTCTCTCTTCGCATTCTGCACTAATCTTACCTTTCGAGGTGAGAGATGACTGCCTGTACCGGTCAGATCCCAGGTCTACGTAGTGCAGGAGGCGTCAACACTGCTACGTAGGATCTTTTCTTAAGAGAAGTAGTAGCGTTTGTGCAGTGGAGAAGAGACCTTCCTCTGCTCAATGCATTTTCGCACTGAGCAACTTCGAACTCGGCCCTTCTCAAGCCCCAAACTGCTTTCTGCATTTCTGCACGCCCGCTTGGCGTTGCCGCTGTTGTTGCTGCCGCCGCCGCTGCTGCCGTCGCTGCTGTTGCCGTCGCCGCCCTCCTCCGGCGGGCAAATAACGAGGGGGCAACAACCTAGCCAGACAGAATTGCATCCATTTCGCTACAACCTCGCCTTCAGCTTCGCAAAAGCCACTAAATGACTCTTCCCCCGCCCGCGAGCACAAAGAAGCCCACCAAACCGCCTCGCCTCTCCTTCGTCTTCACAGCCAGATAGATATGTACCAGTTCGAAGTAGCCCTTCTGAACATAATGGGAAGTGCACAAGCCGGCGCAGTTTTTGCTCTGGCGGCGGAGGAGGAGCAGGAGAAGGAGGACGACGACGAGAGCCCCACGCAGTACACGTACGACAGACACCTTGCATTTCGCAGTTCCCACATAACCATGCCTGGATCGCCTGGCCGCCGCCACCGACGTCGCCGACGTCGTCGTCTTCGTCGTCGTCGTCGCTGTTGCCGATGCATGCAACAGGTACATGCTACATACATGTCTGGGTTTTATGTGGCAAGAGTGAATGAACTCTCTCTCTCTCTCTCTCTCTCTTTCTCTTTCTCTTTCTCTCTCTTTTTTGCAAGTGCAGAAAGTCATGAACTGCAGGAGAGCAAGAACGGGGCTGAAGACGACCTGTGTGAGTTCAGAGTAATCTTTTTCCTCCTCCCAGGTTTTTTCTTCTTCTTCAACGCTCAGGCTTTGGTGGTGAGCTCGAACTCATGCACGGTCGCGCCGGTCAAGTTGTGTGCACCAACGTCTGTCTCGCCCAAAGCCGTCGGTGGACAGGGGAACGGCCGTAGAGGCAAAGGTCGATGCACTCGACCGCCGATGGAAATAGTTTGCACGGTCGCATGACTTATGCACTCTCTTCTCTTTTTCCTTTTGGGGTGATAAACCTGGGACGTCGGGCTTCTCGCTCAGACAGGTGAGATGGAGAAGAGAACCGTGAGAGACCGGCTCTTTGAGTTCCGACTTCCACAGGGTTTTTAACATTGGTCTTGCTCTGATTTTAACGATAGTCGGATTGGCCCAGGGATTCTCTCCCCCAATCCCAAGAGATTCTCTCTAGTGATTCAAGGGGAAGCTGTGTGTGTGTATGAAGGAATAGTCAACGTGACTCTCTCAAGACGTCCCCTAGAGATTATTCTGAGATTCTCCAGAGAGAAGCTGGAGAATTAATTTACAAAGCTTATGTGGAAAGTGAGTCGGTGACTTTATTGTCTAGAAAACACCTAGGGTCTTCCTTGAAAGTCACTCACTCACTTTTCTTCTCAATCTCGCAGGAGATTTGAATCTTTTGATATTCCCTTGGCCGATCTCTATAACCAAGGTAAAAGACGTTTGGCCAGAAGGAGCACGAGAGATGAGATGAGTGCCAAATTCAAGAGATTCATTTCTGAGCGAGTTGGCGGTGCTCTGAGAACAGAGATTGCTGCTGCCTTCATTTGGTATTCGCCAAAAAAGAGCTTCATGGTGGGTGCAAAAGGGGGGGAGGAGAAAGCGGCGTCATCATCAGCGTGGCAGACATAATTATGGAGCACTCATACCGATGATCACATCAGACTACAGATGGGCTCTCGTGCACGTATGCATATGTCTCTACCCATGATGAGGAATGTGCTGCGTGTAAGCTGGTGCGAGTAAGAGGAAAACAAGCGTACGTGCGATTGAAGAAGCTGTGCTGCACTGCATGGACCGTCGCTGCTGGATTTGTCATTGCAAGAAGGGTCAATCCTTCCGCGCTCATGACCTCGATGCGTCCAGCGCAGCTCAGCACAACGTGTGGATATATATACCTTCGTAGCGGGCCAGACACGTAACAGTTAGTTAGCACACAGCAAACGATGAACCTGACACCGAGAAGCTTCCCTTCGAGTCTGGGGTCCGGAGGGGGGGGGGGAAGCAAGCTTATGCAGCAGCAGTGCTGATGTACTACATACTAACTCTGTTGTGTCCCCACTTGTGAGGTTGGAACGTAAAGTGCTGTTGGATTGCAATGAAGTCACCGAGCTTGGGTATTCCGAGCTCCTCAATGTCGGTCCATGTTTTCCTCCCTCTGAAGAGCAAAATTGCATTGCAGCCTCAACCTTTCCGGTGCGGACGAGGAGGAATTGAGTGAGGCTCCTCTCAACCCTGGGGGACGGAGACAGAGAGGACGTCGGAACTGTCATGAAATTAGATGTCTCCGTCTCATCTCAGATTTGCCCTCCCTTCTTTTATTCCCTCCCTGTGTTCCAATGAGGAGTGAGAGAGAGAGAGAGAGAGAGAATCAGAGACTCCGACGTCTGCTGCAGTGGAAAAAGAACCTTGACTGTGACTGAGAGAGATTGGCATTTCTTGGGGCAGTCGCACTCTGGGAAAGACAAGTTTTGGGATCCAGCTAGGCCTAGCTCGTCTGGTCTTCCTATGCGTATATTTTACGTTTGGCAGGAGATTGTCTTTTTCTTTCTTTCTTCCTCCTGCCTTCTTAGAGCTGTCTGAGTGGTGAGCAACAAATGCGTGCGCATCCACTGCGATTTCCCTGTGCACTCCGCCAATTCATTATTACTTCCCCCTCTGTGCTCGAGTCATTGATAAAAGCCAAACATTATCAGTCATATGAGCGACAAATTGGCACTTGTCGACTGAGGGACAATCAAAGATCTGTCAAGAGTACAGATTCGCCCATGTAAATCCGCCGAACTCTTTCTTCTTCTTTTTTCAGTGAATTCGTGCGACAAAGAGGAGCCTCTTAAGCTTCTCCGTGCAGGCGGTGCACACACCGCACTAAGTGTGGGCTAACGTCACGCGCACGACCAAGCAGCGGAATCCGCTGCACTGCACAGCCACCGAGGCTGACGATAGTCTTACTTACTGACTAACGTCCACGTCCGTCCGTGCACAGGCGATCATTTAGCAAGGAGTGGGACGGCATCTGCATCTCCGCCCGCGGGCCAATGAGCACTCCTGCCATTCAACCCCAGCCGCCCCATTGGGCAAGCTTGTTTACTCCGCGAATGCATCCGGGCGAAGAAAGATTATTGGTTGGCAGGACGGCAGCAGCACGGACGGCAGCAGGAGCAGCAGGGGCAGCAAGGAGAAATTGTGTGTTGACCCACTTACGACATTGCTAGAGCAACGTTGGACGAGGAGGAGGGGAGTGAAAGATTGGGGAGGGAGGGCGAGAGGGAGAGAGAGAATTTCGCTTAAAAGAGAATAGGAAGGAAGAAGAAAATTGAGCTGGGTACAGAGAGAAGGACGGGGGGCGGTCGACCAACGAGAAACTGGACACTCGGGTTAGACAACCCGCCAAGAGTCTTCTCGTCCTCCACGCGATGAAATTAGCTCCGTTTTCTCCCATGGACTCGCTAACGGTAGGATGACACAATTGCTTCAAACGGTGCTCTGGCGTGAGTCTGGTCCAGCAGAGTTACCTCGACTGCGCAAGGTGACGAAAGTCATATTATGTCATCCTTAGTGACACACACTGTGACAGGGATTTTGTTCCCCTTTCCCCTCCCACCTATGAGATACCAGTGACATTACATAGAAGCGACACGCAACAATGTTGTTCGGTCTGGACTCGCACACCTCTTACTTAAGATGGCCAAATACGTGGTCTGCGTGCGAGTCACTCTGCATGCGGTGCAAGATCACTTGTCTATAAGCACGTCTCTGGCCATTATTTTTTTCTCTCCGCAATTTGTAACTTTGGTCTAAACCGATAAATAAAAAAGGTACAACAAAAAAAGAGACCTTCGTCTTCTTGTAGTTGGTATCTCCAAATTCTCTCTTGCACGTACAGCGAACCAGTCAAGGAAGCGACGGTTTCATTCCTGGCTGCATGAGTTCTGCGGAGCAGAAAAGTGCATCAGAACCAGACGACGACGTTTACGATTCCTCCTCCTCAACCGTGTGCACCGGCGCATGCTGCTGCACCAGCAGCCTCCGGCATCATTTAACCATGTGGTTCAAATGTGGACCTGGCGGGCCCAATATAGTGGCGGAGCTTAGCCAAGTTACCACACTGGCACACGCACACTTGTCTTGTCTGGAGACGTCTGGTTCGTCATGTATTGATAACTGAATTGTTCAAGTTTGACTGAGGTACCCGGTATGTTGGAGAAGATGCCTTCAAGCAAACCAAACTCTGCACAAGGCATTCACCATTTGCAGATCTCTCTTTCTCCTCGCTAACAAAGGTGCTCTTGCACGTCAACTTCCTTATGCGTGGTGCTGCAGCACAGCTGAGGCAGGTAGTATTGCAGTAATGCTGCTCGTTCAAGACAGATAAAAAAAAGGGATGGATGGGAAAAATTTCCAGCCCATAGCTCAAACTCAAAACTAACTGTGTTGTTCACTCGTACGAACAGAGCGTTCATATATTTGTTCACTTTGCTGCAACTTTTGCTCCACTCCCGGGGAAAGGAGGCATGGAGGACAAAGAAGCAGCAGAGGTGCAACAGAACAAAGCTGTCCAATCCACACTATGCCTATCCGTTCTCATTTCTGTACTGCCCTAAATACACTTATCTTGTTAGGGGCAGAGCAAATCATCTGTGGCTTTCCTAACGCACTGACATAAGAACTTACGAGAGAAAGCTGTTAGACAAATAACAGCAAAGTTCCCTCAGCCGAGTAGTCCTACTCAGAAAAGGCAGACGTCGCTGCTGTCCCACAACAATCCCCCCTTCCAAACTGTTCTCTCGCTTTAAGCTAAGGGAGCAGCCACACTGCTTTATCTTTGTCGGAGTCTCAGCCTTGCCACATGCACGCGCTGCGGTCGAAGGCGATGTGAAATTGCGACGTGCAAACGTCTCTGGCGTGCACGCACAGTGCGGAAAATGCACGGTGTGCGGCAAATATGTGTCAGCGTGAACGCGCCTTAAGGCAATTCACAGAGAGAGAGAGAGAGAGGGAAGAGAGAGTGGGAGAGAGAGAGAGTCAGACGTCTGGAAAAAGCTGCTGGCAGAAATTTCGCGGCCCCAGCCTGAGCTCATTCCTGGTGCTAGAGAAAGGTCGTCGGCCCCTGCAAACGAGCTTAGGGCAAGGCGCAAACTCTCAGTACTCGTTATTGCTGTTCAGACTTAGGTGCAGAGCACATACGCACTGCGAGATGCCCACGTGATATGACTCTTGCGTAGGCGTTGGACGGTCAAGTCAGTGATCAGAGTCGGAGTCGAATGCATACTTGGTGAGGGAGATGGATTTAGTGGACATCATGTGTACAGTGTCAGGGGAGCGACTCAAAGTTCTTTGACCTACTCGCCTTATTGCTAAGCACTTCTTCCTGTTTGAGCTACACACAAACACAAGCATTCCCTGAAAGGAAAAAAAGAGGCCTACGTACATGAGCCTACTGCTGATACACAAGAAGAAGTGTAGCTTTTTTTCTGGAGCACCTGATACTCCTCAGCACCGCACACACGCACGTATCTTCTTCCAGGATAGGTTGCGAGGGAAACTCCGCCGTGCATCTATGCATACAAGCTCAAAAACTTCGCAAAACAGAAATAATGAGGTCATGGGGTACGTATGTCTTGAGCAATTACTTTGAGAAGAGGCCAAAAAAACAGGGAGGAAGAAGAAAAAACGATATGATATTTTTTGTCGGTCTTTTTTTTTTTGACCACTCGCTTTTCCGGAATTAAGCACATCTCACAGAGCTACGAACTCACTTATGTATGCTTGGTACGAACGCCAGGATGGAGAATGAGGAGTCAGTTGAGTCAAAGTTAGCACTGAGGTCAGATTGGATTATGATGATCGTTTTGTTTGGACAACCCTGACAGGAATGAAGAAGATAAGAAGGCGGCGATCTCAACTTTCATTTCATGTCACAAGAAGAAAGAAATTAACGGACATAACGAAAGGTTGCGTGAATACAAGAGGGATTTTGAGTTCAGGCAAAATTCCCCGAGAAGTTCAAAATTACAACAACAACGAATCTCTTGGGTTTATGCGTGCAAGTCATCGCAAGTTATAGTCACTTTTTAATTTTATAGATTGTATCAATAATAGTCCATGTAAGCAAGGGGATAGATACGCGCGCACTTTTGCACGAGTCACACCCAGTTACAACGTTACACCGCGATGGAAAAATAGTCTTTTAGCGTGGTGACTCCCAGAACTGCAGTTTTTCGAGAAACAGCTTAATTTCTGCAAATTCTTTCCTCGCGCTCCTGCGCACTGACCTCGACATGGAGGGCCTGAAGCGATTTCGCGTTCAAGCCACGAGTAATAGCAAAAGTGGGGGGGGGGGCGAGGTCAGGGCAAAGCGAAGCATCCGAGAAAAGTGACAACGATCACGGAATTCTTGCCATCGATGCTCTTATCTCGGCCCAAGATCACTCTAATAATTGGATTCGTGCAGTAAAATCACCTCCCCCCCCCCCGGTTCGTTCTTCTCTCCGGGGAGGTTGTTCAAGAATCGATTGATTGCTCCCGTACATTGATCTTGAGATGCGTTTGAAATGGCACAATTCCTCGCAGCCAACACTTCAGTCCTCTTACCAAGTCAGGATCTTCTGCGACGAGATCGTATGGACGTACTGATGATTATCTGAGTGCAAACGCGTCCTAAGAAGCTTTGCTCATTCTCCCGTGCAAGACAGGGTGACCAGCATGTCTCAGAGCAACGCTCATATCTGTGGAACCACTCATCTCGCCATGTCAGCACTGATGTCGGCCGAATCAGCCCACAATTAGCCTTTATTCCTATAGCCTATTATTTAGTGACCTCCTTCAGCCTTCTGCACAGACTTCAACCTCGTTGCCGCTGAAGCCACACGAGTCACAGATTGTTTCTACGTTCAGTTCATTCCATACAGCCTTGAAGGCTGCTTTAGCAGTTGGCTGACCACTGACAGAGAGATAGGTTTGAGCCCAGCCCTCCTCTCAAGAACGAGCTGTGTGGCGACATCTACGGAATCGATGAGCGAATGAGTTACTGGCTGTCCTAAGAATAATGGGTCACCCTGTATTTAGAGAGAGAAAATGACCCATATGTAGTAAGTCAGTAGAGTGAAGATAGTTTTCGCCGTGCGCCCACCTCTGCTTTCGGTGCCAAGGTGTAACGAGACGAGAAAGGTCGATTTTACTATGAAGGGGTTACGCACACGCACGCACACGCACCCGCGCACACATATGTTTGCTCACCCCCAGTTTGCGCTCGAAGGGCAGGGGCAGGGAAAAAGAAGAATTTGGCAAAGCATGCCAAGTTGCTGCTGCACTTACTACATACTGTTCTGTACTGTACTGTG
>JAAUXU010037054.1_pt1 | contig 15636 bp, 22 predicted proteins | sample 7278151 | NCBI WGS metagenome assembly JAAUXU01 (sample SAMN14350113, study PRJNA611818) | marine sediment metagenome | isolation source: surface marine sediment (1.8m) | place: French Polynesia: Moorea | collected 2018-08 | reverse complement strand
CTCCTAAACTCGACCAGAGAGTCAAATTGTTCGAGTCATTTTCTTCCTTAAACGCTTTGACTCTCGGGCCGATTTTAAGAGACTCCATCACCAAGGGGTGGCCAGAGATTGAGAGACTCAGTGACATTTTTGCTGGTGCACCCTTTTTACAAAAAAGTGCGTCCATCCTGGTTACAGGCTCAACTTGACACAGACAACTGTGTGGACGTTGTCACCCTGTCGGAGACCTACTCACTGCCCGAGCTGAGAAACCGTTCCTATCGCTACATGTGCGAAAACCTCTCTTCGTTGCTCGCCTCCACCCCTGAATTTCTCCAGCGTCTGTCTCCAGCGCAGTTGGAGCACTTGCTGGCCAGCGACCTGCCAGTTGACGTCTCGGAAGAACGAGTGCTGGAGGCAGTGCTGGACTGGCTCGCCATGGCCCCCGCCGATCGCCTGGCCCATGCCCACAAGCTGCTTCGTAGAGTTCACCTCACTCGTATTCATCCGGCGCACATAATCGCAATCGCTGATGCCCGAGTGGCGTCTGGAAGTAGATTGCCAAGGTCTCTGTTATCCAGGTTGCAGAATCTGGCGGCTGAGGAGCAAGGAAGTGGCGGCACCGATCTCACTATGACATCAGTCATCGCCAGCAGCCTACTCAATTCCAGAGGCATGGAAGAGGCCATTGTCAAGGTACAAATCATTGGAAGCCATTGGGTCATTGCATGTGCTTAAAGCAGTGCACGAGTTGTGCGCGTCCATATGTAGACACCGATATGCAAGCCTCGAGAAACTCCGAAGTGAATGGGCAAATTATGTTCCGTGTAGGTGCTTAGGGCATTTATCCTGCATAATTTTGCTATAAAGGTTGGCGGATTCACGTCCTCGAGCGGGGTGAGCAATCAGATCACCTACATGCTTCCTTCGGTGGACAAGTGGCAGCAGCTGACTTGCATCCCGCACGTAGAGTGCTGCAACTTCGGTTGCGCTGTCCTGAAAAATGAGCTTTACGTGGTGGGCGGATGCTTCAACCAAAGCCTCCAGGAATACATTCATCCGTTTGGCTTCAGGTGATCGGACTCCACTTCTCAGTGATGCTGTGAATGACCTTATGTAATCTGTTTTTGCAGGTACAATCCGCGAGTGAACAAGTGGACGGCCATAGCTCCAATGCATCGGGAACGCTGCCGATTCTCTCTCACAGCTCACGGCAAAAACCTCTATGCCTTAGGGGGGTGCTCGGAGGAAACAACCGATAATGAGTGTGAACGGTAACTTCGGAGCTTACTTTAGACCAGGGAAGATTTCCAAATGTCAAACACTGATAGGTATGACTCCGAGAGCGATAGTTGGGCAAGAATTGGTCCAATGCCCGGCGGAGCCCGGAGCCAACATTCTGCCGTACGGTATCAGAACGCCATCGTGGTGTGCGGCGGTCTCGACGCCGAGGATCACCTTCCCCTGGACTCTGTGTTGCTTTACCATCCTAGTCGCGAAGAATGGGAGAATCGTAGGCCCATGAGAACATCTCGGGCAGACCACGCCATGCTGGCTTGGAGGAATAAGGTGCTGGTGTGTGGCGGATGGAACGAGGGAGGCGTGGAGGGAAACCGCGTTCTCGTCGACACCGTCGAGGTCTACGACGTGCAAAAAGACGAGTGGGTGATAGAGACAAGAGTGCCCACGCCAAGGTAACCATCCTGTGAACAGTTACAGGTACATATGACACCAACGCATGATGTACTTACTGCACGTATCTCCTCAGATACCATTCTGGCGTGGCTGTGGTCGGAGACAAGCTCTATGTGATAGGCGGGTTTCACAGCGTCAGACTTTTTGACAATGCCTCAGGTATGGTTCATTCACAGTTTTGCGTCTTAAAACAAGACATTTAGACATATACGTACATCGTATGGAGATAAGTCCACACAGACATTGGTGTGTTGTATATTTTTTTGACTCTTCAAGACAATCAGAACAGCACAATCTATGGTACGTCAAACACTTGGCTGCATGCATTGAAGCATAACCTTTCTTCTTCAGGTTTGATAGAATGCTACGACTTGGAGTCTCGAGTTTGGAATGAGGTTGAGCGTTACCCCATGGACGTTTGGGAACACGCGTGCACATCGCTGTTTGTGCCTAAAGGCAGACTAGACATCGAAGTCTTGCCACAACAGTGACGCTATGATGAGTGATCGTGATACAACTTATATACGCAACCGCACTCGGACGTATACGCAACAATTCATTCTCGTTTGTTACAAGAACGCAACGAGGAGTATCACATATATTAACGATATAACAATCTGACATTTCATTACGACGCTACTATTTACTACCATGAAACAACATTTCAGGTACAGTGAGATGAGCCCCATTTTGGCATCACTTTGGGGCCTAGAATGTGGATGCACCCATAAACTGCCATTTAGAGACCCCCTGAGTGTTTACTACTCTGTAAAGTGGGTCTGCCTTGTTGCGATGTTAAGAAAGTTACTCATGGTGCTCTCCTTCGCTGAAGTGTTTACCCCCTGGCTACATAGTGAAACACCAAGCACACAGTCCTCAGGGTACGTAATTTCCGGGGGGACAACTTCACTGCAAAAGCTGGAATCCGTGGAATTTTAATGAGGAATGCGTAGTTCAGATACTGAGACACAGAATTGAGCACAGGCATACATCACTGTGACAGCCCATTTTAGTGTTACATTGCTCAAAAGCCAAAGAGGCTTGAAACTTGGCTTTTTGAGGGGGTAGAAATGATGAAATGGGCTAAGTTTTTCATGGGGGACTCCTGTCTCCCCAGGACCCCCATCTGACACCACCCGGAGGTCGTGGGGAGAGGTTGCGAAGGTGCGGTGCGAACGCAATGCATGAATACGGTGAAGTGGTAGAACTAGGAAACACTTGGATTAGCCCCCACCAGTGTTTTTGGATGTGTTTATGCCCTCCTCCTACATCATTTTTCTACCAAATTTTACTACATAAATGGCCGAAAATGCTGTTTTCACTCTTTTCAGGGGGGCGCTCACTTCTGAACCGCAGTTTACATCCATCTAAGGCATACAACAGAAGGGTAGAAAAAGCGCTCTAAAAGCCCTGTCAACCGAGTACACAAGTTGTATGACAGGCAGGAGATGTTTGATTTGATATCCAGGCATTTTATTTGACGTCATAGATCATCAGCAAGCAATCCAGGCCAGGGTTAAGCTTTTGAACTTTTCCTCATTCTTTCATTGACCGAAGTTTCCAAAAGATCCTTTTTTGCTCCAAAATTGACATTGTTTCTCTGGCACCACGATCAAAAAATTGCTTTATGCAAAGCCACAACATTGCAGGTCAAAAACGAGTAAGTGTGACGATTTTGAACTGATTCTTGCCCTATTCCAAGCCCCATTTTGATGCTTACAAGCGTCAGTCATACTTTGTCTCAGGCATGCGTACCTCGGTCAGATTTTGAGTCCTATATACGAGATATGATTTGGTTCCTGGGCTTTCGACTCATACTGAACATGTGGGTGTCACTGTACGACGTACCAGCACTCGAGACTATATCAATCATGCTTTTCTCTCAATTTGGCTAATAGTTTAAGCTGTACCGTATGACGTGACTACGTTGGAAGGTAGCGTTACGCAATCAATGGGAAGCTCAGTACAAACCCAGCAGCGTGACCTCCACCCAGATCTGACACGAGCAGTTCTCCTCGGGCGGGCAGCAGTTGTCCAATATGGTATTGAAGTCGAGTCTCTGTAGCGCAGAGAGTCCTGGACATCGTGGGGATTGTAGCGACGACACCAGGGACAGGGGGAGCTCAAGTTTTTCTTCAGGACTCTCTCGCTTGCGTGGCTCCTGAGAAAAGAAGTTGTTGGCGCGTTATTCGCATCAATGATTGCTGGCGTGAGAGATTGATCAAAACGAAGGAGATGCACTGAGGTCCCGGATGATATCAAGCAATCAACGACTAAGACAATGCAATGCGCCAAATGACGTTGGGCGTACGTGTATTTGCTGGAATGGTTGATGGGCGTTACAACATAACCCTCGATCATGCGAGACATTGCTGTCATTTCTTCACTATAAACAAAATCCAAGATCATTCTACCGGACGGGATTTGATGTTGCCCGGGTTCGGGCGCTGTCATTGCTGTAGCCTTCGCTCATCTGGGCGGTGTAGAGTTTTTGCATAAGAGAAATCGACTCACATCTCTACTGTGAGTGCGCGAAATTAAGTACGATTTACTTCCATGGAGAGGAAATTTTGTCGCACTCAAAGTCTGTGACTGCGCAGAGGCTGAAAAAGTTGGACTTTCTGATGACAATGAGAAAACGAAAAAACAAGTCAGCTTTCACCCTGCCGTCCCTTCTGAGGAAGAAGTTCTGTACGCACAAAAGATGAGAGAAATCTTTGCCATTTTTGGTAGCTTTTTCCCAATTACTAAATTCAACATTCCTACACATTTACACATCGTCTTCAGCCAATGAACACCTCAAGCCCTTTAAGTTTTTTTTGAAAATTTGACCAGAAAATTTCATGCAATTTTATCAAATTTTACCCCTTCAAGAAGACAAATTTCAAGCTTCATTGACATACCACCACCACCCTCCAGCTCCAGGCGACCTCCTTTTGAGTGCCACAGCACCAAAACAGACAGCCTTGACATTGAACTTCTGTACTCAACATTGTAATCACATCTGTATGCTCCATACCTATAATCCATATGAACATGTACAACGTATGAGGAGAAGTCATGCAGACGGAAAATTCTCACACGAAGGACTGCAAATTTTGGACTCCAGCATAATTTCTCCTGACGGAGCTGCAGCCACCAAGAATCTGCGAGGGAACCGAGACTGATGATTGGAGTACAGTAGTACTCTTTGCTGCACATCTGCGGACCTCTGTCGGTATTTTAGTCCAGTCACGTGCACGAGTGGATGGGAAAAAAAGAGCTTTGAAGGATGGTGCTTTTGACGGTGCCTCTATCGCAACAGATTAAAAAAATGGTTGTACTCAGCACCAAGAGTAAGTGGGACGATTCCGAGCAATTTGCTCACTCCAAAAATGAACACCAACGACGCTAAATGAGATTTCAATCTTTCATAAGAAAGAGCTGCAATTTTCATTTTGCAGAAATTTCACATCCTTCCCGAAGCCATTTCCTACACAGCGGAAAAGAAAATGGAAGAGCTGTATGTCTGGTGCTCTTCATCACCATAGGTGGAGAAAGGTAGGAAATTCTTCAGACAAGTCTGAGTTGAGCTGCTCTTCCATCCTTTCCGCTCAAGGCGCCTTTTTGGCTTTTCTCATTTCCATCAAGAGATGACATCTGCGGTGCCTTTTCTGTTGACAGAAGTTGATCCACTCAGATGTACCAGTGATATCAGTCGGTTTGGGCAGACTCCCCTGAACACCACATGACTCAGTGTCTCTTCCTCTAGACTTGTCCACCCCCTGGTCACGTAGATCTCCTCTCTGTGTGTCCAGCTTGAAAACCTTGCCTTTTTCTCTGACACCACCCTCATCCACTCTGTTGTCTACTCCCTCCCAGTTTCAGCCTCAGGGCCTCATCGCCTCCCGTCTCACCCATCTCCTCCTCAGCCATCCACTCCTCCACAGCTGTCTCCTCTGCTCCTGCAGCCTCAATCTCCATTCCACCTTCGAGAGCTTTCTGAAGGTTGTCCCTTCTTCATTTTCTGGGTAGAATACTGGGCAAAATTGAAGGAAGAACTGTCGTTGAACGCGCATCGTGTGACTTTCCTCCCTCCAAGAAAATGAGAGAGCAAAATGGCTGAAGGTATCGGCATTTTTTCCCCCATGCTTGTAACATTTCTTCGCCTAATAACTCTCCCCCAACTTGCGTGTCTCTCTGGATCCTCGGGGAAACAGTAGAACTTGAATCATCTCTTCATGGCTCTCCTTTGGTCATTGTGACAGCTTGCTCCACAGCAGCATCTCCCACCAGACATCTTTCCCTGCCGAGCTGACGCTCCCCTTGAAGGTCCTAATGTTCCAGCAGAAGTTGAGGTCCAGCGCTTTTCTGCACAACTCATTTCCTTGGGCGGACTCTTGTGCCTGGGCCTGGGAGGGACTTCTTCACTACAGCCAGGCCAGTGAGATTGGCGAGGTCGAGGGCATCCCTTACGTATGAAACACTTCTTCACGTCTGACTGGCACTGTTTTTCGTTTTTTTGCTAACCTTCGGGAGAAGTCGACGTTTCGGGAGCTGCTTTTCTGTGCAACTGGACTCCCCTTGTAACCCGCACCCAAAGTAGGGGTTTTTGGCCTGCATTGGCAAATGATATCCCGAGGGTCACCTTGATTTCCCAAGGCGTCAGCAGAGGGCGATGGACAGATTCTCGCTCCTCCCGACTCCTTTTTACCCCGCATCAACAGATGAGTTCCAATTCTGCCCCTGGCCGTCTTTTGCACATATTGGGCCTCAAAATGGTTCAGAAGCCGGGTTAGTCTTGGACATAGCTGAAGCTCTGGGCGGAATAAAGTATTGTAGAGCTCTCGAACGTAGTAGTGAAGAGTGGACCGGGGAGCAGAGGTGTAGACCTGGGGAGTCAAAGATTATTCCACATAGCTGAAAGGCGCAATTTTAAGCCGCCCTTAAGTATTAGCCACTCCAGAAAGTGACCTTGTTGAAATACAAGCCGCCCTTGAATATCAGCCCCTCCAAGACGCAGATGCACAGGAGGTCGAGGACTTATCATAAGTAGAAGTGGGAGACGATGAAGCGGCAATTCGTGACGGACGAGGCGATGACAAAGATGTTCTTCTTAAAATAGTATGATTTTGCACAGTTATCGATCTGCGAAGCCCAAAGTACAAAACCAGAATGTAAGCCGACCTTGAATTTAAGCCGCACCAATAAGGGACCAAAATCAATATAAGCCGCGGCTTGTATAAACGACTTTACGGTACTTTGGTGGGTTCTGTGAGTCATGACATACATGGTTGGTTCTCTTTACTTGTATGTGAATACCCGACTAGACTTTGACAAAACAGTTACTTTAGCCAGATTCTAGGAAGATTGTCTCTTCTTGAGTAAGTCTGGAACTCCGGCAAAATCCCTTCTCAAAAACCAGAGTCGCCTCTTCATCTGCCAAATTTTGTGGGTCTGGCCATTTTAGACATGGCTTGGCAGGCAGACTTTTTTCAAAATCTCAGTCTTTGGCCCCTATTAAGTAACTCTAAAATTGTGTCTGTTCTTTGTCGCCATTCGGAGCAGAGTGATGTCAAAATGCTCAAGACAACTAACAGTTTTGCACGAGAATTAAAACGCAGAATTAATCAGGGGTATGGCAGACGTGGTAAAAGTTCATTATTTTGGAGATGGACTACAATGGGTGCCATATTTCCTCACCGGAGGAGTGCCAAAATTTTGCAGGATATCCGGGAGGTTGTGGAGAATGTGGTGGGCACTATGCCAAAGGAAATGATCGGATCTGCAGCCAACAACCTGGCCAAAAGAGTGAAATTATGCATTGCCAAAGAGGGTGGCCACTTCGAACAGAGGCTTTAATCCTTTTGCAGTGAAATGCTCCTGAATGATATGTCCAAGTCATTATTGTAACTGGGTAAAAAATTTATGGGCTCAGACAAGTCCATACTTCTGTGGAAAGAAACAGTGACAGACGAATAGTTATGAAACATCGTGTATTTTACACTGATTTTTTCACATAAAATGTCGATATCTACTTATCAATTATTTTTATGCACATGGTAAATTTCCTGATTTCAAAAGAATGACCTGCTGCTGTCCAGCAAGAGGACATCCGAGACAGAGGCATGTTAAGCTTTGGCCATTCGACTTTTAAGTAAAACCCAAACCATCTAAGTGTCCCGGGGTGCCGCACTACTTTTGAGACACCCTGGATAGTGCCATGATTCAGGGTGATTGCTTACACTGTGACCTCTTCTCCAAAAATTAGCGCAACTTCATAGCGAGATCTTAGGAAATAGGAATTACGTCACTACTTTGGGTAAGCAATCACCCTACTGTATACAGGTGTCCGACTATCATGTGAACTCCCTACCTTTTTGAACACGGTGTACACGATCCTCTCGATTGCCAGGAACATGTCTGCTATCTTTGTCGAATACTTCTGCTTCCTGATCTTCTCACAGCTCCTGATTGTCTCCCTCACAGCCTTGCCGGCCAAATACCCGAGTGAGCTGGGCTCGTTTTTGCAGAGCACCTCGTATTCTTCCCGAAGAATTTCGGTATTGTCGTAGCCCACGTGTAACAGCCCATGCGACGGCTCGACGTAGCCAGGAACCACTTGCATTTCAGAGATGCCGCCGCAGTCGCGATCGGCTATGCCTGCTCGGCCAATATAGAAAGCATCCTTGATTCCGTCGTTGATCTCGGCGTCGCTGTTGGCGGACAACGCCACGGCCGTGTCGGGCACGTGGCCAGCAAAGTCACGTTGCCATCTCAACCTTCTTTTGACGTCAGGGTTAACAAGGACCTGACGAAAAAGATGGGGAGGGAGAGCAGATTGCAATGGCGAATGTGTGTACGTGCATAGTACTTAAACGTATGTTCGTCTTCAAATAACCTCGTAGGTTTTCCTTCGGTGCTCCATGGCCTTCAAAACTGCAAAGCAGCACTTCCTTCGAGGCACCACTCTCCCCACATGAGTCCCTCCTCTGATGCTCACTCTTCCGATGAAGGTGACCGGGTTGTCTTTCTCCCATCCTCCGGGCACGGCTCCCGGAGGCACCTGACCGCCTTGGCAAAGCACCCAGCGAAGGAGACTCTTTCTTTCGCGCGGCTGAGACATATGGTGATCTCGCAACAACAGACAGAGACCAAATGATGGAGAAAGCTTTTGATGCTCGCTTGTCGCACCTAATTGGGCCTGTGAGGAGTAAAGAGAGAGAAAGCAAGAGTATGCGACGACTTCGCTACCCTGCACACCTCCGTATGTAGAGCAGACCATCAACCTCTGCGGCGTGATTATGTTTAGCTGGGTTAATAACACCTCAGCGCGAGGTTTGCTGGCGCAGTCAGCAGGTCCGTCGCTGCCACCGGAGTTTGACGCTTTCATCACAGGTACGCGCATTACGTGAACGTACCCAAGTCCATGGAGTAGAGATAGATTAGGTTTCTGAAGGCTGCATTCTTCTTTCTTGAAGTCTCCTCTCCCTTCGTCGAGTCCGGCTTTCTCATAACGTCCCTTCTGACGTCCAACCACTGGTCTCAGTGGCATTCGCCAATGTGCCGATGCTCACGATCTGCACACGTGGGTTGATCAGCATGCGCAGCAACGTGAGGTGCGACTCACGCTAACGTCTCTATCCTGTTGCCAGCTTGCACAGCACACTTTATTGACTGCACAGAACGGAGAGCCGGCATTTACATATATTATACGACTTTTCATGCCATTTATACCCTTGCTCGCACAAACTTGAAAGGGTCTGGCGTAAGTTTGCAGACATCATTGTGTGGCAACGTTGACCGACCTGACTCATCAGCATATCTAAACAAAGTAAACATATTAAAGTATCTAACGAGATTGAAGAATTGTTGACGAATGATGCACCAAATTTGAATTAATTTCAGTGAAAACTTGGTCCTAAAGGGTGTAACAGCTAAAATGTCGCTGAGTCTCTCAATCTCTGGCCACACCTTGGTGATGGAGTCCCTTAAACTCGGCCCGAGAGTCAAATCGTTGAAGGAAGAAAATGACTCGAACAATTTGTCGTCATTGCCGTGCACGTAAGTGTACTGCATTAAAGGATTCACGCGGCGAAATAGTCCGACATTCGTTAGAACAAACAAGACCTGTGCTAATGACAGGGATCAAGTGTTGTTGTGTGAGAAAAACAATCTTTGAGCACAAAAACTGAGGGGTTAAATCTGTGTGGTAACAACTTCTTTCTGGACCCAAGAGTTATCCTGATTTTTCTGGGCGATTATATTTTCTGCTTCTATCTGTTCCAACTGTTCTTTGTTCAAAATTGTCAGACCTAAAAAACTTGCAGAGTCATAATGAATAATCGTGTCAAGATGAGCTTTTCAAGTGAAGACATGATTGACATCAGTCTGAATCCCTTGAAAAAGGCCTCTGAAAGAAAGAGAAGAAGGGCCTCAGAGGCATCAACGTAGGCCTTGGGACAGACAATCGCATTTGATGGGAGATCTGGGAATGATTTGCCTCTCATTGGGGGAGCTGGTGACTGCAAAACCAAAGGCCAATGGATCGAGGGAGGTAACTAGTTCAATGATCGTTGGATTGAATGGACTTGGGTGTGAGGGAGACCCAAAGGAACGGGGTCTGGAAGTCACTCACTCGGAAAAAAGTGTCATAGCTGCTGACACCATTTGGGTATATTGGTCAGTGCGGAGATGAAACAGTCGGGCTTGTCAATAATCACGCGTACAACGGGCAGTTGACTAAAATGCAGACTGAGCCTAAGCCTAATTTAACATTTATAGTATGCGATATCAATGAGAGTAAAGGTTTATTGGCCTTCCTGCGTGGAAAGTACCCAGATCGTTCAAAAGAGGAGAAATTCTAATTTCAAGAGAATCATTCATGCTTAGTTGGCATTTCACAGCGGTTACGAACTTGAAATCACCTAGAGAGTCCGAAATTGAGGAGCAACATAGCGTAGATGGCCAAGGAGACCGACGTCTGCCGGAGGAGCATGAAGTTGATTGACCGAAAGTCCTGTCAAATGACGTTTTGGTTGGCAAAAGTGTAGAAACACTGAACGTAAAGAGTAGTGCAGAGTAGCATCAAAAAGGGAGGGGTACAAGTGCGTGCAGTACATGCTATTACAGCATACTGTACCAACGAGTACACATTTACTACATGTGTACTCGTAAACAAGTGTACTTACGCTTGTACACATGTAGCTCGCGTCGTACATCATCCAGGGTAAACCAAAGGTGGACACCTTACACCTACTCAATCCTAGGTCAAGTGCCCAAAATGATGTCCCCGGACTTGGAAATTGGCCTTTTCGAGCACATTTTCACGGATTGAGTGACAGAATGCAGGTTGTCCATCCAGAAACCCTGCCAAAATTACCCTCCTTGATCTTTTCTTAGAACAGTTGAAGTTGCCAAGCAAACTGCAATGTATAAAACTTGGGAGGCAGAGGTGCCCTTGATTTTGGTTCCCCTTACGTCAATCGTTCTGCAAATGAAATTTTTTTTAGATATAATGTTGCCCCGTGTATTTGATGTAGGCCAGGCTCTTCCCTCGTGCACTTTTCAAGCGCTTCTACCATCCTCCTAGAGCTTCTTGAGCATCGCCTCAACATTCCTGTTACTTCCCCATCTCAAAGGCAAACCTCCCCTCGAGCAAACGTGGCAAACGGCCAGAAATGTCCTCCAAGCCAAGTCAGGAGGGTAGCATAGCAGAGAGAGGATGGAGGTTTTGGCCCTCTTGGCCACGCAGACCTTCATTGTCTGCTGGTCTGTCACGTTTGACATAGCAGATAACTTAGAAAAGTATGGTGCGTCACGGAGAGTGGTTTTTGTACGTAGCATTTGCAGATAAAAGCTTTCTCGTGGCTTCTATATGGCTTCATTGGCAGATGAATTACAGCAGGTCATCACTCATCTCCACCATGTTATGCAGAATGTGTTCTTTTGATGATTTGTGTGAGCGCAGTTCACATTTCAGTTGATTGCCCTTTTAATTGACATTAAATTCATACTAAAGGAACTTGACCACTGGTCTAGAGCTTGTAACTTCTCTGCTACAGAAATCCTTGATTGCGTCTTACCACCTAATAATATACCTGCCTGGATCATGTCTTTCCGAGGCTGATCCCGGCTTCTCGTAGTCCGGCAAACGTTTTGGCCCACTCCGTAGCAACCAATGTTCCAATTGTTATCGTGACCAAAAGTGCACAGTTCTGCCCATCTCAGCCACAGCAACCAGTTCCCATTGCAGCTCCTGGAACACATGGTGCATTTTCATTCATCAATTGAACCATGACGATGATAAACAAACTTCACTTTTTATTAACAGAAAACATACGCACGCACACACAGACAAACAGACGTACCTGCGGACCTCGCACTTTATGAAATCGATGCATACTTACAGATGTTTATACTAAAGCATTGTTTAGTTTGCACCAATAGTCACAGATGAGGCCGAGGGGTGGGGGGGCTAAACCCCATAGGAATCGCTATGAAATGCTCTTTGTACAGCACTTAAGTTAAGACCTAAAAATGATGACACAGTACGTGAAATGAAGACATTACTGTGCTGCAAAATTATAGCTATAGACGAGCATATTTGGAACGTTACGAACAATCGTAGTGGAGCAGCCCTGCTGTTGGCGCCATCTAGCGACTTTCCGCTCATTAAGATGCCCATACTTTCTACATACTTGAGCGGTCTGGCCCGGCCCGGTGGGAGTCGGCGCGCTCAGGGGGGACATCTATCTTTATGCGTCGAAGGAGGAAGGCTGAAGGGGACACAGTTTTCCGCCATGTCCGGGTTGTCCGCATCCCCGAGTCCGTCCGCATAACGAACATGAATCCCAATGAGGAGTTTGCTTCAATGCTCCTGCTTTAGATTTGCAAAACTTCGATATTAGTCGCGTATCCCGATCATTACGATCGACGAGCGATAATGACGCTCAGGAATGGCCCTGCTGCTAGTTGTCTGCTTGTCCGAACCGTCGGGCCGTCCGTCCCCAGGGTCGTCCCCTTCTCCGACAGTCCGTCTATCGAGCCGTCCAGCCCGTCCGTCTCTTCCTCTGTCCCCCTCCCCCTGTCTTGCACCTCGTACGTCACGAAAAAAGTGGTCCCTCTTTCCCTAAAAAAACAAATGTCCCCCCTGTGTGAGCTCGGCTAAGTCATCGGCGGCGTCGGCAGTAACGGCACCACCATCTCCAGCGGCAGCAGCTTCAGTCCACGTTTCCTGAAAACAGACCCCGGCGTGGTCAAGAAGTCCTTTTTCTGCGATCACGTCCTCAGTCTCTCTCAACATGTCCGACCGCGGCTCCCGGCGAAATACGGAGTCGGACGGTGCGATCGAGGTGGTGCAGATTGACGGGCTCGTGGTAATGAAGCTGATCAAGCACTGCCACGAAGTCGAGAACGCTACCAGCCAGGGCATTGCACAGGGCGCGCTCCTGGGCCTGGTGACCGACTCGCGACTAGAGGTAACGCACTCGTTTCCCTTCCCGGCGGGCAGCGACGAGAGCGTGGATGACGAAGACTTTCAGCTCGCTATGATGCGCAGGCTGCGTATGGTCAACGTCGACCACCTGCAGGTCGGTTGGTACCAGTCGGCCCACTTCGGAAATTTCCTCTCACCCCAACTGCTGGAGTCGCACTTTGCCTATCAAACGTCCATTGAGGAGTCCGTCTGCCTCATCTTTGGTAAGAATCTTTTCCAACTTCAAGGTCTTCATAGAGGTCACGAATGCCGCAAACCACTGCTAGGCTAAAATATTTGTTAGCATTGACCCTCGGCTCGCTTGAGTAGGACACGATAATGGCTCCTTCGCTTTTTCCTAGACACGGCCAAGACGGCCAAAGGCTTCCTCTCGCTGAAGGCCTACCGCTTGACGCCACAAGCCATCGAGCTGTACAAGGTTGGCGACTTTTACCCGGACACGATTCGGGCTCTCAAGGTGTCCTACGACAGCCTCTTCCAAGAGGTGCCGATAGTCGTCAAGAACTCCCACCTGGTCAACGAGCTGCTACTGGAATTAAGCGAACAGATTCCAGTTCAGGAGGCCGGCACGCAATTCCTCGACCTGGGTACGGCAGATGTGCTCGAGAATCAGCTCAAGCATCTCATGGACACCGTTGATGAACTTAACCAAGAGGCTATCAAGTTCAACAAATATCAGAACATGGCAGTCAAACAGTTCCAGGTACATTTTTCAACTTATTACAGTAATTCTCAGGCGTCCTCTACACGGCGGATTTGTCGTGCTTGGTGAGGTCAGGGAAGGATTTATCAACTGATCGTCATCCATTCCTACAACAGGACAAGACGCGCTGGCTCCAACGGCGGCAGTTGGAAAATAATGCTCGCGCTGCTCGCGGTGAGGAGCCTCTCCCGGACGAGGACCTGACCAAGGCGTTCAAACCCATCGTGCCTCCAAGCAGGTTGAACTCCATGATCCTCTCCGGACAGATCCTCTCCAGCTCTGAGCAGGTTGCGCAGTTTTGCTCGCAGTCGCTGGCGAAGTGGTTCGGAACCGAGGCATTGCAGGAAGCCAAGACATCAACGCAGTAGTTACGTATGTACAGTGGGCGCAAAAATAATGGCACCACCCCGAATTTTGGTAAAGAAAATTGAAAATGCTGTAGCGGGAGTTATTTGAAGCTCACTCGACCAAAGTCTCATGGGCCGTTTCTTTTCCGGTGTAAATGAGGATGCAAAGTGACCCAGCCGCTATGTTGACTCGGCCGCTGAATTGCATGACCGCTACTCATAGCTATGATGTGTAGCAATGAGGTATTCTCTGTTAGGTGCATGACAATAACGTCCTGAGCACTTGGAACTCAGGGCAGCGCCCGCATTTTTGCGTCCACTGTATTTTCTAGCAAATGAACAGATTGCATAAACGATGAAAACGTGATCTACTCCGATCTTATCAGCAATGGTAGTCTCCTCCGGAGCGGCTGAAGCGGTCTGAAGTTCTTTGTGATCTTCCGGCCGAATTTGTCTTCCAGAGTACGCAAGCAAGCAATCTGGAGAGAAATTGAATGATTTTCAATACTATTGCGTCCCAAGTACGTACTTGTACGTAAGTAAGTACTCCGTCCTCTGCATCAAGGACGGCGTCCGCAATAGCGCAGGTGTGATCAAGTATTGTTCCAGTATTGGTGCTGAGTACTCACCTGAGATGACGAGATCTCGACCTTGGAAGTAGGAATGACCCATGTAACCGTGTTCGAGCAAGGTGGCCGAGTCAGCGAGCCGTGGTAGAAAAAGAATTCCTTCTCGTCCGTACCTGGTATCAACGCCTTCACATTGGGCAAGTCTTGGAGCGACAACTTCACGCTCTCGCCCGCTTTTTGCACTCTCTGGGATTGCTCGCACAAGAAGTTGAACTTCGGGTTATCCTCCGTCGAGATCGCAAACTGGAAAGCCAACATGACGACCCCGTTCTTAAAGGTGGAGGCTTCTCTAAAGCTGGTGTATCTTTCGAAGTCGAAGTGAGCAAGCTGGATCTCCATGGGGGACCTTCGCAGTATAATGATTGTACGGTACTATCCATACGTATAAGGTTCTTCAGTTGAAACGTAAGGGTTACTAACTCAATTTTCGCTCAATGACGCTGAGGGTTAATTGACTTTGACAATATGCATTGACTTGCTAAGGTTGGCTGATTCAAATGCAGCCGTTATCAAATTAAATTTATATTCAATTCATGCAAATTTTGGCAATCTATGGCAATTTCAGCACTTGCGTTATTTCCCTTTCTGTTCAGCAGTACTCTGTACTCGGCGCTAAGTACTTTGCACTGCAGCGATTCAGCAGCAGAGAAAAACTTTTCCTCACTCTTACCAGCTGCGACAAGAAGGCGTCCAACAAAAATTGCCCACCTTGACAATGTCATAGATGCAATGAGGATCATGTGTAACCATCAATATGCTTATGCTTTATAATGCTTTCTTCCCCTCACGTTTCAATTACATAACCCT
>JAAUXU010161944.1_pt1 | contig 15641 bp, 14 predicted proteins | sample 7278151 | NCBI WGS metagenome assembly JAAUXU01 (sample SAMN14350113, study PRJNA611818) | marine sediment metagenome | isolation source: surface marine sediment (1.8m) | place: French Polynesia: Moorea | collected 2018-08 | reverse complement strand
TCCAGAGCTTGTGCAGTCCAGAGCTTGTGCAGTCCAGAGCTTGTGCAGTCCAGAGCTTGTGCAGTCCAGAGCTTGTGCAGTCCAGAGCTTGTGCAGTCCAGAGCTTTTGAACGCAGTCCAGAGCTGACCCAGTCCAGAGCTTTTGAGCGCAGTCCAGAGCTGACCCAGTCCAGAGCTTATACATATGAAGTGAGACACCCCCATGCAACAAAGGGAGCAACCACAACTTTCATTTCTGAGTCCCAACGTTCCTCTTTTTGTCTGCGTGCCCCGAAATGGCGCAACTTCTCCCTCTAAAATGCTCCAAAAGCCATTGTCCTTTTTATTTCTTGTTGCCCCTCGAGTGGGCCACAAACGATTAATTCCTTATTCATCTGTGTGCGTGTTCGACACGATTGGTGAGCTGTGTGTGCGCGTGTGCAACGAGATAGGTGAGCTGTGTGTGCGCGTGCTCAATGAGACGACCCTCCTTGGAAGTTGGGCAGGCAGGACAGAATAAATGGGCATGCAAGGTCTCCCAAATGTGTCCTTCTCCAAGTGGACGCATCTCTCTCATACACAGAAAGAAAGTAAGAAAGTTTTTATTCAGGCATGGCATACTAATTTGCTGAAACGTCAGCTATGGAGTGACGTTGTTGCCAAAATGTAGCATTTGAGTGTACATATTATGAACACAGTCACTTGTTCGTGTTAAAGTCTGACTTGTGTTGACCTCACTCAGCCGCCGGGAGGAAAGTCATCGCGGCCGAGGTGGGGGCCGACGCCTCAGACGTGGGCTCGACCAGACCTCGACAGCTGATCCAAGCTAAATTAAAAGTCATTTATGACGATTTACGCTCTCCTTATGGCACCATTTTTTTATCTTCGCCGCAGCTGCTTTTGCCCTTGGGTGTTTTCATTCACTTCATGGTTGGTTGAAAGTGCAAATTTTGAAAATCTCATGTTTCAACAACGACAACCTCCAACTTGGCTGACATCAGAGAATTGAGTCTCTCTCCATCCACTTTAATGTACCAAACATGGCCTAAAAAACAGATATAAGTTATTGCTGAGGCCCTGGGCCTGGAGGGAGAGCCTGACAAGCAGAAGCAATCAAGTAAGAGGCCTTGCAGGGTCTCACCCCTTGCATGCTCAGAGAAATATGGGTCCCTCCAACTTGTCGTCGTCCGCCTGCAAGCAAGTGCTGTTGGGGGTCAGCTGCTGCCTGACCAGCGGCGTCTGCGGCCGCCACTGGGGGCATGTCCCACTTGCCCACCCCCTTGAACGTCTTGGAGGGCCCTGATAAGTGGATTCCACTGTCCCCTGTAATTTTCTTTGCTCTTGGCATTGCTGCTTCCTCCTCCTGCATGTTATTTATGCCGAAAGACCTTTCTCCAACTTTTTTTTCTTGCCATTCGTATATCGGAAGGGAGGGAAGGCCTTTTATGGCCCAGATATAGAAGAAGAGTAAGAAGGCCGCATCCAAAAAGGCCAAATGAGGCGTTTTCTATTTACACATTATGCAGATACCGCGCGTATGTGGCTCTGATGGCCAAGGTTACTACTTATTTTCTTCAAAATTATGTCCCTGCATAGTGAGGAAAAAGCCTTCCTCCGGTGATGCCAACCAACTCTTTCTTACCTAAAAAAGGAAAAAAAAATGGGTAGAGAGAAAAAATTGAGCCACTAAAACGCTAGTGTTAGAGACACTATAAAAGTTGGCACAAACTTGCCTTTTACACCGTAGTTTTGCAACATGTGTGTATAATGTGTCGTAAGCGATGTGGGCCAGAGGAGGGGGGGACGGAGGCAGGGGGGAAAGAGAGAGTTTTGCACATGCTTTTCAGACGAAGACATCTTTATAAAGGCCTGGATCATCTTTATAAAGTAAGGGAAACAATTTGCACGACATTCCATTGGGGACCACCTATGCAAGAATGGAGTTGTGCAAAGGGTCAACCTCATGATTCAATAGCAGGGGGGTACATTTCCCATCTCAGCCAGGGGGTAAGGTCTTACTTACTTTTTTTTATACTACAAAGAGGTCATGGAGGGAATTGAATACATAAATCAAAGCGTTTCTTTCTCTCTCTCCCTTGGCCTCGGTTGTTGCATAATAAGGCACAGACTGAATAACAGATATCATAGAAATGTACACAGCTTCTGACACTTTTGGAATCAATGCTGCTTTTGAGCTCTTCCAACCAACAACCGTCATCCATAGATACTCGTATCTAGTGGAGAGTTGCATCTTTGGGGGTGAAGCTGCTAACGTGACTGCTAAATGCTTGTTTATTAACTTTTATGCATTGTCCTTCGAAGGCTTCTGTGGTCTCCTCCACAAATGCAAACTATTTTGATGTTCATCGACTTTATTTTTTGAGGGTGAATGAGGTCAATGAGGGTGGTGGCATCACTTGCACTGAGCTGTGTGTGTGTGTTGAAGGGGGCTGTGACCAACTTGGAGGGGTACCTTTTTGGCAGGGGTGCTGCTCACACACCTATGCTCTGATTTATGGGCGACTCCAAGAGGGAGGAGGCTTCATGCAGAGTGATTCGCAATTTCTCCCTCTAGTGGCGAGTGAGGAGATCGCTCCTCGGTCTGGAGGAGCCAACAGAGTCTCCTCGTTCGTGCTAAGTGCCTCTTTGGCCTCAGCGGTTCGTGAAGAAGGCGAAATTGAATCAGGCCTACAAAGTTTTTCAGTACACAAAAGTTAAGTCAGCTTTGTCCGACCGAGTCACTTCCAGCTCTGCTCTTTCGCCCCATGTCGTGACGAACGATTTTTCGCTTCCCCTCTAAGATCAATTTGTCAGAGAATGATAATATTTCTTCAAAGTACACACAGAGAGGGAGGAAAATGCGGGAAATGGTCGACTGTGACTTGACTGACTGTGGTGATTTTTCCCTTCTCCCTCAACAACTGAGTGAACTGGCAGAAAAGTGCAAGTTCAAGTGAACCTCCTTGAAAATGATTGTGACAGATCACTTGCTAAGTCCCGGAGAGACATCGATAATGAAACAAGGTCCCTCTTTTTAAGATTTGTTAATGCCCACTTGTGCCTCGTGCTTTGGACGAGTACGTATAAACATAGTGTTTGCCAATCATTCGGATTGGGTGGAACAAATCGAGCTTGCACATAAGCAAACTCACACTCAAGTCATTTTGGGGCACACTCACTTATTTTCCACTCCACTCTTTGTCCATGTTTTCCTTCTTTCTTGCCATTTATACTCTTGCCCCTGTACTTTGAATTTAGTCCATGTACTCCTGATTCAGTCCGTGTATTTTGTCCACTGTTTTGTCACTCTCCTGACACTGTTCTTCTACTTTTGGACTACTTTATTCCACTTTCTATTCCAGATACATAGGAAGGACCAGAAGGATCGGATATTCGAGTTGTCTCCGCTCAATCCGAGTCTGCGCCCCCATCTCTACGCAGAGTTGATACATAAAACAAATTGCAGGTTTGTCTCGGCGAGACAGCCCAATTACAACAACAAACCGCTCGTCCCAATTTGTCCCAGACTTTTCCTCTGATAATTGTGCCTTTCCTTAGCTTTTCTCCCTGGAGAATACAAGTTTTTCGTGTCCTCCCCCCACCTCTTGCAACACCTTGCGGTTCAGACCTCCCCCCTGACATTAATAATGCTGAGCACCTCGCTCAGACTAAAAAAAAACTGCGCTCCAGAACTCGGCCAGACCCTTGTTGTGACTCCATTGGGCCAATTTTTTCTATTTGCTAAAAAAGAAGTTTGCTGCTTTCGCTCTCAGTCGTCCCTCCCTCCCCCCCCCAAAAAAAAAAAAAAAAATGGGCGACCCAGTTGCAAAAATGGGCGCGCTGAGAGAGACAGAGAAAAAAACGGTGCCAATGGGACCAGAATAAACCAGCTTCTTCCATTATTTTTAGGCGGGGCAGCAGATGAAGATTTTAGATAGACAATTGGATGTTTTTTTTTTCTTTTGGCGAATATGCGTGACTGCGAAATGGCCGCAATACTTTAGAAATTGCCTGACTGCTACTGATAGCCACAGCCAGTGAGGGAGCGCTTTCCAGGCCCCATTTCCCGGCGGATTCCGCAGCGTTTCTGCCAACTCGGCCGGAGGAGGCTGCTGTTACACGTCGAGATAATGAAAATGCCTTGTCCGGGCTGGCAAAGGCATTAGTTAAATATGGGCTCGCTCTCCGGCTCCATCAGCTGATGGTATCAGGTCATAACAGCGCCCGGTGCCAGTTTGGAGAAATCTCACTTCTCCTTTGTACTCGATGGCCTCTTAAAGGTCTTCTTCGACTCTCATTAATGCCAGAAGATTAGACCCCTCTTGTTTTTGCTACACTCAAAAAATATTCGAAATGCCGACTCAAAATTTATGGGAGGGGGGTGAAATGGCTTCTTCTGCTGTTCCGCCCTTGTGCGGAAGGATGGGGAAAGAATTTACGTTTCTTTTCCATCACAGCTTGTGTGAAAGTTGCTTCAAAAGGCATTGGCAAAAGAAGGAAGAAAAAAAACCGCAACCGAACGTGACTTGCCAAATTTGCCCAAATTTCGAGTCGGTTTTGGCACCCCTCGTGAGTGACCAGAGTTGCCAGGTGCCATCTCCAACACGGCAAAGTTACTAAGCAAGAAGACTTTTGAAAAATGGGCCAAGCTCGAGGCAAGAATTTGCAAATTTTTCAAAATCGGCTAAATCGGCTAAGCAAAGAATTTGGCAAATCGGCCAATGTTTGCCACCTCTGCCAACGCATGAGGAAATTGAGACGTCGTCTCTCTTTCCCACCGCCATTAACTGAGTCAGCCTCAGTTATTCATTACAATCATTAGCATAGTTCATAAGTGGAAGGCGGAATTTTAGGCGTCAAGACGACTTTTTTGTGCAGTTTTCAATAAAAACCAACTAGCTCGAGATATTTTCACTCTCATCTCTTCAAATGTTTCACCCAGAGCTGAGACATTCTTGCCTCAGGTGGAAACTTTCTGCAAATATTCTTTGTGTCTGTTTGATCAAAGTAAAGTATTTTCTGAACTGACACAATACGAGGGCAAAAAATTTGTCTACTTCTCAAGTGTCAGCCTGAGAATTCTATCATTTTGCAACTGATCACGTGTACGTCAAAAAAAAAAAAAAAGAAACAACTTTTCCCAAAATTCCGCCCTCTATTCATAAATGAAGAATTTTGCCTCAGGCCTCATTGTGTCAGGCCTCCACAGCTGCGTCAGTTGCCAAGACGGCTTTAAAACCAACTACTTTCCTTGCCCCACCTGAGTGACGGAACTCATCAAGTGTTGACTCGACGAGACAGACACAGCAGTTGTCCGGTCGAGTCCCGCTGATGTCACACACATGTTTTCTCCAGCTTTTTGCCTTCGTACTCAGCCAGACATCCTTCTTCCCACATGTCTTAATTCTCTCCGTCTTCCCCACGCCCATTATTATTCAAGTCTCTCCCTGCCTAGGTCTGCCTAGGCCTACCTGCCTACTAAACGTCTGCCTAAATAGCTGGAGCTGTGGGGGCAAAAAATGGGCCCCAAATGAGCGTCCGTATTTCGCCTATTATTATCTCTTTTTGTCCGCCCCTTGTGTTTTATGGGTGCAGCTCTACCAGACAGTTATGCCCGACTTGAGTACTGCTACCCATGTTTTTGGGCAAATGTTGATTCAGCCACCTCTTTTTTTTCGTTCGTATTCTGTCTCTCTTTCTCCACCTCTTGGGCGCTCGCAATTAACAAGCATAAATACTTGCATTTCTCATACTTTTTTGCAGTTTTAACCCTTTCTTCGTCATCCCTGCGCCCCCCGCAATTAGAGCGCACATTAAAGGCTGAAGTTTCTGCGCAACTCGAAAATTAGGGGAGTGGCTGAGACTTCCCATACTGGCTCATAATTTCGCCCAAAGCGAGACGTAAAAAAGGGTTAGAAATTGCACATGCGCGCGCACGTGTAGCACGCGAGCGACTTCATCGTCATCGTCGTCCTCGGCGGCGGCGGCGGCGGCGACCGAGATGGCTTTGAGCAAGTCAATCAAGCACGCAAAACGAGAGGAACTCGAGCTCGGCCAGACAAAAGAGGCTGCGCAGTCTTTGTCCGGCCGAGTCTGGTGCACTCGTTGTGCATGCGTGACTTAACAACATGAGTGAGGGAGAACAAGTAACATGAGTCTCATTGAGTTGAGGGGGGGGGGGAGAGAATTTATCTTTTGGGCTGTCAACACACGACGTTTCCAAGTGTTTTCTTTTTGGGTCTGGTGGCAAATTTGAGACGTTAGATAAGACTGGATGCTCAAACGTTGAAGCTCCCCAAAGGTTGGGCACCCATTGCTTATCATTGGGGTCAAGCATCGGTTTGCTCCGGGCTCACGTGGCGGAGGGAGCTCCTGAGGCCGCTGGACGAGCTGCACTCACAGTTAATGGTGGCGCAGAGGGAGACACAGTGGATCTTGTTGCTTTTGCTCGTTGATAACAACTCGAATGCGTCTCTTCTCACACATTCGATCAAGAGTTTTGCTCGTTGTTTGTTCAACGAAATTGCTTTTCCCCTGCTTATGCATGTCAATCCCTGACACAAATTGGCGGGGTTTAATTCCCCCCCCTTCCCCTTGTGCGTATGTTTCGATGACCCCATCGGTCTCCTGCTGCTGCTGCTGCAGAAATCAATGATTATAAATGCATCTACAATCAAGTGTGGGGAGAAGAATCTTCTCCCCATCCTTGCCAACTGTTCTTCCAATGAGTTTGCCTCATTTTCCCATATAACAGTTGCATAGTTAACAAAAAAAATCAGCTGAAACTTGGGCTCTAGCTGCAGCTGCCGTACAAGTCCTGACACGCAAAATTCCGCATCAGTACTTAAAAAAAAAACGCCAAATCCTTAGAAAAAAAAGTGCACTCGATGGCGAAGAAATCGTTTCGTTGTGCTTGTGTTTTTATGCACGCACAAGCAGGAGAGAATTTAATGAAGTAGAAAATGCTTTCTTGCTCGTACAAGCAACACCCTTGTAACGATCGGAACGTGGATAGGAGGGCATTAGGAATGCGCGCGCTTGTGCTTTGCCACTGCGGCGCTGAGTCAAGCGGCTGCCGCACTGCACTGCCCTGCCCTGCCTTCACACACACGCAGAGAGGGGGCGAGGGAGACTCAGAGGGTGGGCTTGAATTTTTCAAAAGTGCTGTCTGTGCCCTTGCCACTGCTCGGACAGACACTTTCGGCCAGACAGAAGGAACAGCTCATCCCACAACTGCTCTTGTTGTTGCTCATGCTGAACATGCTTCAAGGATCTTCTTCTGCTTGTCTGGCGGAGCTGAAACACCTTGTAAAGATCACACCCGTTGTGTGCGCAAATGTTGAGTGGATGAAAAAGGAGAAGAAGATGAAGGGGGAGAACAACAAAATATCAATGTTCTCCTAAACATCATTTGTACAGGGTGGCTCAGGTCAAATGTTAAATGGAATACTCATTTTTTTTGTTTCTGTCTTTCACACTTGTCTCGTTGGGCAAGAATCGGGCTGGGTTGCCCGAGATTCTTCGGACATGATATTTTTTTGTCAGGTAGACAAGCCCGACTTTTTTTCAGCTCGATCCATCACTACTAAAAAGTGACCTCTCAGACTCAATTGGTCAGGGGGGAGGAGACGTGAACAAGTCTCCGAGGCTGCGGATTGAAACTTCTGTGCTAGGACGTAGCAAAAATGAACTTGACAGATTGAAACTCCGATTTATTTAGTGGGGACTTGGAGAAGGATTCGGGTCAGGGTTGCCAGGAGGCAAGAAAGGGCCCAATGATGGAGCCAAGTTGAAGAAGTGAAAGTTGAGCTGGGCATTGCGAGTGAGTAGAGTTCAGCAACTGACGAAGCCATTTTTTTTTCCAAAAAGGGCTACCTGGCAGCCCTGCCGATCGAGAAGTCCTTCTTTCTTCTCGTCCTTTTGGATGTGGGCCTGACCAGGTCCAGGCTGGCCACAAAAGCTGCCGAATTTGTCCAAGAAAACAGTTTCCCAGACCGGACTGACCTGGGCCACCCTGTACATGGCAGCTTTTTCTCTCCTCCAAACGAAGCAACAAGACTTTTCTTGCCCTCCTTTTTGCCTTCAATGATCTTGAAGGTGTTGGAATGACATTCACGAGCATCACCATTGGAGATTCTCCACGGATTCCTCCTCCTCAGTGCGCATTCTCAATGCATGCCTATGCAAATTTGCACGCTCACCAGACTCATGCATGGGATGTCAGGGCCCATCCTAATGAATTTCTTCCCTTGTTCTCGTAAGCAGCATCCACAATTAAGCATGTTGTGTTTGCTCCTCACATTTGCATGCACGACAGCAACATGGACAAGGCCATTCAAGGCCCGGAGATTGAATTGGGCCGGGACACCGGACATGTTTATGTCCGGGACGACGCGACACACTGAGAGACGGCGAAACGGGGACACTGAACAAGAATATTAGACTTGTCCCAATTATTCGGGTTTTGCCTTCTTCGAGCAATTTGCCAGCAACTGGGATTTGTCCTGTCAGAGATGCCAGATACTTCAAAGGGCATCCGGACAAAGAAGAAATAGGGCAACTCTGACAATGCAGCAACTGCCCGATCCGGACATTAGCAAACAAAATTCTTGGGATGAAAGTTGAACGTTTGCTACATAAGGACCTGGGATTAAAATTGGACACTGACACAAAGCAGTTAAATGTCGAGTAAAACAGACTCAGAGTCTTTCAGCTTGACAAATAATCTGCAAGTGTTAAAAGTGAAGGAAAAATGAGGTCAATAGATTGTTTAGCATTGTTCGAGATTCCTCCAAGAAATGAGGAATCACTGAGCACAATTCAGTGCAATGTTTTTGCAACTCAGCTGTGGCCCTGGTGGAACGTTGTCAACTCGTACAAGTTCATTCATTGTCTTGCATGCCAACTCTGGTGGTGGCTGCCGGCGATCAGCTTCAACACTGACCAGACAGAGTTGCCAGTGCTGTCCAGGCCACACTGGTGTGTCTCAATGTGTGTACGAGCTCTCCAACGTCTCAACCCTTGTTTTTGTTGTTCTTGCCCTGACAATGCTGACGCATCCAAGCTGGAAAAGGATCTGCACTAGCACGAGCTCGTCCAACTCTAAATTTTTGTAGTAAGAATCTCACACTGTACCTATTCACCTATTCGCACAATTAATTACACATTGAAACACCTGTGTGTGCGCGCGTGCGTGCTACTTCCCAAGTGCGCAAACATGTTACAGCTTTGAGGCACCGCCGTGCAAAACAAAATCTTCTCTCCCCTCCCCCCCCCCCCCTGCGCTCAAAGATGTATTTACACACATTTTCTCACATTGTTTTCCCCATATTTGCACTCCTGTTCGTGTACACACGAGATAGAGGAGTCTTTTGTTTCGGCCTCAGCAGAGCCTTCAAGTCCGTTGCATGTACTCTGTGTGCGTACAGGGTGGCTGACAGAAGAGCCTTCACCTGTAAAATCACAGTTATAATTCTGCATTTGTCTGATGCAGAAAATCCTCTGCATTTTTGGAATGGCCCTTTTGGTCACACTACTCTTGGAGGTGGTCCAGTCCGACTTGAACCCGACCAGGGTGGCCGAGAACCCGGTCAGAGCGGCCACGGATACAGGTCAAAACACTCGATATTAGTGAACAATGGTCCAGTCAGCGCCGTCGGTCGTCATGACCTTCTTGGCAACCCTGGCCAGCTGCCGTAGCCGGGGAGGTACAGGGTGTGATGAGTTGGAGAGCAGCAAATCTGCATTCACTGTTGTGTCCGGAGACACCCTGTGCGCGTCGTCGGACGGAACTGCCTCCAGTCACACCAGAGTGAAGGCAGTGCAATTTGTCTCGCGGGCGAAAGACCAAGAAAAACTCTTTGAAATGTTGGCATCGACAACAGTCCAGACATCTGGGCTTCAAGCCAGACATTTGCCAGACAAACGCAGCCTTTCTGCTCCTCGTAGTTTTCACACACACACACACAAAAAAAAAGATCCTTCCCCTCCATTTCTTTCTGTGTCTTCCCAGAAGAAAGAAAGTGTGGAAGTGACGGATTACGCCGATAATTTATGGCAGCTCTGACCCCCCCTTTTCCCCCCATATATTTTACGATCGTTAATAAATGGGTGCAGAAGAAAAAGCCAGAGCGAGGAATAATTTGGCGTGACCATTTCTCTTTTCCCACATATTCAGGGAGCGCAAAAAAGTCCTTTGATGTGCGTTAACCCCGTGACGAAGCCCAACTTCTTTGGGCCAGAGGCTTTTTTTTGCACAGTGCAAAAAGTGTGCCAAATCGAGGGGGAAGGGAAAAAAAAGCCACAGTGATTGAGCTATAAAATCTGCACAGCCTTCGGCTTCCCCCAAATTCTTCTTCACCCCCCTCCCCCCAATTAGCAGAGGTTTTATCTCTATGGGCCTATGAAGTCCTGCCCATCAGAGGATAACAGCACTCTTAAAGTGAAATTAAAAGTTGTGTCTACTACTGAGGGGGAAAAAAATTCTTTTTGTAGGGGCTGCAGCTTTTGATGACGGCCACCCATGGACTGCTAGACTCTTGCCGGTGTCACAGTCAGTCTTAGCAGTCCAAATAGACTTAATTTTCTCCCTCATCCCCTATGTAACGGCCCAAAGCCCCGAAATGAGGGAGGCATAAAGTAAGCGTTCTCCCCCATAGAGAGAAAAAAAAAGTCTTTATAGCCCGCGCGCGTGTGGATGTATGAACTGGCGGGGGCAGAAGTAGCCAAAGGGTTAAGCCCAGCTGTTGAAAATGGGCTTGATGCATTGTTAGGGCGGGCCCCAGAATAAGAACGAACGAAAATATGGGGCAGAAGTTGATGAAGACGTGGTCGTGACTTCTGGATTGCACTCAGGTCGTCCGCGGAGCCTCGTTGCAGCCGACACCAAGGGAGAGGCAGGGTTGCAATTTTTTTCTGACCTCCGCCAACAGCAACAGCAAAAGTGTTTTGTGCAACATTTTTTTGGACGAATTTGGCTGATTGAATGTGCACTCGTTGTTGTTCTTCGTGCATCAGGTGTGCGTTGATGCAAGCCACGACTGAGGAAGTCAGATGGGGGTAATTTGGCTCATTCGTCGTCCCCCCCCTCCCGTGGTAGAGCTGGTTAGCTGGAGACGCTTAAATCAATGAGAACTGCTGAACAGATGAGCAAATTGGCACTATTTGGCTTTAAATTCTTGACAGAAAAACGTGACCGCGCTGTTAAGAGGGCGATAAAGAAGCTTCTCCTCGCGCTCGCGCGCGCGCTCGCCGGCGTCTGCGCCAGCGCCAACGTCTGCGCCGGCGTCTGAAATTATGGGCTGAGTTAAAATGGGGCGAATCGAACAAGAAGTAAGGGGAGGAAGATTTAAAAGTAGGGAAAGAGAAGTCTCGATAAATCGGCAGAAACGACAGAAAATTTATCGCAGGATTGGAATGAAGGAACAGCTCAATCTCTGTAGTAGAAGAGAACTCAAGGTTTATTAAGGTGCCTACTCTGAACACACTTCAGTCCCTATATTTATAATCAGTCAGGCGTGTGTTGCACCATTGTAGTGCAGGGGGAATGCAGAATAAGAGTTTGCAACAGGCCTAGGTTGTTTTTCACTTGCCAGTCTCTTTGGGCCACCCTGTGCGATACAATTTATGTAGCAGAGCCCCGTTCTCCGGGTCAAATGGTTAAACCCCCTCCCCTCTGGAGAGAAGAATGTCCCTCCCTCAGGCTGAAAAAGGGGTCAATCCTCCAGGTTGACCCCGAGAAAGCCATCTTTTTTTTAGTAAAGGCCCCCCCCCTCTCTCTCTCTCTTTGGGCCCTTTATACAGCAAGATTTGTTTTGCTCCTCATCCATTCTTGCTCCAAGTCTCTTGGTCGGAAAACCTCCCCCAGCAGGTCGGTGTGGGCAGAATTGGGCCAGCCAAGCTGCAATCAGCGTAAAACATTTCTTGCAACAAAAGGCCTTTGAATATTATGGGTGCTACAAAACATGTCAAACAGTGTACAAAAAGGGATCTTCTCTCTCTCCGTGTGCGTGCGTGCGTGCGTGCGTGCGTGCACGCGTGTGTGTGAGAAGAATGAAGATCTTATCTCTTCGACAAAGTGACAGAGAAGGAAACACCAGATGGATGGACAGAAATTGGAGGAGGATCTGGACACTGGAATTGTAGTCACTGTTCCTTTTCTTCTCCCTGCTGCTGAACAAGTCCTCCAAGATGTCCTGCATGCACAGGGTGTCTCCACAGTCTTTGTATGGCTGAAAAGGGACACCCAGAACAAGTCTTCCTCCAACAACAGGGTGGGAGGGATTCTTTCTATTAGGCCACCTCCGCACAACCCGAGGGGAGACACCCTGTACGAACAGCATCTCGCATTGCCTGAAATCTTTTTTCCCCCTCCAACTTTATGCAAATGTGCAGTGTGAGTCAGAAAAAAAGGCAAGACTCGACTCACGCAGTCTGGGACAGTCATGTCTTTTTCTGGCTTTCGCCAGAAGATGCTGAACAAGAGACTTTTGCCTCTCCAGAGTGAAAAAAAAAAGATGCGGTGTGAAATTGGATAAGCGCCGAACTCGAGGTTTTCTGCCCCACATCTTGAGGGGTTTTTCTTGCTCAGGAAGATCTTAATTTAGTGCAGAGAAGAGGTTTTGTGGCGGTTTCGACTGCAGCCACAACCTCTGAAAGCCACTTGTTCACTTTGGCAGCAGCCTGAGAAGAAATGCAAACAGTGGCCAAAGATTTGCACGTCCGTCAGTCAGGGTACAACAACCCCTTCAGTGCTTTGGCAGACACAATAGTGGAGAGAGAAGGAAGGGATTCTTCCAATTGACACGCGGCCATTGACACCTCTTCTTCCGCAGACGTTTTCTCTCAACTTCACTTTGAAGACGCGGTCACCCTGGCCAAATGGATGAGGCAGGCTGGCAGGCGTGCGTGCTAAGCCGGTGTAGCCAGCAGGCCTGCTAGCCTGCCTGCCTGCCTGCCTGCCAGCCTGCCTGTCCGCCTGCCTGCCTGCCAGCCTCATAGCCTGCCAGCCCGCTTGCCACCCTGCCTGCCTGCCAGCCTCAAAGAGCCTTTTGCACAAGTGTGACCGAGCCCTTTAAAGCCACTTAAACAGCGTCGTGGACGCCAAGTCCGTCAAGGCCAAGATTTCTTCGCAACTTCAACGACTTACACGGCCTTTCTGTGAGGGGGAGGGGGAAGTCTTCTTGTCTGTAATTGCCTTTAGTTTGCTGCTCTTGAAAAGAACAAGTTGTGTTTGACCACATAAACAAACAAAAACTACGAGCAAAGTGTGCGTACGCAGACTTCAGTGCAGTGACAAAGTACACTTAAGCGCCGCGGTTAAACAGGCGAAATTGCTCGGTGAACCAGAGAGAAGTAGGTGCCAGACAAAAGTGCCCAACTTGGCGTGGTTGCATCTTTTTTTTGTCTCGTGCAACCCCTGCTTTTCTGGTCCTGTTAAGACGGTCACACACATATTTCTCAGCCCCTGTGCTTTTAACCCTTTGTTTCTGCCGGCCTCTGCGTGCGTGCGCGCGCGCGTGCGTGTGTGAGAGGCCGATGTCTCAAAGCCAACAACAGAAGAAACAACAAGAAGAAGGACGAGAAACAAACGTCTGAAACAATTGTGAAAAGCCTTGTCAGCTTTTTGTTTGCCATTGACTCTGCGAAATGTTTTTGCTACACACGGTGTCACTCAAGTCGCATATCTACTACTGTTCACACAACCTCACAGATCCTTTTTCCTTCATGAAGCAGAAAATGCCTGCTCGTTACGTCAGGTTCGCTGTCTCCACCAGATAAAGAGTCAAGAAACTTCACTTTACTCATTTAGGGTATTGTCTTGTCTGACAGAGACCAAAGCTCTGCCCATTCCAATGGTGCAATTACCTCCTTTCTGCTCATTTATCTCTCAAACCGCTGAGACTTCCCAACTTTTATATTCCAAATTACTCAATCTGTCACACAGAGGGAGAAATGAAAGTAACAAAGCCCAGAACCACAAGATTGAGTCGGTCTCTCAGGCTATTTTTTCGTGGAAGCCGCATTCAGCGGTCACCTCTGTTACCCCCCCCCCTTTTTACCCCCCCCCTCCCCTTAATTACGGCTGCTGGACCGACAGGAATGAGTCGTCGTCCCCCCCCCCTTCTTCATCACCCCTTTAGCAGACACCTTTTCTCTCAGTTTTGATTCAGCCCATTTTTTTCCCCGCCGCCTGCGGCTGTTTTGGCTGCGGCGGCCGCGGCGACTTTGAGACGATCAATCCGTTGACTCAATTTGACCGCGCTCAATTTCTAGACTCCGGGGGTCATTTAGGGATCTCCGGGTGGAGAAGAAGCAAAACAAAATGTTTGCCAAGATGACGTCAACAGTCGTCGCGTTCTTGGGCTTGGCCCGGGCTGGCCCGGCCGGAGCTCGTCCCCAGCAGCCCTGACAATCCCCAGGATCGATCCAGCATGAAATGAGAGGGGCTTGATAATTGGAACCATCAAGAATATGGGAAGAAGAAAGAGTTTTTGCCGTCATTACCAGCAGTGTAGGCCTGGAGGCAAATTAGTCTCTGGGCCAAACAAGACTGGCTCTGATGCATCGACAATCACCAAAAAAGTCTGTGAATGCCCGGAGGCCTTAGGCAAATCACGGCTTTTGCACCGAGTCGTGATTGCTTATTCCAAGTCATCAGTCCATTTCCTGAGTTGTTCTTGAGCTGCGAGAGAGAAAAATTGCTGCCCAAAAGAACCCAAATGGCAGCTGCAAAAGCAAACCCACCATTACAATCATCCAGGCAGGTGAGAGAGGCAGAGATTGCTGGGTTGATCCAGACTTTTCGTGACTGTCGCCAAATGTCGATCCATCCCTACCACTCACGTGCGTTCCAGCCTTGTGGACGGACGTTCGTGCTGTTATATACTTATCTTTGTAATGTGTGCAGTAGAGAGGTCAGCTGAGGCCATTATGGCTTTATGCATTGTGACTCTGGTAGCAGCATTGTTCAAAAATGTAATCAAATCTGCGTGTGGCGAACGAAGAGTGAAGAGGAGGCATTTCTGTACAGGCAGAGAAAAGAGATTTTTAACAGAATGAGGCTTTAAGTGAGAACACAAGACAGAATCATCAAGCTGGAGATGAAGTTTCACCACATTCACCGTCACAGTATGCTTTTTAGCGTGTGTAGCGCAGAGCATAAGAATCATGTTATTCTGTGAATGAATTGCAGTGACAATAATTGCGTTCTATTCATATCAGACTGTAAAATACTAAATCAGGAGAGGAATGCCACCAAAATCAGCTTTGTGAATATTGTAATAAGCCCTAAAGCTAGCGCTATCAGAGGTGTGTGTGCATACAATTAACTTGTGCTTATGCGTGACGTATACGTGTTTACTGACGGTGCAAAATACATGACGGTACATAAAGTACATGTGTACTTTTATATGGTGTGCACATTCGTACTCATTTTTGCCAATTCAAAGTGTTTCGTCATATGGTATGTCCGTGTGTGAATCTTATAAAGACATATGTCTGTCCGGAATGACTTGAAACGAATGAATGTGACTGCTGAGGACTTCCAACGTCTTAGTGAGGTTAAGCCAAAACAACGAGCTTAATTGGCGCAATTACCGCCCCCCCCGGCCTGGCGGCGGGGCGGGGGGGGAGGGGGGGGGGGGGAGGGGGGGGGGGGGGGG
>JAAUXU010059472.1_pt1 | contig 15642 bp, 23 predicted proteins | sample 7278151 | NCBI WGS metagenome assembly JAAUXU01 (sample SAMN14350113, study PRJNA611818) | marine sediment metagenome | isolation source: surface marine sediment (1.8m) | place: French Polynesia: Moorea | collected 2018-08 | reverse complement strand
CTCCTTAACGATATTGTCTCCTCCTTTTTATCAACCATATTTCGCTTGCTGTCACGTGGGTCAAGCGCGGCTTCCAGTCTTGCTAGAGGCCTGAAAATGCTTCAGGTAGCTATACTTCTACGCCGGATTTCAATGGGTCCCAATCGAAAAATGGAAAGGTACATTTTTGATTTCACATAAAAAAATGAACAAAGACCAAGTTGTAGTAATCTGGTACCCAAGAGAAGAAAACGGATCTTTGTACACAAATTATGTTCTATGTTTAATACCCTCCTGTTCTTCCTCCATGCCCAGTGCAAGATGGCCCTCTCATTGAGAGCGATCCTGAACCGTGAAACCGTGCTTAGGACTAAGCGAGAATGACAGACCTAGCCCCAACCCCACAGAGTCATGCCCGAAGTTTTTCTTTATGAGAGCCGATGCGTATTTGCAGCTAGGCGGAAGGAGGGCTGGATTATGTCCATAGTTAGCTAAGCTATGTGAAAACGGAAAAGTTTCGCCTAGGGCCGGTAACGAGACGAAAGTCACGAGACGAGACGAGATCGAGACGGCAAGGTCACAAGACGAGACGAGACAGTCTCGTCTATTCGGTCTCGAGACGAAAAGCCACAAGACGAGACGAGATACGAGACCAAGTAAAAAAGAAGAAAAATATTGACTCAAATTCCCCCAAATTTTGACTTTTTGCCCGGTCGGTATTTTTCTTTCGACGAGGCAGAAATTTGAATTCGAGACTGTCTCACGAGAAAAAGTCATGAGACGAGACGAGACCGTCACGATACCGGCCCTAGTTTCGCCGTGGAAAATAATAATAAAACGTGTGGAATTGATTATTTATACTTGGAGGCAAGAAATGAACAAGGAGCAGTCTTTTTTATCGGTTGTATTTTTTTCTTGTTCACTGCACCTGCATGTACGGTACGTACGCTCGACTTACACTTTTTCACTATGGGTGGAGCGGAGGAATATGATCGTTCCGATGATGGGAAAGGAGGAGGAGGGGGTCCGATGTTTCCCACAAACAAAACCAAGGTGTTTGCAATTCGCGAACTTCCCCCGAAAAGTCTCGCTAAACACAGGCATTTCTTCCAATTCAAGAATGTGGGAAACGTTCCTTAAGTTGAAAAAAAAACCCTCTGGGACACGGTTTCGGGTCCTGCTTCCCTGCTGCAGAGTCCCGTTTTCAGGACCTAAAAAATCGCCGCCTTTTTCGGCTCAGTACGGCCACGACGGTTACGGAGAGGAGAGGACGCCAAAAAAGAGTTTCGCCGAGTACAGGCATAACCATTACATCGATCCCGGGTGGTTTCCCCCCCCTCGTTCTTCGCGGCTGTGTGGTCTCTCTTCCCGCCATCATCGCCCCGGGCCACAATATGCGCACGCTTGGGCAGCAAGACAGAAAGAAGGGGGATGGGCTGTGGGGGGGGGGAAATGTAAAAATAGCAGAATAGTAGTAATCGTAGTAGTAGTAGTAGTGGCATCATAAGTCGAAGGAAAACGTCCCCTATTCTGTGTTTTCTTTTTTCAATCTTCTATATGTACGGAGAGGCCCTTCTCAGACAGCAGCTGAGGAAATTTCCCCCCGCTGCTCTCCTGGTATTACTTTTTTCTTCGTATTTTTTGGGCTTTGAATGTGTGTGTGTATGCGCGCCGCATGCTTCCACCCTGCGTAAAAAAAGGGCTCATCACATGTATCGTCGAGGGGGCGGCGGCGGCGGCGGCTGCTTGCAAGGGGGGGAGGGGGATAGACATGGAAAAATAAAAAGGGAGGAAATCGGGCGGTCTTATCTGCTGGATATTTTTCTTCCAGTCCCGACTTTTGAGGAAGCAAGTCTGTTTTGTCCTCCTCGCCCCGCCCATCCCGGCGCCTCTGTCTCTTCCTTATCCGTCAGCCTGCGGAGGGGTGAACCACCCTGGAAAAACAGAAATACCCTTAAGTAGAGCCAATTCAAACATTTTTCTTGCTATTTTTACCGTTCTTTTCGTGGATATGGACGAGGGAGCGGAAGGATTGCTGCGCGCGGTGGAGGCTGTAAGTATTCTGCAAAGGAGGGGAAGAAGCGATGTGGAGATTCGTAACTTTTTCATAGCTCATATCATGCAGGCGGTTTCTTTTGATCAATCGTTCGGCAATAACTGGCTGGGACCCATTCCAATACCTTGGGGGCGTCGAACTTGATCCTGGCCTTCCCCTTGACGAGCGTGGCGGAGAGCTGCATGATGACGGCCTCGATCGTGTACGCGGAAGACCAGCCCTGAATAAAATGGAAAACAAGAACTGTCGGTCAAAAAACTAACCAGAGCCAATCGTCGATTGATAGAGCAATTAACGTTGCCAAGACGGCGGCGACTAACGAAGGTACTTGTGGGCCGCGATGTCCGCGTCAAAAAAAACAAGTCAATCTTTCCCTCTCACCTGCGGCGTCATGAGCTCCATGCAGAGGGCGCCCCCTTCCAGCACGTACCCCCCGTGGAGGACCGGGTGGACCATGCGAACGAACGGGGGGTCGAACGGGAAGGTGTCCTGCAAAACGAATTCGAAATTGCGACTCCGAACCTGCGTCGCTCACACCCCTAGCCTCCGCCTCACCTTGAACATGAAAGAGAGGAGTATGTGGTCCTTGCCCTCCCTCTCTTTGAGCTTCTTGAGGTCCTCCGCAAGCGGCGAGTCAGGGTCAACACGCATTATCTTCACGTTCCACTCGTACAAGGAGTCGTTTACAAGCTCCACCTGAATTGGATCAATATCATTACAGGAAGATCGTTGGAAATCAGACTAGTGATGTACCTGGTAGGCGCCCGACTTGAACGACGGCGACCTGTAGATGTCCCTGAGCTCCTTCATGAGCCTGTCGGTGGCCTGGACGGATCCCGAGACCGTCCCCTTGAGGTAGTCGCCCCTCTGCTTGGCCTTGAGCCTCTCCAACACCTGTAGGTGCTCTGTCTTGAGCTCTTCGTCCTGCCGCGCCTTCTTGGTGGCGGCCTCCAGGTCCTCCATGTCCAGCGGGATCTCGTCCTCGTCGGAGTCGTCGTCCTCCTCCTCCTCGGCCTCGTCCTCCTCCATCTCCTCCTCGTCAGAGTCGGCGGCGTCGTCGCTGGCGGCGTCCGCGGCGGCGGCGGCGGCGGCGGCTGAGGAGGACGAGGACGGCGAGGGGTCTTTGGCGGATTTGTCTGAGAAAGAAGAGGAGGGGAAGTATTACAGCGGCTCTGTTGAAATTTCAGAAGAACCAAGCCTGCTTCTAATAAATGCCCACCTACCTTTGTGCTTGTGTTTCCCGGAGGAAGTTGTCCCGTCCCCGCCGGCGCCGTTCTGGCGCGAGGACCCGGCGGCTGCTGTTGCCCCGGAGGCCGACCCGGCGGCGGGGACCACGTGACCCGGGTAGTCCGGGCGCGCCTCCGGCGGGACCGGCAGGGAGAAGGCCGCGCAGAGTCGCCGAACCAGAGATTTGACCTGGGGGAGAAAAGAGAATAATAATTCGTCAAAAAAGTTTCCTGGCGTGAAATTGTAATGTCGACCTACCTGGTGCAGCAGGTGATTGTCTAGCCCCCCTCCCGGCCCGTCCCCGTCTCCCCCTCCTCCCCCTGAGGCTTCGGAGAGGCCCGCCAGTGCCGTCGTCACAGAAGAGTCCTCGGACTCGGAGAACCAAACCGGGGGCGTGGAGGGGTACGTCTCCTGCAATTATTTATTGTATTTTATTTTATTTTTATTGAGCCAATGATAAATATATCTAGAACTGTATTTTTTAATTTAAAAAATGATGGTGCGCTAATTTATATGAGGTGATACTATAGCAGCATGGGACCAGCCAGCAGCAGCCACAGTGACTCAAAGAGCTATTATGCAATCTGCTACCGAGAAATCTTTTCGTCATTAACTTTTCCTTTTTTTTAGCAGCGCAGTCCTTTGAGACTAAAAGAGCCTTTTTTGTTGGCCCAGCCTTCCCTCCCCTTTCTCGTGACTTTTTTGTGTTTCAAGGCCACCTTTGGGAAGAAGCCAGGAGACAAAGGAAGATCTCAAACTCTGGCACCGTTTTCACCAATGAGACATGGCAAAAAGAAACTTAAATAACATCGTGGCTCTTTCACGAATCCCTTTCATTTCTGTAGCATCAAATGTGGCAGAGAACGGGATTTTTTTTTCCATTTCCACCCGAATCCGGCAATCCCGGAGGACCCCATGACCAAGCTGACCAATTTCCACACCCAACCCATTCATCGCACTTTCAAAGCATTCGGAACCGGACCGACTCACCGTGATGTTTGCGTGCACCGTGTGCTTCCTGCCCTGGCCGTCGACGAACCTGCAGGTGAGCTCGTCGACGGAGGCGGAGACCACCTGCAGGCGGGGGTGCGAGCGGGGGAAGGAGCGCTCCAGGAGGCGGATCTCGCCCTTCAGCACGTTCAGGCAGGCCGCCATCGCAGCTCGGTCCGGGTGCGCCGCCGGGGGTCGTGGGGAATAAGTCTAAAAGATTGGGCCCGGAGGGATCGGCCCTCGGGCGGAAGATCAGTCTGCGGGTCTCTGTGTGCCTCTGTGGCCGTCCCTGAAAGGTGGGCCGGCACTGTAGTTCGCGGAAGCCTCCGGGCGCCTCCGGTTGAGACCGGGTTTAACCGCGCCGGGGGGTTCTTTATCCAGTAGCGCGGCTGGGCTTGCACGAGGGTGGGGGTCCGGGCGGCTTTTTTTCCTTTCTAAAAGTCGCCGGGGCGCTCCGGAGTGGTCTGCGTCCGGGGCTTGGCTGTCTCGAGATATCAATCCGGGTCACGCTGAACTCTCCGGGTCAGAAATCCGGGTCAAAGTCTTGCTGAAGCCGGAGCCTTATGGAGGTCACGGGAAGAAGCGGAATCGGGGTCAGGCCAGAACAGAACTGCCAGGTGGGAACGAAGAAGAAAAAGCCATAGTTGATTTTATCTTTGTTTTATTTAGACATTTATAGGCCTACCCACAGCAAAGCAAGTGTTTAAAAATTCTATTTCTTTGTAGATGAAAAAGAATAAAAAAAGTACTTGAAATATTTTTTCGAGTTCCTTGCTAGTTAGATTGATTTCAACTTATCTGGCAGCTTTTTGTGGTTGTCTGCTGCTGCCCTCTTTCCAGGCGGGACAAGGGGGGACAAGGGAAGGAGGGGAAGAAACAGCAGCAACAGAGAAGAAAGAGAAAAGGAGAAGAGCAGAGAAAGAAGAAAAGGAATAGGATTCCTCTTATATATTTAGTGTAGTTTTACATTTGTGCACTAATGATCGAAGAATAGAAACATTCACATGAAATACTTTTCCATTTACTACAACTAACTTTACACAATTGAGAAAGAATGATTAGCTCCCTTTTGTGCCCCTCCCCGCCGCCTCCCGCCGCCCAGGGAGGGGGGGGAGAGTCTGTCGCCGCGTCGTTCGTTCGTTCGGCCAGCCTTTGTTGGGCAGCCAGAACTCAGAAGAGAACCAGCCAATCTCAGCTGGGAAAGGGCGTAAAAAAGATCCTCTGGAAACGACGGGCTAGACTCTCCCCTGGTCTGGTGACTCTAGTCCCGACTTTCAAGACTGTAACAACCAACTTTCCCACTCTTACCGGGGGAAGTCATCTAACGAAGGAGTAAAGAAGATGCTTGGGTATGTAAAAAATGTTTTGAGTGATGCAGGTATATTCTTCTTTTTTTCATGTACCACCGGTTGTTTGACTATTTGAATCGTGGTTCGGAGCCATCCCTAGCCTATTTTAAGGGCAAACTTGGCGGCGCGGTAAAAAGAGAGGCCTCCGCTGGGGAGGGGGAGAGAGAAGACTAGTGATGACCCGAGTAAACATTATTATCTTTTCACTAGGTAACATTTGGCAAAATAGCTTTATGTCTTTCTTTCTTCAGTAAATAACAGGGCCTTAGACATTACTTTCAAAAAGGAATTAATTACATTACAAATTACTTTATCTCAAAAGTAATGAATTACATTTCAAATTACTTTTCCAAAAATGTAATGCCATTACAATTACTTATTACATTTTCTTTTTAGAAACAAGAAAGAGAAGCAAAAACTTTTGGATAATTTCAACCAATTAAACTTGGACTTTGAAACCAGTGTTGAAAAAATATCTGAAAAGAAACAATCAGTCTTTTGTTTTTTATGTTTCACATTTTTTGAAATCTTTTGAAAGCAAAAATATCTTTTTGTCTACAAAAGTAATTTGTAATGATCCCTTTTTTGCCATTACATTACAGGCAAATTAAAATGTAATGGAATTACCATTACCATTACATTTTTTGTTATGAATTACAGTAATTCCATTACTTGTAATTAATTACTCTAAAGCCCTGTAAATAAGCAGGCATAAATTGCCATAATTCCTCTCAATATCTTTCTCTTCTTGTAAAAGTATCTTCGTGCAAACATTTTTTGCATTTCCTTTGCTTGAAAGCTGAGGTTACAAAAGTTGCTTGTGCTTTGGGGGATGAGTAATTGTGGGTTCTGTCATGCTTCCTCTTGCGTGCAAGCTACAAAGCTATTCTTGAGTTATATAACGCTCAAACAAAGCGGAAAGGAATCTTTTTTATTTGCGGCCGTGTATCGCGTTAGTCAGCCAGCCCCGCTCTATCAGTCACTTCGTTCTCTCCTCCTCCTCATTCTTTAACATTGCTGTGAAATTGCTATTGCTACCTGGATCTGCAGGATTTTCGGCAGGATGATCGACCTGACCCTGGGAGCCGCTACTGGGATCCTGTTGCCCTTCGTGGGATCCACGGGAGCCAGCAGGATATTCACAGGCAACTGGAGGCCGTGGTACAGGGTGAGTGGGACAATGGACTAATCATCGCGAAGTCTTTTTCTTCTTGAAAATAATGTATAGTATTAAATGCAAAAATGTAAATATGATTTTGTGGTGCCTACAGTCTCTGAAGAAACCATGGTTCAACCCTCCTGAGATTGCCTTCCCCATCGTGTGGACCTACCTGTACGGCACCATGGGATATGCCAGCTACATGGTAGGTATTTTCTTGCACATGCATGCAGCACCCATACATTTTTCACTTAAAAATTGTGAATGTGTTGTGACTGTTGTCAGGTTTACCGGGATGGGGGTGGTTGCGACGGTCCTGCCAGGTTCCCCCTGATGCTCTATGGTGCACAGTTGGCTGTCAACTGGGCCTTCACGCCAATCTTCTTTGGTGCCAGGAGGCTGGGATGGGTATGTCCTTTGGCCTACTTGCATAAATCATTTTCACATTCTTAGTCTTAACCGCAATTGCTTTCAAGGGAACTGTTGACTGCGCCTTGCTGTGGGTCCTGGTTGCGGCCACCGGGAGGGCATTCTACGACATCAACCCCACTGCCGGCATGCTCTTTGCTCCATACCTGGTACAAAATCGTTTTGTAAAATACAAATATTAAAATAAATATATAAAAATATTTTCCATCAGGCTTGGTGCACCCTCGCCACCGCCCTCGGCTACTGCCTGTGGAAGGGCAATCCAAACGCAGGGGACAAGAAGGAGTGAAAGAAATTCGCTTCTGCGCTGCACTGTAACTGAAAACAATATGACGAAACAACAAGCACATTATTTTGATCGAGAAATATTCACAGTATTTTTGAGCGAAAATAAAAGGAGGAAGCATTTTTTTGCGGTGAGGAGCGTATCACGGGTAGGTAACTGGTTACGTAACTAAGGGAGTTACGAAAGTGTTGAGAAAGAGATGAGAGAAGATTCTTCCTGGTGCAGTAGAAGCGACGGCAGGAAATCTGCTGTCTGCTCGCAAAACAAAACGTGCTTCAGGGCGTTTTTACCTTTTATTTTCTTTACTCTTCGCAATTTAAAACGACATGATTGACCTGAACCTCGGCTCCGCCCTTGGCGTCTTCACCCCTTTCGTGGGATCGTTCTACGGCAGGGCTGTCACCAAGAACAACATGCAGTGGTACAGGGTGAGAATGGAAAGATGGCGGGAAATAAGCCAAGCATCCACGTAAAGTGCTCTCTTTCAGGCCCTGAAGAAGCCGTGGTTCTCCCCTCCTGAGATTGCCTTTCCCATCGCTTGGACCTACCTCTACGGCACTATGGGTTATGCCAGCTACATGGTGAGGAAACTAATGTGCACATATAATGTAGTTTTCATTCATTGTTAATGTGTCCTGTGTGCACATCAGGTCTATCGTGATGGAGGTGGCTTTGATGGTGCTGCCCGCTTTCCCCTGATGCTGTATGGTACAAAACTGGCTGTCAACTGGGCCTTCACACCAGTGTTCTTTGGTGCAAAGAAGCTTGGCCTGGTAAACATTCATATTCAACAATATTACTTTATAAAAACAACAAATTTGTGGTTGAATGTTATTGCAGGGCACCCTGGACACTGCAGCCCTCTGGCTCCTGGTTGCAGCCACGGGCAGGGCTTTCTACGAGGTCAACCCCACCGCAGGGATGCTCTTCATTCCCTACCAGGTTATACAAAATTCATATCAAACTATAGCAAGCTTTGACAAAATTCCTTCCAGATTTGGTGCTCCCTCGCCCTGGCCGTGAGCTTCGGCGTCTGGCGCAAAAACCCTCAGGCCGACAGCAAGGAGGAGTGATACGACGCATAAAGTATCCTAGTATTTTTTTCTCCTCGCTATAAAAAAACTTACGTGCATTCGTCCGCGACGTGAGACATCCCGTTAACTCAAAGAAAGGCTTTCCAAACCCTTGTTAATTGACGTGTTGCTCTCTCCGGTGTACATACATCGTACGTCACAGTAGTAGCTTTCACACATGTGGGGAGTGTTCTGCGCAGCGAGCGCGCAAGAGAAAGCCGCCGCCGCCGCCGCTCGCTCAGCTGACTTGTTTGGGAAAAAAGTTGGAACTTGGAAGAGGCCGCGGTGTGGGTGCGGGCGGTTGGTGCGACCTCCGCTGCGAGGCTGCGAGGCTGTTGTGCGGCACCTAGTCCTCGTCTGTTGAATAAGGGGGGAGACATCATTGCGCGGAGGAGGAGGAGGAACAAGGGAGGCACTCAGGAGTTAGTCGCCAGGGGAGATTCGCAGCGGGACGAGGACGAAGAGGTCACTCATGCGAGGCTGGGTCTTGAGGCCAAATCTCAAGAAATACAGACACCAACAAGGTACAAGCTCTGGTAACTAGCTTGAATTCTTTGTGATTTATTTAGAGGTGGAAGGGTGTAGAGATGCTACTGTACAATATGTTCATTGAAAAATTACTTTTGACGTTGCAAGCAAAGTATCGTATTAGATGATGAAGCAAAATTCTGACGAAAATTTGTCCTGTTGTTCTGACCTTTCCAGCAAACGTACAGAGCATGTGTGACATAATTCTGCGACACTGCAAAATGCGCTTTTCTCCAATGTCGAAGAAAGGGGGGGGGACAAAAGAATATCTTCCTTTCAGTGGAACAATGGCGCTGGCGTTGAATATATGTGCAAGATTTGCACTTAGCAGGTGCTACCGACACGTTATACAATCCTTCCTGCAATAACAACTACAGCTGGAATGATATTTTCGGAAACTGTTTTGTGAAAAAAAAACCATATCTAATTGTCTTTTGCAGCGTCTAGCACCACTTTTAAAACAATGTTCCCATCTTATTGTATTGTATTGCATTTCTTTTCGCAAAAAAATCAGGCTTTGGTTCTGTTCAAGTTTCCTTTAAATGCGCACAAAGACACATCTCCTCACCCAAACAGGCACACATGGGCAAGAGGGGTGGGTAGGGGTGGGTCATAGAGCCCTTTAGGTTTCCGGAGGTGGAACTCAATCTCAAAATTGCTATCTTCCAAAGTAAAAATGTTGGGGAAAATTTTGAGCTTTATAAGTTGGAGATTTGTATTAGTAGAACAATTCTGCTCAAGCAGAATTTAATTTCAAGCAGCATTGTCAAAATTATGGCATTTTAAAGTTAAGGCAAATGAGAGGGAGAAAGAGGGCTCGGTGACCAACTCCTGCTGGATTTTCTCCTTTCTGCCTGGGCTTGCCTGTGCAGCAGCTAAAAAGGAAGGGCCTGAGCTAGCCCAGCAATATTAGATCATTCAGCTGTTCTTCCTCATCCGGGAACCCCTAAAGAAATCTATGGGTGGGTAGTGGGTACCCTGATGTCTGAAAAGTGAACCCCCCCGCCCTCATAACCCTCTCACAGAGAAACCCTAGTATAGAAAATTTTGAGTCCTCCAAGGCTACCCTCTCCATGCTTCTGAAAAAAATTTTTTTTTCTTGAAGTTTAGTAAAAATTGCCACCTACAATAGTGGCACGAGAGAAAAATGTTTGAATCCTTGCTCTTTTAATCAAGTGCAAAGGTATCTTGGGGACTTGTCTTCCTTTGTATTGCAAAAATGGCACCCTTTTACAAAAAAACATTTCCTAGCCCTACCTCCCAAAAAACCCATCCCCCTCCTAACAGGAGAAAAGTTGACCCCCCTTCCTATCGTTTGGTTGCTCGCCCATGTGTACAAACAGGTGTACGCACTGTCCGTGAGTCGCAATCAGATGAGGCGTGTCACGCTTTGAGAGGAGGTAGAGGTCAGATCTCTCAGTCTGAGGTCTGGCCATAGCCGTATAGACAGGCAGATCGTCAGAGCAAGAAAAACATATTGTGCGTGAAATTAGAGTGCACTTGCTTTATATTTCTTAGAAAAGTTTTCGTGTAGTATGCAAATGGGCAAGCATTATTTAACTTTCTTGCAATTCTACCCGTCGAAGCATTATGACGGCGATCCCAAACAGAGATATTTTATGGTAATGTCTTCTGCGGCTACAAGCAAGACATCATTCATTGTTTTTGATTCTCTCTCAGGTCTCTCCCGCCGTCGGACGGCGAAGCAACTTTCCTCATGCGTGAGGAGGAGAAGGCAACATAAGAAACACCAACAAGAAAGGAGGAGGAGGGCCCATCTTGATACTTGACCCCAGGCTCTCGCATGTTTGTTGCGTCGCATTTCGGAGAGGCGCCCAAAAAAAGAAGACAAGACTCGTGGGTTAGGAGGGAGGGAGGAATGAACTGAAGAAGAGAGACACAGATAAGGAAGAGACCCTCCTCCTGCGCCGCACAGGTCGACTTCGAGCAAGCAAAATCGGAGGAGGGAGAGATTTCCAGTTTTCTTCCTCCTCCAGCGGCTCTTCTTCCTCCTCCTCCACTGCCACCACGCCGCCGCCAAACAGGAGGAGGATGGGGAGGAGGAGGAGGAGGACGGGGGAGCCTAAGTGGAGGTGATTTTTACCTGCCGTCACTCTGACGAGGAGGAAGGAGAGCGAACGGGGGGGGGCCTACGGTTGGACTCCAGTGTACGGAGGGTCCGAAACGGAGGAGGAAGCAGACACACAAAGCACGAATAGGTAAGTCAAAAGTGTTCTATTTTTAAAGCCGTTTTGGAAACATACGCGCTAGATAATTCTCTTCTGAGTGCAAGTCTAAGTTCAAATTTGCTGGAGAGAAATTGCCGCCAACTCTTGACTCCTCTCCGTTTTCTCCGACCTGGAAAACATAGCGCAAACTTTAAAAAAATACGGCCCATCACAAGTGTGAGTGACACCGAAAAAGCGTAATTAAGTTTTTAAAGAGAGACAGAGAGTAGGGCAGTAGGGAGAAGACACATTCCGGCCACAGGTACTGTTAGTTTCTCCCTCCCTCTTCCTCCTTTTGGAATCAAGTGGCGTCTCCCCTCCCCCCTTCTCTCAAACTTATCCACATGCCCACCACGACCACTACTGTGCCTCTCTTCCGCCGCTCTGGTTTCACACGCAGGCTGCTCTCTCTCCCTTTTCCTTCCAAAGCCGACGCCCCCCCCCCTCTTGCTCCTACTCTCTCTCCCCCCTTCCCTTGAAGTGTTCTTCAATGCCACGCTTGTGATTTTTTTTGTACGCACTTTCACCGTCACTCCTCGCGTAGTACATATCGTAGTATAGGTGTATTTGTCGCATTTAAAGAAAACTTCAAACGTCCCTAGCTGGACACCAACTTCTAGAAAGCAAGCGCGATAAGAAAGTTTGTTTTTTTCCATTTTCAGTGGTGCAGCAGGAGTTCCCTTATCTGATTTGTTTACCCCTGCCATTTCCAGAGTTCGCTCGAATCTCTGACGGAGGAGAGGGAGACGCGATATGTCCGCCTCCACGCCCATGGAGGCCACGAACGGCTTTCACCGCCACCTGAACGGAGCCGCCGCCGTCCCCGTGCAGGTGGACAACAACAACGGGATATCCGCGGTGAGAGATCGATACAATGTCGGGCATTTTCACAACACAAATCTATGAAATTCTTTTTTTACAGTTGGGAATCACCAACGGGGCCGAGAATGGGGTCCACCGAGGTGAGCTCCGGTTCCACTCTGGCGCCTCTTATTAAAAAATTTCCAGTTCATGCCTCAAATGCTGTACCAACAAACAACCAATACTTGGCATTGAAAGAAAAAGGCATGGCAATAGTCACTTCCTTCTATAGATTTTTCTTTTTGAACGATTCAATTTTGCGAAGGAAATCGCTGCACGTTGCCGTATCATTTTTCGTCGAATTCGAAGAGCAAGAGTTGTTTTTTTTTCGCCATGGGCATCCCCGGATCCAAATTCTCGTCGTGCAAACGAAAACGCCCGAATAATCCGTCCTCCTCCCCTTCAGGTCACTTCGGCCCCGGCGCCGTCGGCATAGTGGCCATGGAGGCGTACTTCCCGTCCACCTACGTGGACCAGGCAGAGCTGGAGCGGTGAGCGACTGCCAAACGTACTTTTTTTTATTAATGCTAAACCTCTGGCTGGGTCTAGGTACGACGCCGAGCGCACGGGCCGCCCCGACTGCGTCGGCAAGTACACCCGCGGCCTGGGCCAGACCAAGATGGGATTCTGCTCGGACGCGGAAGACATCAACTCCATCGCCCTCACCGTCGTGCAGAGGCTCGTGCAAAAGACGGGGATATCCTATTCCCAGGTGAGCGAAATCCACAAAGTTTTTTGTGCTTGTGGTTAACAGATTGACCCATCCTGGTTTTTGGGCATTGTTTTATTAATCCTTGTCCATCCCGACAACAGATCGGCCGGCTGGAGGTGGGGACGGAGACCCTGGTGGACAAGTCAAAGTCGACCAAGTCTACCCTGATGCGCCTCTTCGCCGACTCCGGCAACACCGACGTCCTGGGCGTCGACAACAAGAACGCTTGCTACGGCGGCACGGCGGCGCTCTTTAACTGCGTGGACTGGGCGGCGGCCGACTACGACGGGGACGGGAGGTACGCCGTCGCCGTCTGCGCGGACATCGCAGTCTACGCGGAGGGGAGCGCGAGGTGAGCGAGAAAAAAAAAACACGTCTTGGAACGGTTGGCGTAGTTGTTGCTTTCCTTGCTCGGCGTCTCTACGTAGTCAAGCTTTTTCGAACAGATCTTGTTCTTGTTCGGCAATTTCTACTAGACTTTACCAGTTTTTTTTTTCATTTCCTTTCTTTATTTTTGCCCTGCATGAGGGACGAGCGCCATATGAAAGTGTTGCTTTGACGCTCTGTTCGATCCTCTCCGCTCAGTAAGTAAGTGGAAAATACTTTATCCGGGAAGCTCATCGTAACAGTACGATTGTAATTGCACAGTCCTGATTGAGTAATAAATTTGCTTTTTCTACTCGTTCGGGGCCACGGTTAACGCTTGTCTTGAGATTTTTTGGGACTTTCTTCCTTCCTCTTTTGTCATCATGTCTGGTGGCGGAGCAAGTTGTTTTTTTATTCCCATCACTTCTAACTGACTTATCAATGATCCTTTTGTTCCCCCCTTAGGCCCACCGGCGGGGCGGGAGCGGTGGCCATGCTGATCGGCCGCGACCCCGCCCTGGTGATCGAGCGCGGCACCCGCTGCACCCACGTGGAGGACGTCTACGACTTCTACAAGCCAGACATGAGCTCGGAGTACCCGACCGTCGACGGGAAGCTCTCTGTCGCATCCTACCTCAAGGTGAGCGGGCGGAAGAAAGCTAGGGATATGCCCAGTCGGGGAAAGCACGTGTACCAAATCGGGCCAGGCTCTGGGCGGCAAACAATATTACGGTTTTTGCAGCGAGTATTTCTATTTTTGGCCTCGTCAGTGCCTATATTCTTAGCTATATTAAGTTTTTTTTGTTGGTACGCTTTGAAAACACACTTTTTTTCTTCAGGCCCTGGACATCTGCTACCAGGGCTACAAGGCCAAGTCCCTCCGCCGCAACCCAAAGTCCTCCGCCGTGGTTGACCTCTCCCACTTCGACGCCGTTCTCTTCCACTCGCCCTTCTGCAAGCTGGTGCAGAAGTCCATGGCCAGGCTCACGCTCAACGACTTCGCAGGCACGCCCAAGGAGCACAGGCTGGAGAGGTTCCCGGGGGTCGATCCGAGGTTCGTTCTAGAATTCTTTCTTGAAAAGAAAAGAAACAGCTTTTCCCGACGATGAGTTAGCGTTAGAATATTTGTTACGATAAATACGCTTTGAAAAAGCAACTTTTTTTCTTTGGTGAGGGGAGTTTTCATTGTTTTTTCACCCGCAAATTCGTTTTTATCTCCCCAGATTCCTGGACGTGTGCCTGGAGTCCACCTACGGCGACCGCGAAGTGGAGCGGGCCTTCGTGGAGGCCTCCAGGAAGGACTTCGAGGAGAAGACGAACCCCAGCCTCATGCTGGCCACCAACGTGGGGAACATGTGAGCGCTCCGATATACTAGTCGCATTTGGAACGAGAGTTGCATTCTTTCACGCAAAGATACTTTCTAAAGTGAGCTTTTTTAAAAAGAGACTTGTCGATGAAAAGGCTCTTCATTTTTAACTGAACTGTGCGTTTCAATTACTGTTCCTTTCACTCCAGGTACACTGCGTCCCTGTACGGCGGCCTGGTGAGCTACGTGGCCTCGGTGTCCTCCGCCTCCGCCCTGTCCGGGCGCCGCGCCGGGTGCTTCTCCTACGGCTCCGGCCTCGTGGCCTCCTTCTTCAGCGTGGCCTTCTCCGCCGACGCCTCCCCGGGGTCGCCGCTGCACAGGCTGTGGCAGGGACAGGCAGACGTAAAGCAGAGGTGCGTGTGCGAGAGAGAGAACACTCTTGAATAGCAAGCCAGGGGGAAAACCAGTTTGACGAAATTCATGAACGTTGACAAAACCAAACATTGTTGTCATTCTGACTCAACCCCGACAAACCGTCTTTTTTGAGCCTGTGCCTATCCCTAACCCATTGCAGACTCGCCGACCGCGTGAAGGTCCCCCCTCCGGAGTACGAGCGGCTCATGTCCGATCGCGAGCGCGCCCAGCACCAGGCCCCCCGGCGGCCCGAGGCGGCCCTGGACGCGGGGCCCCTCGCCCCGGGCACCTTCTACCTGGCGGAGGTGGACGAGATGCACAGGAGGACCTACAAGCAGATCCCGGCCGCCACAGAACTATGATGCCGAAGAAGTGAGAGAGGAGATCGAATCCGCCCCCAAACACACAAAAAGAATCATAAAAATGATGATAGTAATAAACTGTTTTTTCTAACCTTAGTAAAGAATAGAAATACGTGTGAGCGCGCGTTATTATTATTATCGGCTATTTAACAAGAGTAGTCATAAAACGTTGGTCGTCACATCGATTTCGGTCAAGATTTTGTTTTTTCACCGCAGCAGCACTGTCAGCTCAGAGGCTGCCACGGACGCGTTGTCGTCTTGGTTCTCGTCTGCGTTGTTCCTTGCCTCCTTGAGCCTTATCGCGTTCCTTCCCCTG
>JAAUXU010017071.1_pt1 | contig 15643 bp, 19 predicted proteins | sample 7278151 | NCBI WGS metagenome assembly JAAUXU01 (sample SAMN14350113, study PRJNA611818) | marine sediment metagenome | isolation source: surface marine sediment (1.8m) | place: French Polynesia: Moorea | collected 2018-08 | reverse complement strand
TATGACATTTTTGTGTAATAAACATCTCTGTGCAGTGGACAGGGAAAGCTGTAACCCCCCCTAAAAATGAGCATTTTGTACCCCCCCCCGTGCTCATGTCTGACTGGAGCACACCACGGACTTTGAAGGCTCATCTCTTAACTCAAACTTGCTATTGACTAGGTGATTGGCCTAACTCCCACTGACCCAGGCATCCTGCAGAAATTGGGCACAACATATGACGCTGAGGGCGACAAGCAGCAAGCTTATCAGTACCACTTCGACTCCTACAGGTACTTTCCATCGAACTTGGAGACAATCGACTGGCTTGGATCGTATTTCATCGAAATGCAGGTGAACCCTTTGAAGCAAAGCCTTAATCTTAGAGGAGGAGGTATTGGATGCAATGGAGTAATACAAATGGTCCTTCTTTAGGTGAGCGAGAAGGCGATCGGCTACTTTGAGCGTGCAGCGCTGATGCAGCCGGAAGACGTCAAGTGGCAGCTGATGATCGCGAGCTGCTACAGGCGCTCAGGTAACTACCACCGCGCCCTGGAGACGTACAAGTCCGCACACCGCAAATTTCCTGAAAACGTGGAGTGCCTCAAGTTCTTGGTCAAGCTATCCAGCGACCTGGGACTCAAGCAGGAGGCTACGGCCTACGCGCAGGAGCTAAAGAAGGCCGAACGCGCTCGCTCTGTACGTGAGCAGAGGGCGGCCAGCAGTAGGCCGGGGTCAAGGAGGAGCTCCAGCAGGACCTCCATGAACTCCGTCAGGATTGGATCATCGGTACGTTTGCGTGCGTGTGGATGAGTGAGCGCTAACCCTGTCATACAGGGTGCGTGAAAATTTCTTCAGTGGAGAGCATGGGACACTCCATGCAATCGGATATGTGGACCTTGACTTTAGCCAATACTAGTTTATCTACGTATCTTCTATATCTATAAAATACCCGTCTAAAATACGGCTCCCGCACTATTATAGCCCGAGAGCCGTAAAATCTGAAAGAGGCAAAGCTATATTTGATGTATGCCACTAAACAGTTAATATGTCCTTTAAATCTTCTTATGCAGAGGAGTGCTGAGCTAGCTGTGCCTTCCCCAATGGGCTCCCGCCAACCTTCTTCTCACGGTCGCAGTGTGCCGGCCTCGGCCAGGCTCACGCTGCCGGAGGACGACGAAAACGAGGAGGACAGCGAGGACGTCCCCAAGGAGGTGGACTCAAACTACAGCGACCCATTGGGACCAATGCCAGAACGACCAAAGACCTCTGCTGGCACCAGGATTAACCCCGAAGACGAATTTGCAGACGAGGAGATTGGCGACGATTTGTTGCCGGAGTAGTCATACTTAGCAATGTTTCCTAGTGTCGATAATTACTTTGCTGTTCAGGAGAATCAAATGAAAGCCAATTCGGATACAGTTCGGGCCTGGTAGGGCCTGCACCATTTAAGCCTAAAAGTTTTAGGTCAGCGTGGCGTAAGCTTACTTACGTTGAGCTTGGGCTGCTCCACAACTGCTGCTGTGTACTCATCAGATGACTTTCGGTCCAGTGGAGACGCCTCAAAGAAACGAACCTGAACATAATCCTCATGTGTAAACTGCACTAAAGCAAGAGTTTCGTCCCGCTTACTTCTTCTAAGAATTCCTCCAAGGCAGAGTCCAAATCTGCGTCGTGTTTTCCAGACTCTTCAATGGGGAGTTTGGAGGGCTTTTCTGCGGTTTCATCAGAGAAGGAAATTTTCTTCTCTCTCCTCTCGTCCCTGGAAGCCGCTAGATGAACTTTGCTGAGGATTCGGTGAGTTCCTGTCTCCTCCTCAGGGCCTGTGATGGACTTCACCTAAATGGTTGGTGAAACGCTATGATCATACTGAGAAGAATTGGCAAAGGAGAAAGTTCAGCTTTTGAAGTGCTTTCTTAACCGACTCTTAGAATGAGAGATGAGAATGTGGAGGTTCTACTTGACGTAAGTTTTGCAAAAGTCAAGGGTGAATTTTGAGATCATGCTGTCCTCAGCCTGAAATGTGGAGGTCGAAGAGCTTACAAACATACAGACAACTCGGAACTGAGGGAAAGAATGATTATAAAGAGAGAACTTTTAACCGACAGTTGATGGAATTACCTCTTCCCAATGCACTATCTTCTGAGGGGTCGACGTCAAACTGTACACTCTATAGGTATTTTAGGAACATTGCAAGGCTGTGAGGAGGCTTTTGGATGATTCTTAGCTGTAGCGACTTGACAGCGATCTTTAACTATCAGTTGAAATCGCTGTTTGTCACTTCTGGGGTCAACTTGATCTGATTTCTGTGATGATGCCTGGCCTGAGTGTACAATTTCATGTGGACCCCATAGTCTGCATATACATATAACAGCGAATGTCTGTCTGTCTGTGTGTCGTTTTATATGTCCAGGGGTAAACGGCCGGACCACCGGGCTGATTGGCCTGGAATTTTAGTGAAAGAGTCGAGGTTCAATGGTGCAGTGATAGTGGAGGTCAAATTTTAATGGGAACCTCAGGAAAATGTGAAAAATTTAAAATAATCAAAAATGTGAAAAATTGTTGATCCCAATTTGCGACCTTAATGACCTCCATCCATCAAACTCGCGGTGCATTTACTGCACGCTTCAAAGTACCAGATGTATTTATTGCTGCAAAAAGCGTTGACAGCTGGCCCCAAAATTGCTTCAAAGTGCTTCTCTGTGCTGACGTCCTTCTCAGATGCGCTGAGGATGTTGATGTTGACTTACTTTGCTTCTTTGTTTCTTGTCATGAGCAAGTAAGTACTTTTCAGTCAGAAAGACGACTAAATTTCCTTTCAGTGGATGAAAAGATCGCTTCATTTCATGAGATGATTGTGGAGCTACAGGTCAATCGCTGTTGGAAGCTGATTGGCTCGCATCCTGCATACTCATTGTGCTCCAATGTGTACCTGTTACGTATTGGAGCATGAAGGTCATGTCAGTAGAGCATGTAGCAGAAATATGAACAGCGAACGCGTAGATGTACCCAATAAAGATCGTCTACCTGGAGATTATAGTCCTTTCCTGAGTCCAGAGTAGAGATCCTCTCCTGCAACTTGACGTAGTAGACGTTCTGTCTCTTCTTGAAGACGACCTTTCCCGTCTTTTCGTCGGTGATCTCCAGCTGAACTTTGTCGGGCAGGCCCAAGGAGGAGACGTCGAAGCGCAAACAGAGCTTCAACTCGTCTACTCGACCTGGAAATCTGCTCGCCCGAGTCAGAAACGAGTACGCAGAGGGCCTGAATTCCTCCCACTCATACTGCAGCACAGGAAGGGGCAGCTTTGGGGATATTTCGGGGGGTAAACCACGGACCGGAGGACCTTTGGAATCAACATTTTGAGGATCACAGGTAGCTGGAGTAGTTTTCTCGTCCACTGCTTCTCTGGAATATAAGGAAAACAAATTCTTCTAAAGGATTTTTTTGGTGGCGGTCGTTGGGGAGAATGACCAACTTTTTGTTAGATTTTTCGGCAAACTGAGGCAAGAACGTGCCCAGGTACGCCTGGATCTGGTCGTTCTTCTGCCTGGCCTCCTGAGTGACCGCCCTGAGCTGACTGTGGAGGGACCTGACTTGACCGAGGGTGGTCTGGAATCGTAGACGCTCATCCAGAAGACACTGGATAGAGATCTAAAAGAGAGAGACGTGATATACTGTGGATGTAAAGTGCTGTAACTCTCACTAATTCTCTTCACAAAATCACATTTGACACTTTTTCCGTACGTGGTGAGTCCTTGACACATGTGACACATTTGAACAGCTTTCTTGTGCTATTTTTGCCGCAAACTGTACTATGTCAATAAAAAGCACACTGACTTACCTCATTTTCCCTGCACTTTTCTTCATAGAGCCTCTGATAGTCAACCATAATGTGCCTGCTGCTGTCACCGACCACGAAAGAGCTCTTGACGGCTACTGATGATTCTCATCATTGTCCGTAATCATGCAATTTCCGCTTACTTCTCACACGCGCTTTCTCCTTCTCTCTTTTCATCCCCGCATTATTGGGTTTGGTCAGTTGCCAACAACAAACAGGAGATCTTCGGATGCAGGTTGAGGAAAGGCGAAGGGTAAAAAATGGACGGGCTGACATTTTAGGCGATTCTTGCACTGAATGAAGTGTCCTAATGCGTCATCCTTGGCCAAACCAGGACGGCTTTTGGCGTTATAACCTCATAAGACTGTTTATATGGTAGGTGCACAAGTGTTTAATTTCTTGCGCACTTACGATGTCGGACTTCAAGGCGAAAAGCGAGATATAAGGAAGAACAGGAAGGCCAAGCAATTTGGCGAGTGTTTTGTTAGCTAGATAGGTAAGAAAATTCCATGAGTCACCGTTATAAGGGGAATATCAATAGGTGAGACTTTTAGGACTCCAACTTTTGTCTCGAACTTATACTGTACTCAATTCGAAATCTGAGAGTTGAAAGACATGACGTCGGCTCACGAAACACGCTTCATTTATTAGGGAGACAAATAAAATGCATTATGCCAAATAATAAAAAATAGTAACTCTGGAATGGTATCGATCACTTTTTGGTCTGCAAAGCGTTGGACAGCCACTCCATGGCCTCATCCAGCCCATCGCCTTTGATGGCGCTCGCCTTGAAGATCTGGAACGTCCGGTTCTTCAGAGCCTCTAGACCAAGCGACTGGTGCACCTGCAAAACATTTAGTGCGTACTGCTTAATACGAATCAATGGGGACAAGAGACGGACGCGAGCTTCACCTCAGTGACGGTCATGGCGCCCTCGATGTCTTGCTTGTTCGCCAGCACAACTAGGATGGCTCCTTTGAGCTCTTCCTCCCCGAGCATGGAGACCAACTCTTGCTTAGAGATGCCCATGCGGTCGCGGTCAGCAGAGTCCACCACGTAGATCACGGCGTCGGTATTGGAGTAGTAGCACCGCCAGTAGGGCCTGCATAAGAAGAAGACGCGGCCCAGTTTTAGCCCCCGTCCACAAATCGGCAAGCTTCTGCTGAACTTGAGCAGGAAGAAGCAGTAGTTAACTCACCTAATACTGGTCTGTCCACCCAGATCCCAAACTTGAAACTTGAGGTTCTTGTATGTCACCTGCTCCACATTGAAGCCGATGGTGGGGATTGTCGTCACGACCTCACCGACCTGGAGTTAAATGCAATGTATCATAAACTTAAGTATCGTACATATCTTCTTTGGCATCGATCGAATTTGCTCGCAGATCTGCATGGAAATGCTAGAGCGAAGATTCGTCACACGCCGCGGCTTTTTCCTCGTTATTTGGCACCGTAAAGCACTGGATAATGCCAACTTCTGGCACTTGATCGTTTTCAAGATAAACGTATTCCTGCTGCTGTACCTGCAGCCTATAGAGCAGCGTGGTCTTGCCGGCGCCGTCCAGGCCGAGTATGAGGATGCGCATTTCCCTGCTGCCGAAGAGGCCCTTGAAGTAGCTGACCAAACCGCCCATAATGAAAGAGACAGACACTTCAAAAGTGCAGCGAACTCGACGAGAAGAATAAAAAGTTTGAAAGTGTGAGCAAGTTCGACGTCTTTCTCTTCTTTCACTTCTCGGCGACGTTCGTGTTGACGTAATCAGCTGCTGCTGCCTGACTTCGTTTCAGGTGCATCAAAACAGAATATTTTTGGGTTGGACTCACGCAACCCCTCCGAAATGTCGATACAGCGTACCTCCTCTAGTACGTAGATGCACACGTGTTTTAGGCGAACAATAAATAATAAGATAATTATTGTAATGAACAATAATAATTGTTAATGTTAACATTAGTTCAGATCTGGACATCAGTTAGGATGCCTGCTAAAATGCTCGTAAAGCTCAACAGGGAGGTCTGGATGGCCGCCAGCCACCAGGGTTTCCCTGACTATCTCGATGGCGTCTTCAATGGCTTTTCTGGCCTTATCACAGAATATGTCTTCTGGCAGGTTCTTGGACCTCTTCCTCTTCAGGGCGTCGAGGGCGTGCTTGCCGATGCATTCCAACCTGTTTTCGTCCACTGGGATCCTCAGGAAATTGAGCAAGTGTTTTAAATGAGTCTCCTTGTCCTTCTGAAACGTCTCGAAGTGAATGACCAAGATTTCCGTGGACAGGGCGATCGCGTCCAGAGTCACCAATTTCCACATGGATGCCTCAGCTTCGGCAAACTGGCAGAAATCTTGGGTTTTCATCGACTTGATCAGTTCTTGACGCTTTAGACCTTGGTTGAAGGTGTCTCCGGACTTCGCGTGATTCCACCAGGAGACAATCGCCTTGAATGGGTTCCGGACGAGGAGAACAAGTCGTCCTGCGTAACGAACAAGGAGGTTCAGCCGATAATCAAGGTCAGGTTGCCGCCTTCGGTGCATGATGTCCTCCATAACGAGGTCCTGTTCCTCCATGGGGACCAAGTGAGTGGGGATCAGGACGTTTCGCTCCACAGGCTTCGAAGGATCTTGCCTGGAATTATATACTACATTATAGCTATTTTTTCTTTAAAAAAGGAGCGGGAGGTTGTTAAGTGGTCCTTCCTGTGATCCAATGCCAATCCTGATACCACTTGGAACAGCTCCAGTATCCACTTGCTGCCGCTTCCAGGATATCGTACTAAGAATGTCATGTGGACAGAATGGGCTGGAGGGAAATGGGCCAGCGCGTAGCGTCTGCATTCCTTGTCAGACTTGACAGCCTTGCTATAATACTGCAAACAAACATGAAATACTATAACGGATTTCACAAGTTTACAACTGAAATGTCACCTTGATGGGCTTTTCAGCCTTAACGTGACTATCGTAGAGTTCTCTATCATAGATGAAGCTCTTGTAGCTAGGGAGGAAGGTATCCCTTAGCCATGTTTTCCTTAAGAGTAGTAGGGTGAGGACTTTTTCTGCGGATTTCAGCTCAAGATGCTTAGGCATAGGCAACTTCATGACCAAGGAAAGTTCAGCTGGATCTTTACGGGCCTTCAATTTAGGAATAACGTCGTCATCAATGAAGTCAACTTCGTCAGACAGCTCATAGAAAGCGTCGTCCTGGTACAGCAGGACCTTCAGCTCATCGACTGCGTAGGCGTGGATGAGTATGAATCGAATCTCCCCTATTCTGTCAACATTCTCTACGTTTCGTATCCACCATCCTTCTTTCTTCAGAGACGCCTCCCACCAGGAACCTATGGGAGACCCCTCAAGGTAGATTCCAGTCTTTAGTCGATCCTCAAAGATCTCCGCTGAGGGTCCGTGCAAGATCCCACCCGAAAAGGATCCGTAAACCAGAGCCCGATCGTCATACTGAAGGGTAGCTAAACCCTCAAGTTGACCATGAGAAAACTGACCAGTCACCTTGATCAATTTTCTGCCTTTGTCTTGATCCCTACCAACTTGTTCTTCTCTGGTAGAAGGAAGGAAGAGAGTTCCGGCGGAATTTGGCAAACCTTTTGAATCCAGAGTTCCCTCAAAGTCCCCCAGTGAAATATCCCTCTGGCTGAGGAATGGGGAGGATTGGTAACTCTGATCGATGATTGAACAGGTTTCTTTGGCATTCATGAACCGTTCCAGGGCTTGAGCCACTCCTCCTTTGGTCGAAATTCTATTCAAGAACTTCCGGGCTTGCTCGTGATGACTACACTCAGTGAAATTTGGCAGCAGAGAGACCAATACGAGAAGTTTCCATCGGAGCCTCCAATTCTGATTGAGGATCACTGTCCTTAACACGTTCATTTTGCCACGCTCTTCATGTGCGGAGTGGAACACTACATCATGAGCTGCATCACTGGCACTGTGTTGCGTTCGTCTACCTTTTGGTGGTGGCAGCTGCTACCTGAGTTCTCCTGTGTGCAAGGCATTTGAGGGTGATAGGTGAATGGACTCTACACGCCGCTTCCACGAACGCAGAAATGCCAACTTGCGTACGCCACATTGATTAGCATGGTGATCAGCAACAAGTCAGAATTTAGCAAAATTGTCATAAACCGCAACAACAATAAATCATACCTATGCGAAAAAGGTTTGCGCAGTTTCACACGTAAAAAGAGTGCTGACGAGTCAGGTTACGCTGCCCCAGTAATTCGCTTATCGCACTTCATTGGGAGATCTTCTGCTTCAATGAAGTTTAGTCTCCGCGATGCTGCCAGAATCGACGTCTCCCCTGGCGCGCGCTTAAAGTCCATTCGTGTCAAAAGGAAGAAGCATTGATTGACTTTTTCTCCTCTCAATGAGCTTGTTTTGTGTACATACAAGGTCACGCGTGTCTTTAGCCACTGAACAGCGCAAACGCAAAGTGTGCAAGCGGACTAGAGAGATGTAGAAATGGAAAGTTGTGATCCCACAACAAACTGTTGAGCAACCTTTTTCGCAGCATCAAATTACATAGGAAGTAACTATATTGTTGTAAAAATCCTGGGTTGCCGCTGCAAGTTTATCACAGACTGATGCACGACTCCTGGATCACGATTGCGGACCCTGATGCCCCTTTCTGGTCAGCTACCAAAACCGATAAATAAGTGATCGACGGATCGAATATGACGTTGACGCACAAAACTGTAGAAAAAAACCCAAAGGTGGCTCATAACACGTGTGACCCATGTATGTGTTTTTGGCATTGCTACGTGTGTGTGATCAGTTTTCTACCAAAATTTCTACGTGGGTGCTAAGTGAGTTCGGTCGAGTTTTCTAAAATGATAAAGCTTGGGTCCATTCGTAGGAAGAAGAGACAAATCAAGGTAAGACTATATCGATGTTACCATCACGTATATTTCTGTATGACAAGTTCGGTATTCTGAGTGTAGTTGCGCTCCCTTCTCGCAGAATACACTGAGTTCCTTGCATGCGTCTTTTTTTTAAAAGTTTTTGGTGATTTTGCCATTTTTTTGTTCTTTTTGTTGCTTATGTAGCGTATGTCGTCTCGACATGGCCGTTCGGAAGAATCAGTACAGTAAAGACAGTCATTGTCAGTCATAAAAGTGTAATTAAGTTGTGACAAGAAGTTTCTTGCACTTTGGTGAGCTCTGAGCCCGACCAAACGCACAGAAAGTCACACCTTTCTTAGAGATTGCCTCAACCTTGGGACCTTTGCAGAACCCGCAAAATTAAAAGAAATCTGTAAAAAATACTCCCAGAAGTGAGAGATTGGCAATGTGGGATGCTGACAACTTCTCTTCGAATTGTGGAAAATTGTAGCAGCGTCACAGAAGCCAGAATTCTGAGTCGTCGTCTGGATCGACCTTGTCCACATACATGAAATCGATGTTATCGATGTCCTCGTCGAGGACAGCGATGCTGGAAGAAGTGTCATCGAATGAACAATGGTGGCAGTATCCAGAAGAGGATTCCAGAGGCTTCAAGGACTTGCTGTTCCTGCCTTCTTCCTTGACCAACCACTGATCCAGATCCTCGGGATCTCCCTGCTGCTTGTTGGCTGACGAATCCTTCATGAGCCACATGTCGTTGCTATCGCCAATGAGGATGCTCGGCCACTTAATAGGGGACAGTGTGACACAGGTGAAGGCGTCTAATGAAGTTGAGGACAGCCACATTGAGGTATTGATGTCAGCAACTGGACAGGAAAGAAATGTCATCATATCCAACATAACAGAAGAAAGTGTGTCTTAAACGTCCAACACTCACTCCTTTCATCCTGGACTTTGCTGTCAGCTTTCTGAACCAGCCATTGGGTGCTATCCGTGGGCCCAAGCACTGGAGCCATGATATCGTCACAGTCATCATCATTGTTGTCATCAATGTCACCTTTAACGTGTTCTCGGCAGAGCCAGTAGCTACTCGGCTGATCCATTCGTGGAAACTCGATCACTTTGCTACTGTAGATCATAATCTTTCGTCACTTTTCACAAGACTTCAGTGTCATGAAACAAATACATACCTTTGAGCTTCCTCACTGATGAGGAACATTTTAAGAGACTCGAGAAGCTGTTGTTCTTCACTTCTCTTAGTCCCCTCAGCGTCAGCAAACCATTGTGAGAGGTCAGTTTTTAGGCAAGGAAATTCAATGGCCATTGCAGCAGTTAATATATATAGCCTGAAAGAATCCATGCATGTGAAAAGTTGTCAAGTCTCAAATCTGCGACTTTGTAATGTGCATAGTTGGAGTTTGCTTACTTCTCCTGTATGAAGGCATCACGTAGGCTCACTTACCTTAGTTTTAGAGAGAAATTTGACTGATTTTCTGCAGGATCCCTCTTTTTTGGTGTTATCTACTCTTATTTCACTCTGCAGGCTCTGCTGACTGCTTCCTGCCTGTGTGTGTTAGAGTGAGTGCGTAAGTTCGTTCGTGTGTGCGTGCGAGCGAGCGTGCGTGTGCGTCACGGCCACGGAAGTCTACTCTTCTACTAGACGCGAACGGAGCCAACTGGCCGAAATGGCAGCAATCAAGCAGTCCACCAGAAGGTGGTGGTCCTTGAGCTCACTGTGATCGATAGTCAGCTGTAGAATGAATGTGTCCACGGAGTTCCGTGAATGAACCCATGAAATCCCGAGGACGAACCAAAATGGCTTGAAACGAATTCAGTATAGAACCTGTAGTTCCTGTAGGTCACATTGTCCTTGAAGGAATTGGACATGTCGCACGGCTGTAAGAGGCGTCGCATGCATCGAAATGTGATGCTAATGTAATAGTGTACTCTTTTGGGTTCATTCTACAGATGTCAAACCGGACAGCACCTGGGCGGTCTCGTAAAAAAGGGGTCGCCTTAGGAATCTAGCACCTTGGTCAATCGCAGTGAGAAATCTAAGCCTGTTTACTCTGACCTACCTTAAGCCTTCTTCCCCTCCCCTGGGCCGACGGCCTCCGCGCCAGCTGCTCGTCAGCTGACTGGGGTAGTGCATTCTTTAAGTAGGCCCCCTCGAAAGGAGTAGATGTCCATGGTCACAGCCAGCATCTCGACCTGCTAGCTTGGCTGCCATCCGTCCCTCAATGTTGCCAGATAATTTTGGGCACAAAGTGTCAGTTATTCTCATCAAACAGCGTCGTCACTGAACAAGGATCTGGGCTCTAGAACTCGCCGAAATAGCGCAAAAGTGCCACTTCTGGCAACACGTCCCTGCCTTGCTTTTTCTTTCTGTCGTCAGGTCACTGCTGCTGCCAGGGGAATCATTCCCAAAGCTGCCCAACATGTGACAGTTTGGACGGGTCGTATGACTAGTGCACTGTCCATTCAGGCTACATCAATGAATTGTATCTTCACAAAAGCAGATGTTTGCTCTTTAAGGGAGACGTGAACACGTAAAGTTTGGACGGAACTTCGTAAGAGGAGAATCCAACCCAAGTCACAAAACCTTGACTTCATAACAAATACAGCGATGAGGACACATTGGGCATGACAGGAGAAGTGAGACGAAGAAGCGGTATGCGCAGGCAAACAGTACTGCCCATGATTGGGGACAAAAAGGTTATAAACCAACTAGAACAGAAGGGGGAGCGACCCAACGCAGTTGCACCCGAAGTTCCTCACAGTCATTTGCCACTCAGGACCGAAATCGTCGAATCCTTCTTCTTGTTCAAGTCGCACTAAGGTTTTTGACCTCAGCTATATGTGGAGAAGTTACCCTGAGTGCCGTCGAGGAGTCAGTCTTGCCCTGTCTGGCCTCTTTGGACATTGCACCTCTCCTATTCTCTTTGAGTGTAGCACTCAAATGAACTGCCTGCATTGATTGCAAAAGTTAAGTTTTGTCCTCCATGCTGGTTCCTGTTCTAATTGTACTGCCTCAACAGATTCACTGTCACTTCTAGCTTGAACCAAAAATTTCACGCGGTGAAAGCCCTCGGCTTTACCGTCGTCGCTCTCCACGCTGTCAACCGATGACAACAACTGGATCTAAAAACACTGTAAATGATGCTACTTCTCAGCTCAGTTTCGCCATTCTCCCACATGGATTTATTCATTGTCACGGCCCTAAACTCCAACCCGTACTTAGGAAAAGAGTAATTTTGTCGTACACTGCAAATACCACTAAAGGTTTGTTTGGAGGTTTTCCTCAGCGTGGTTTGGTACGGTGGTATGAGCAGTCTGCAACAAAAATCACTGTTTTCCTAAACTCTACGACTTTTCGCTGCAGCTGCTTTTGCTTCCTTGTTTTACTTCAGCTGTTCGTATTAGTATATTTGAAATCGCAACTCAAACTGTCTTATTGTCCAAAGGGTGACGGCACAAACATGGATTAGTGTAGGTTCCGTCCTTTTTCTTCAACGATGAAAGCAGCTAGAGATAATATCTAAATTTAAGGTCAAGGTCTAAACTTGCGTGCCGTTTTCTTTTCCAGTTGTGGAACATGCAAAGATATAAGCTCCTGAACTTCGTACGGTGGGACCGCCCGGAACTATTGAAAGTCGAGTTTTGGGTAAATTATTCGCAAATCAAGGAACATCATACACTGAGTAGTGTTTTCAGAAGCGTATGTAGTAAAAAGTCTTCTTTGAGCTTTCAGTTGTATTTACATGAAGACACTTGTCCAATCTGTCCCTGTCTTGATAAAGTGTGGATTTCACAGCACCGTTTAGCACCCGGAGAGTGTCTAGAGGGAGGTATTGTTGTGCCAAGGACTGCCACAATGGTCAGCACCGAGACTGAGTGAGGTTGATCAAGTTCTAGGCTGTGACTCCAGCTGTGCATTCACAGTGTGAAGCAGTAACATTGGAGGAAGAAGATTCTTCTTCCGGGTAGAGGGCACGAGGGTTGTTGCTAACAAATGTTTCTGGAAGCCATTTCGCCCCTGAAAATGACGTGATGGAACTCTTGAGTTTCCGTGATGCTTCCCACATGATGAGCAGCAGCCAGAAGGTTCAGCTAGCAGAACCTTTTTTAAAGGAAGAAGCCTGAAAATGCTCATCCTGGATAAAGATCTGGGATAGTCCTTCATGGAGACTCTTGTAAGGCACTGAAGAAGGAATATCCGCCAGTGTCTGTTGTCCAACTTTTCACTGACGGCTGTAACTAGACTTCGTATGCTGCTGAAAACACTACACATGCAACTGTCTCTTGAATGACACCATAATTCGAGGTTTCGAGAGTCCAATGTGGTCTGGACTGCCGTATAACAAAACAGAGAAGTGCTCTTGTCGTTCCTGCTGCTTGGGGCACCACGTGTCAGGGTGGCACGAATTGACGCTTCCGTTTTGCTGGTAATTCTGGGGAGAAGATTCCCAAAGGGAAAAATTTTATTGCCACTGAGATCGTACATTTCAAATGTCATGTCAGGTGCAGATCTAAAGAAATATTTTATTTTTCGTCCACATGAATTAATTAATCCTTTGTCATTAGATGTCTGATCGAGTAACATGTGATGGCAACTTCTGATTGAAGTGACTGTGACTGCGTAAATGATCCATGAGCCAAATATCAAGTCTGATCCGACTCAACCTTGTCAGGATGTCCCATTCTGTGTGATCCAAATAGAAAGCAAAAATAGCCTGGACAAGACAAGATGCCACATTTCTTTAATTATCAGCTCTCTCTTGATCAAAACCCCTTTGAATTTGCAGCCCCGTTCCGGAGTAAATTCTTTCAATAGTAGCAGAGGCAGAGGCCCTGGTGGTGTGTGAGTGTGCGGGGCGTGGTGTGTGTGTGTGTATGGGTGGGTGAGTGTGTGTGTGTGTGGGGGGGGGGCAAGGCCTCCCCTTAGGCAAAAAATGAGCAAAAAAAATTCTCTTTCAGAAAATCACAAATGCAACTTGAGCCACACAACAAAAATAGAAGAGGAGAATTCATTATATGAATGTGTTTTCAAACACATTTGAGGCATTGTTCTGTTAACACAAAAGTTAGTTTTGTAGTCATAATTAAATCAAGGCTATGTGAGCTTCAGATATTCAGCTGTTGTGCCTATTGATGATCCCCAGGGTGAGGGTGGTCCTGACCATGAGTGGCTGGGAACCTCTCGTGGTATATTCCCCACAATAGCGTCGCTATTCTCCGGCTAGCTCAAAACTTTCCCAGATATGGAGATATGGATGCAAATTTAATTTATGGATGCAAGTTTAATTCGATGTGACTATAGTGACTAATAATAATGCCACAAACGCATCAAATTCCATAATCTGCCAAAATAAGCATGGCAACTTATTGCCAGACATCTTGCTTCAGCTTTTGCTATACCCAAATTAAAACTAGATTAAATCTCGCGAATTTGTCTCTGTTTCGAAGAAACATCAAGAAGTATACTAAAAATGAGGCACAAATACGCACAAGACCCCAAGATATGCACCCGGGCCCCACTTGAAGAAATGTGGTATGCTTTCTGTTACCGCCAGAAATTCCTGAGTGACGCTGAGTGATGACGATGGACGAATGAGCCTGTGAGAACTCATCTGCCTTCAAATATTCTACAACCTTATGGACAAATTCTTAACAGCTTAGGGATTTTCTGCCATATCCGATCTGACTATTTCGGGTCTATGCTGATTTCCTTCGTCCTTGCACATATGCACCAATGCCTCTTCTCAAGGAGATTCCTGCCAACAATTCCAGCAGGAAAAGCAATCCAGCCACTAAGAGGCCCCCAGTGAAGATGAGAAGGGCTGCAATGGCATTGTTCACTCCTATGGGCTGGCCCTTCCCGGTGCCACATTTGCCTGGAAGTATTGTAATGGTAGCTCCTGAAATGTCCGGCATCTCCAAGCCAACCTTGTTGGGGCATTTCATAGTAAGAGGAAATCCTGTTGAAGTGTCCCTTCTCTTTGATTAAGTCCAAGTAGTAATTAAAGATGCGCTTGAAGGGAAAATTTTTCTGGATGGCAATTGTTGCTCTAGATGGGATCAGTGGCTTCTTTGTGGCGATCATGTTGCACGTCACAAATGCTTGTGATAAAGGTACTGGACCCTCATAGTACTCCAGGAAGGCAAAGTCTACAGGCAAACTTGATTAAGTGATATAATGTTCAATGTAGAGAACACTAATCTCTTACCATCTGACAAAGCCAGCTCAATGAGGTCATCATAATCAACAGGCCATTCTCCAATGCTGTTCTGTAAGTCCTTCTCCCACAATGCTTGCCACAGAGGATCGTCAGAAGTCTCAAACCAGGTGACCAAGTTTCCGTCGGGATATATTAGCAGCTTATAATCTGATCTAGGCAGGGCAAAAAACACTGCTTTTAAATGCCATTTTGAGAAGTGGTCAGACAGAGTTAAAAACAGGATTGCTCTCAACCGTGGCAACATAGATAGAGAGGAGTAAAAAGTTACTCGCTATATTGAGTGTTGAAATTTCGAAATACTACGTAGATGGAAAACAGCCCCCCCCTGTCTCTTCCAATCCAGCTAAGAAAGAAATTTTATTATATAAATCAGGGGGGCTGATCATATTGGCATTTTATAAGATATTTGATTTAGTAGCAACAAAACTGGAGTTTATTTAGTAAGCCCATCAGTTTTTCATTAAAAATGAGGGGGAAAAGATAGGAGGTTGAAAATATACAGACCTCGCTGTCAGTAATGTCGCGTGGAGGAAATTGCGATAATATTCTGAGCTCTAATGAGGATTTAGGATCGAATTTTGATGTCAGATGAGTAGCAGAGATACAGTCCATGCTCGACGCAATTACGTACGGCCAGGGCTGTACTTGGACATGACATCCAGAAGTTTGGTCGAGTCCTGTCTACCCATTGTGATACTGGAGGGCTTTAAGTGTGCTAAAACCATCATCACAGCGAAACAACGAG
>JAAUXU010009108.1_pt1 | contig 15645 bp, 11 predicted proteins | sample 7278151 | NCBI WGS metagenome assembly JAAUXU01 (sample SAMN14350113, study PRJNA611818) | marine sediment metagenome | isolation source: surface marine sediment (1.8m) | place: French Polynesia: Moorea | collected 2018-08 | reverse complement strand
GCGGGTTCCATTTATATCCGTGAAAAGGATATGCTTCATTTTACTTACACCCAAAACAATACTTTGCAGCAACGGCTATCTGATGGAGAGAAACTCATCTACTCGACGTTCCACATGCCCATCAACAAGGAAAGCATTGCCGGCTATGTGGCGGCAACAGGTAAACCTCTCAACTTAAAAGACGTTTATTCTTTGGATCCGAGTCGCCCGTATCATTTCAGCAAGGAATTTGATAAAAAAACACAGTACCAAACCCAATCGGTGCTGACGATACCCCTGAAAAACCACCATGACGATGTGATTGGTATCCTGCAGATTATCAATGCCGAGGATGCATCCCAAAATGTCATCACTTTCTCACAAAATGACGAACGCATGATGCTGCACTTTGCCAGCATTGCAGCGGTTGCATTGGAACGTGCGCAAATGACCCGGGCCATTTTGTTGCGCATGATCCTCATGGCGGAAATGCGGGATCCCAAAGAGACCGGCGCGCATGTCAATCGCGTTGGCGGATATGCCGTCGAGCTTTACGAGCGCTGGGCCAAAAGGCGAAATTTGAACCAAAGAGAAATTGATCGCTGCCGGGATATTCTCAGAATGGCCGCTATGCTGCATGATGTCGGAAAAATTGCCATTTCAGATCTGATTTTAAAAAAACCCGGTCGCTTAGACGAAGCGGAATTTACAAAGATGAAACAGCATACCGTCTTGGGTGCCCGTCTATTTTCAGAGCGCCAGTCAGACTTTGATGAAGCGGCGGCTGCGGTGGCCCTGAACCATCATGAACGCTGGGACGGCAATGGTTATCCCGGACATGTGGATGTTGAAACCAGCAAAGCCCAAAAAGGCCATGCACACCCAGACGGTCGACCAATGGGCAAACAAGGCGAACAGATTCCGTTGTACGGCAGGATTGTCGCTTTGGCCGATGTTTACGATGCGTTGTCATCAGCACGCGTTTATAAAGACGCCTGGGACGAATCTAAAGTATTGGAAACGATTCAAAGTGAATCCGGGCGGCATTTTGATCCTGAGCTTGTTGACATTTTTTTTGATAGTCTGGATTTCTTACGTGCGATTCAGCAGCGGTATCAGGATAGTTAGGTTAGCATTGTTAATGCAGCTATAACATAAGAATCATTTCTTTACTTATTACTTGGTTTCAGGTGTCAGGTGTCAGCTCCTGCAATCGATCCTGAAACCTGACACCTGACACCTGAAACCCATGAAATTAATAAGTGCGATTTATAAAAGTTTGCCTTTACTTACGACCACAAGGAAACCGAACCGATTTATGAAGACAACCCGTATCATATTTTTGATAATGTTATGCTGGGCGCTGAGTGCCTGCGTCCAGAAACCGCCGGTGTCCACCGAACCGGCTCCGTTGGGTGCTGAAGACCAGCTATTTGTCACAGGCGAGGATTTGTATGCGGCTGAAGACTATGCTGCGGCACTGGAGGCTTACCAGGCCTTTGTGCGCCAGTATCCGCAAAGGCCATTAGCGCCTGCAGCTTTGATGAAAATCGGTAAGATCAATTCGGAATTGGGCAATTATGTTGAGGCGCGCCATGCATATCGGCATTTGATTTCAGAATATCCCCAGAGCCCCTTTACCGCGGATGCCCAGGTCGATATTTTGTTAACTTTTTATCAGCAGGAAGATTATCGGTCGGTGATCGAACAGGCACCCGAGGTTTTATGGAGTGTCGAGTCAAATTCTCACATATTTCGTACCTATGCCCTGGTCGGTGACGCATACATGGCACTGGGTTTACCCATGGAGGCCTTTCAATATTATGGTGAAGCCTCACGTGTAGCAACAGAGTTGGAACAGGATGCCATCGATCAGAAGGTTAAAGCCGCGATTGCTCAGCTGGATGCAGATCAAATTACCCGGCTGCTGGAAAGCGGGGATCGCACAATTCCGCGCGGAGATCTCATGTTTCAGCGGGGTCTGAATTATGCCATGGTTGACCAGTATGATGAAGCACTTGTAGCTTTGGAAGACTTTTTAGGCGAGTTTCCAGCGCACGAAAATGCGCCTCTTGCTGAAGATTTGATTGAACAGATCAAACAAAGTGCATTATTTAACCGATATACACTGGGTTGTCTGCTGCCCCTTAGCGGCCCGTACCAGAAAATAGGTTTCCAAGCCCTAAAGGGTATTGAACTCGCCCTTGACCGTTTTAGCACTCAAGCCAGCGGCCCGCAAATGAATATTATCGTTAAAGATTCCGGCGGCAACCCGGAGCAGACACGCCAGGCAATGCAAGAATTGATTGATGAACAAGTCGCCGCCATAGTCGGTCCGATTATCACTGCTGAGATTGCTGCGGTTGAATCCCAGGCGAATAAAATTCCCATCATGACCTTAACCCAAAAGGATAATGTCACTTCTATCGGGGATTACGTCTTTCGAAACTTTATTACACCGCAAATGCAGGTCAATAATATCATTGATTACACTACATCCACGCTGGGCTTGTACCGATTTGCCATCCTTTATCCGGATGAACCGTATGGTATTGCGTTCATGAATCTGTTTTGGGATGAGTTAATTGCCAGTGGTGGTAGAATTGTTGGGGTCGAATCCTATGACCCCCAGCATACGGATTTTGCCGACCCCATTAAGAAATTGGTGGGCCTCTATTATGATATTCCCGAGGATTTAAGAGAAGCCGCTGAAATGAGGAATGTCGATGGCGTTGATCAACAGGTGCAGGACGCGGCACAAAATCCGGAAAATAGCGAAGATACCAGAAACGAGCAAAATGACGATGAAGAAGAGCCGCAAGCCATTGTTGATTTCGATGCGGTATTTATTCCGGACTACCCCAAGACAGCGGGTCTCATCATCCCACAACTGGCCTTTTATGATGTTAAAGATGTTTATCTTCTCGGCACGAATCTGTGGCATTCCGAAGTCTTGATCAAAATGGCAAACCAGTATGTGCAGGGGGCCATCATGCCAGACGGCTTTTTTGCCGGCAGCGCAGCACCTGTTGTTCAGGATTTTGTCAGCGCTTTTGAAGAGACCTATCAGGAAAAGCCCGGTTTTATCGAAGCGGTGGTTTATGATTCGGCAATGATGTTCTTCGAATTGCTGGCCCAACCCGACATACGTTTCAAAAGTGATCTGAAAAATAAGTTATTTACTATGGCGTCATTTATGGGTGTCACCGGACCGACCCAATTTGATGAAAACGGAGAGGCACAAAAGCAGCTGCACCTTTTACGGATCAAGGGCAGAGAGTTTGTCGAGTTGGTGCGTTGACAACATTTATGACTTGCGATCTTTATCAATACCTTAGGGCCCAAACTGAGCTTAACCCCTTTATACCGCCTTTGATAACATTTGAGTCACGCCGCAATTGAAATCAACAGAAAAGAAATCGCTTAGTTTTTTTGATGTCCAAATCTGGGCCTGGGCTCGAAGTGCCTAAAGTTGCTGTTTCGCTGCGCTCTGCATTCATTTCAATGGCAGCGTTTAATTTTGAGCATTTTAGCTCGATTTAGTTGCTTTAAAGCTTTGGTGGATGTGCACATCAGCAATGCGTTTTGATTATCCGCACCAGTAATGAATGCAGTTGAGGCCCATCAAGAAGCATTTTTGAGCGACCCTTGACCGGTAGCCTCCAATGTGCTGCGCCATAGCGTTCCTCTTGGATTTATCTGTTTGCGTTTGCCGGCCACCGTCTGCATGGGTACATGCACGAAGAAGTTATTCCAATTACCGATTAACAGATTTGTTTTACCCGCCATACCGGCATGTACGGCGTTGCGGCCCAGAAAATTGCAAAACACACGATCGTTGGCATTGGCCGGTAAGCTTCTGATCATATAACTGGGGTCTATATATTTGATCGTGATGCCGGTGTGTTTGGCTTCAAAATAAGAAATGATGGCCTCTTTCAAATACAGACCTATATCTTTCAGTTTGATATTTCCGGAGGCATCGCGCTCGGTCTTTTCATCATCAAAAAATTTCTGCCCGGCACCTTCAGCTGCAACAATGACCGCATGCCCTCTATCTGCCAGCCGCTTTTCTATCGCACTCAATAATCCATTGGGTCCATCCAGATCAAAATCGACTTCAGGAATCAACACAAAATTCACATCCTGCTGCGCCAGTGTTGCTGTAGCTGCAATAAATCCTGAGTGACGGCCCATTAATTTTAAAAGGCCGATACCGTTCGGGTAGCCGGCGGCCTCATTATGGGCGCTTGTGATCGCCCGGGTGGCCACATCGACGGCGGTTTCAAATCCGAACGATCGGGATACCAGGTAGATGTCATTATCAATGGTTTTGGGGACACCGACGACGCTAATTTTCAGATTTCTTTGCTGGATGGCGGCTGCGATGCGGGTTGCGGCCATCAGCGTGCCATCGCCTCCGATCATAAACAAGATACCGACATTCATGCGTTCGAGACAATCCACGATCTCATCGACATCCTGCGGTCCTCGCGAGGATCCCAGAACCGAACCGCCCCTTTCATGAATATTGCTGACCTCGTCCGGTGTCAGGTCGATGACATTATGTCCGTATTTCGGGACAAATCCCTGAAGGCCGTAGCGAATACCATATATGCAGCGGACACCATAGCCCCAATGAAGTTCCAATACGATGGAGCGAATAATATCATTTAAACCGGGACACAATCCGCCGCAGGTCACCAGCGCACAGCGCAGTTTGCTCGGATCAAAGAAAATATTACTCCTGGGACCGGCCCTTTCAAAGCTAGCGGGTGTTTGACCATTTTGAACCTGTTGCATCAAGCTGTGGGCATCGACATCAATCAGCACAAGCTCATCATCTGTAACAAATGAGATATTGTTGCTGCCACCTTTGGCGCGATTTTGACCGGGTGATGGTATTTTGGTCTCGCCCAGTTTCGGTATATCAGTCCCTATGGGTGTTGATTCCATGATCACCTCTTGTGAAGATGTGGTTTCGATAAATCGATCAAACCGGCAACTATTGCCGGCAAGTGCGTCTGTTTTTAAGCCTTAACAGTTGCCAAAAAGCCAAGTGCCTTGTGTAGCCGCGTTTTTGCAGGCCCCGATACGGTATTTCTCTGATTGAAAACAAACCCCCAAAAGCCGGTTATATTTAGAAAAAGACCAATTGGTGCCAAAATAATGGCGTTTATTGCAAAGTCAATGCGATCCCAATGCCATGCCTATTCGGTATTGGCGGTGGGGTTAAACATTCACCGCAAGCGCTGAAAGGTCTGCAAGAACGGCGATTGACGACCCTTTTTACGATATATCATTATTTTTTAAATTTTTATTGACAAGCAACCCGCCGCCCATTATATTCCCCTTTTTTTGTGCTGCTTTAATCTGGCATAGATCTTGCTCAAGTTTAGCTACTTATATTTTTCACGATGACCTAGCGCTGGAAGGGGGTGATTCCAATGGATTGCGCAACAATAAAAAAAGGTACGGAGTGTGCTTTTATGACGTCCAAAGGCTGCTCCTACAATGGCGGCATCTGCCATCAGACCGTCGAACAATGCAACGGCTGTAAACGGGGTACCGAGCTTTCCAGTGGCTGGTACTGCAGCGCCTGCCCAGATCCTTCCGTTAAATGGAAAAACGGCGATTGCAACCTGGCCACCCACGTAACCGTTGAATCCAACAAAGCCAAAGCAAAAATTAACCCGCTTAAAGCATCAAAACGCAGAAGCCGATAAGCGATTCGATTGGTTACCATAAAAACCCCGTCCCCGTTTAGGGCGGGGTTTTTGTTTTGCGATCACGCTTTTTCTGGCATTTGTCTGCCGATGCGCCAGTAATTTCCTCCCAAAACCGCAAAGCCCACAACTAAAACCATCGATTCAAAAGCTGGTGGCTTCAGGATGTTAATTCATCTCATTTGCGGGTTTTTTCAAGGCTGACCAACTGAATACAAATTGCCACCAGCTCCATGGCAGCCTGAATATCTTCTAATGGCGGAAATGTAGGTGCGATACGTATATTACGATCCTGGGGATCCTTTTTGTACGGATAGGTCGAGCCGGCGGGTGTTAGTTTGACACCGGCATCGGCGGCCTTTTGTATGACCGCAGCCGCACAGCCGTCAAGGGTGTCAATGCTCACAAAATATCCCCCTTGCGGTCGGCTCCAGCGCGCGATTTGTTTTCCGTCCAACTCAGTTGCAAGCACCTTCTGGACAGCTTCAAACCTGGGTGTTAATATCGCGGCATGTTTTTGCATGTGCGCCAGTATACCGGCCATATTTTTAAAAAAAAGAACATGGCGAAGCTGATTAAGTTTGTCCGGGCCGATGGTCTGAAAAGCCATCTGGTTTTTTACCCAATCCAGATTCGTTTCACTGCCTGCCATAATTGCCAGACCGGCGCCAGCAAAAGAGATTTTTGAAGTTGAGGCAAACATAAAGACACGGTCCGGATTGCCGGCTTGTTTGCAGGCAGATAGGATATTTTTCAAGGGCGCCGGCTGATCGACGAGGTGGTGAACGGCGTAGGCGTTGTCCCAAAATATGCGAAAATCTGAAGCACTGGTTTTCATTTGGGCCAGACGCTCTACCGTATCATCGGAATAAACGATACCCGTCGGGTTGCTGTACTTGGGGACGCACCATATTCCTTTGATCCGGTCATCCTGGGCGACAAATTCTTCAATATCATCCATCGCCGGCCCGCTGTCTGTCATCTGAATCGGAATCATTTCGATCCCTAAGTATTCGCAGATAAAAAAATGGCGATCATATCCCGGGCTGGGACACAGAAATTTTATTTTTGGCAGCTGCGACCAGGGCGGCGCTTCGTCGGTCACCCCTTTGATCATGGCCCGTAGGATCGTATCATGCATCAAATTGAGACTTGAATTGCCGCCAATCAGCAATTCCTGCGGCTTAACTTCCATATATTCGGAAAATAGCGCTTTGGCCGCGGGAATGCCATCGAGTCCGCCATAGTTGCGGCAATCCAGGCCATCTTCAGTCCGAAATGTTTTGCCTGCATCGCCTTTTATCATGTCCAATGCCAGGTCCAGCTGCTCGGGACACGGCTTTCCGCGCGTCATGTCCAGAGCCATCTGGCGGGATTTAAAGTCCTGATAACGCTGTTCCAACGCTTCTTTTACTCGCCCACGTTCTTGATTACTTAGTTGTGTAAAGTCCGTCATTTGCCAGATTCCTTTTGTCCGCTGTTAATGATCAAAACACCTGACCTTCAAATCGTCAGCCGCCTCTATAACATCGTATATCGGCAGCATCAACCCTCGTATGGAGTTGGCAACAAAATTCTTTATTTACATAGGTTGAGCCTGTTAGCCCGTTTGCCCGTTTGCCGGTGGAAACCAATTGGCTTTTTGCTTGTGGAACGGGCGCAATCCGCCTACAGCGGACTCAACGGGCTCAACCAGCGAATTAATGGCCCTGATCTGTGGTTTAGATGGCTGTTTAATAGATCACTCTCATTAGTGTAAGCCCTCGAGCTGGCGCCGTCGCACCGGCTTGTGAGCGATCCTTTGTATCCAGGATCTGTTTAAAATCGGAAGGTGTTATTTTTTCCAGCCCCACATCGACCAAAGTGCCCACCAAGTTGCGAACCATATAGCGTAAAAACCCCTCGGCCTTGATGGCAAAGATTAATATCTCGTCTTGATGCTCGATGAGTTCAGCTGAGAAGACGTTGCGGGTGGTATCTTTTCGGGGACTGCCGGTGCCCTCAAATGCTTTAAAATCATGGCGACCGACAATGTGATCTATGGCGGCTCGCATTGCTTGGCGGTTTAAAGCTTTGCGAATGAACCATGCATACTGGCGCCCGATGGCCGCTGGAACGGATCGGTTTAAAATTCTGTAATGATAGATTTTGCTTTGGACATCATAGCGGGCGTGAAAGTCCGCACCAACCAATGTGCAATCCGTGATAATAATATCATTTGGCAATAAGCTGTTTAGCCCGCTGAGGAATGTTTCGGGGCCCAAATGCGTATCGCATTTAAAATTGGCCACCTGTCCTAAAGCATGCACGCCGGCATCGGTGCGCCCGGAGCCCACTAATGCCACATTGGCGGAGGTCATCTTTTTCAGGACTTTTTCAATTTCGTCCTGGATACTGCGATCATTTTTCTGACGCTGCCAGCCATGATAACGGCTGCCGTCGTATTCGATCGTTAATTTAAAATTTTTGGTCATTCTCAGCCATTTGGGCGCGTGCATGTCTGATCAGACGAGCAACGCCAGTGATAAAGAAAAAAACGACAATAGGGTCGACAAAGCGATGGTCGCAGATGCCAGTTGTGTATCGCTGTTCAGCTGTGCGGATAAAATGTAAAGCGCCGTTGATGTCGGTAATGCAAAATAGATCATGCCGACCTTATATGAGATGCCACCCGTGTCAAAGGCATTTAGAAAAAGATATCCGATCAGTGGCAAAATGACTAATTTGAACACACAGGCCACCATGGACAATCTGAAATGCGTTTTGATGCCGCTGAGGGTTAATGCGCCCCCAATTGAAAGCAGCGCCAGGGGCAGGGTAACAAAAGAGGCCAGTCGGAAGGTGTTGTCGACAAAGATCGGAAAGCCGCCGATCCATTTCCAATAGGCGATGCCGGCAAGGCAGGCAATGATCAAGGGATTGGTCAATAAAGCTTTTGCGGTCAGCGACGCCCGCTTTTTCAGCGATACGCTATTTTTGTCAAACCAGGATAGGGTGCTGACGGCCAGAATGTTAATCAGCGGGATGACAAGTCCGATTAAAATACTAAACTGCCGGGCGCCATCTTCTCCCAGAGCACTGAGGACCACTGCCATTCCGATATAGGTGTTGAAGCGATAACAGCTCTGGGAAAAAGAGCCGGCCTGAAAGGCACCGACTTTAAAGATTCTGATATATAGGCTGCTCAGAACATAAACACTGACCACCGCACAAACCGCCGCTTTGTAGAGTCCAGGATCGCCGATGTGGTCCGATGCAGCGGCGCCAATTTTCCAAAACAGCAATACCGGGAAAAAAATGAAGTAAATGAGTTTGTCGGCCGTCTCTAAAAATGCATCATTGGTAATGCCCGCGCGTTTGAGCAGATGCCCGGACAACAAAAGTGCAAATACCGGAAAAAGATTATTGACCACCATCCGTCTTATAACCTGTCGCAGGGCAAATTGCCGAGAGCCGATTCAAGTTCTTCATCCAGGGAATCGGAGAAAAATTTGACCGGAAAGCGCCGACTGCAGCCCCTGCAGCGCAAATAAACGTACGGTCAAGCCCTTTCAATGATAAGCTCGTTTGCACAATGCGGGCAATCAGCCAGGTGTTTTTCGGTCATCCGTTTTCGGTCCTTTAAAGCACAGCGAAACATCCAGGATGCGCTGTGTGTTCACCTTAGGGTTTGGGTGGTTATGTCTGCAAAGTAGCGAAAAGGGACCTTACTGTCAAATGCCATCCCGGAGTATGGCATCACCGAAGCACGTTGATAACCCTGTAGACAGCTGTTTTATTTTCTTATATTATAGGCGTTGCATCGAGCCACATCATTCATTGCCAATCAGTGAGGAGCATATGTGCCAGGGATTCAAATTTGCGGGAGTTACTTCAGGATTAAAGAAAAAGGGTCAGAAAGATCTTGGGCTGATTGTTTGTGAAAGACCGGCTACCGTTGCCGGCGTATTTACGCGCAATCAAGTGAAAGCCGCTCCGGTTCTTCTGGATATGGAACGCACAGCATCAGGCGTTTGTCAGGCAGTGATCGTCAACAGCGGAAACGCCAATTGTTGTACGGGGGAAAAAGGAATGCGTGATGCCCTCGCCATGGGCCAGTGGACGGCCAATAGGTTAAATATCGCAGAAGAGAATGTGTTGGTGGCCTCCACGGGAGTTATCGGAGAACCCTTGGCCGTCGACCGGATTCAACAGGCGGTCCCCGATCTGGTTAAAGCGCTTGATCCGGCTGGTATTTCCGATTTTGCCGAAGCCATCATGACCACCGATACCGTTCCCAAAATCGTCAGCCAGACAGGACAGATAGAAGGGGTAACCTTTACAGTGACCGGTGTTGCCAAAGGGGCAGGCATGATTCGCCCGGACATGGCCACCTTATTATGTTTTGTTATGACCGATGTTGCTGCCGATGCAGCACTTCTCAAAGAGATGCTCGTAGCCGCGACCAATCGGTCTCTGAACTGCATCACAATTGATGGCGATACCAGCACCAATGATACGGCGCTATTGTTGGCCAACGGTCTATGCGGTGCCGAAATAAAACAGGACATCGGAAAGAAAATATTTCAGGGGGTATTGGATAGTGTCTTAATGGCGTTGGGCAAACTGCTGGTCAAAGACGGTGAAGGTGCCACTAAACTGGTCGAGGTAGTTGTCAAGGGAGCCCAATCCGATGCCGATGCCCGTCAAGTTGCAGATACGGTCGCACATTCGAATCTGATTAAAACAGCGCTGTTTGGCGAAGATGCCAACTGGGGAAGGATCCTGGGTGCTGTCGGAAGGGCAGGGGTGCCGGTTCAAACGAAAGCGATTGATGTTTTTTTTGCGGATGTATGTATGGTGCAAAACGGTATGGGGTGCGGTCAAAAAGCAGAGGCTCAAGCCAGCGAAGTCCTCAAAAGACCGGAGTTTACAATTACCATTGATTTAAAGGCCGGCAACGGCAAGGCGTCGGTGTTTACCTGCGATTTTTCCATCGACTATGTCAAAATCAACGCTGACTACCGCAGCTAAAAATTGCTTTTAAACCCTCATCTTTCGCCCGAGGGCGGTGTTACAATTGAATTCGAAATTGTCACGTACTAAATGTACGCTCCGCATTCGAATTCAATTGCGCCTTGCCCTCAGGCGAAATCTAACCGTTTAAAAACAATTTTAACTTCGATAATGCCTAAAGTTCAAAAATTTGATATTTTTCAAAGTGTGTGCTGCCAATCAAAAGTTTTAGGAATTCCACGCCTGCCATCGTCCGCCTGAGGCGGACTCAGGCGAGCCGGGCGGGCTTGTGCGGCCTTGCTCAGCGAGAAACTATCTCATTTCTAAATGGAAACCAAAAATTTTCGTCTGATTCAAATATTTTCATTCGCCTTAAGTTATTGATTAAGCTTGAAATTTAATTGGTTGGGGGTACTCTCAGACGAAATCTAACGGTTTAAAGAAATTTTTACCTAATATATATCACTGCGTTTTCTTTTTTTTTGCGTCTTGCTATTTTCACCATGCTGACTGATATGCTGCAATTTCAATATCTGTAAGCTCTGCAGAAAAAAATGGGATATAGTGTGAACCATGGCTGAAATGCGGTTGCAAAAATTTCTTTCCCAAGCGGGCATCTGCTCGCGGCGCAAGGGAGAGGCGTATATTCAGGCCGGCTGGGTAAAGGTCAACGGCAACATCGTCACCGAACTCGGCGTAAAAGTTGACCCGGCCCGAGACCGGATTGAGGTCGATAGCGAGGCCATTCGCGCTGATGCGGCCTTAATCTATATCGCACTGAATAAACCCAAAGGTTATGTCTCTAGCTGCGATCAACCTGACGAAAAAATCGTAATGGACTTATTGGACATATCTGAGAGAGTTTACCCCATCGGAAGGCTGGACAAAGATTCAACCGGGTTGTTACTGCTGACCAATGACGGTCAGCTGCATCACCGTTTATCGCATCCGTCTTTTAAGCACGAAAAGGAGTATATTGTGACGGTCGCCCGGCCGCTGCCTGACGGTGCGCTGCGTAAGCTGGAAAGTGGGTTGCCGATGATGGGCACCCGCACACTTCCGGCCCGTGTTAAGCGTTTTTCGGCCAGACGCTTCGCTATTATTTTGCAGGAAGGCAAAAATAGACAGATTCGACGCATGGTGCGAAAAGTGGGAAATCAGGTCGTCAATTTAAAGCGTATCCGTGTCGCGAACATTGAGCTGGGCAATTTGCCGCCCGGTAAATGGCGACATCTGAACAAAACCGAAAGAGATGACCTGTTAAAGGTGCTGTAGAACAAATTCAGTTCGCTCCTCAATGCTGAGCAGCGGCACATGGATGAGATCGTATCCCAGTGCGCGATAACACTCGGCAATCAGATCACTCAAGCGGCCGGCGGTCTTTTCATCCTCAGAACGGACTGGATCGGTCAGGAAGCTGAGTCGTTCAAAAAGAAAAATTTTTTGGTATCGAACGGCTTGGCTCCTCTGCCAGGGTTCTGTGGGGTCCAGTCCCAACAATTGGTAATAGGCAATACTGTCGGGAATCGCGCGATCAAAAAATATGATGTCATCGGGCGCCAGTTTGCTTTCAAGTTTGACCTTTGTCATCAGAATCTGGCGTTCAAAGGCCCATTCATCAGCCTTTATCTGCTCCAGTGTTTTGCCTTCTGACAATTGCGCATCAATATAGGCCCGCGCAACTTCGTGCACAACCGGGTAGCCCGATTGCGCCAGGCGCTTGATGACTGAAGTTTTACCTGAACAAGGCGCACCAGTGATGACATACCATTGGGTGGTTTGGATGGGAGGCTTCATCAGAAGGCGTTCACATCACCGTTTAACTGCGCAGGCTTGACCCCTCATAAAAAACAATTCACCCGCGCACAAAAACAAGGCTAAATGGGCAGTCTAGTGTTGATGATTTACAGGATAGGTTGTCGCGGTTGTTGATTATTCGACGTAAACCTTTTGTCCAGGATAAATTTTGGAACTTGGCCAAAGCTCATTTATAGAAAGAAACCGGTTTAAGGCCATATTATGCCGTTTGGCAATTAAAAATGGGCTGTCCCCCGATTTAACTTGATAGACCTCCAGGCCCTCAGTCTTGGTCAGTTTCTTTTTGCCATCAAATATAGTTAACCTTTGACCTTTGTGCAGGCTGGTGGACGTCAGTTGATTGAGCTGTTGAATCTTCTTAGTGGTGGTACCATATCTTTTGGCGATGGTCCACAGTGAGTCGCCCTTTTTAACCACATGAACCACACGACGGCCCCTCATCGACGCCATCTTTTTGGGCGGACGATAGTGATAACCGCTGCGCGGTATTTTGAGCAATCGGCCGGCAACGATATAGTTGGACTTTCGTAAATTATTGGCTCGCATAATTTTTCTAACGCTGGTGCGGTATCGCTTGGCGATAAGCGAAAGCGTTTGGCCCGGTCGAACACGATGATAGACGTAGGCACGCTGTGGGGGGCGAGAGACCGGTATGGTATCCAGTTTCGCCAATAGAAATTCACCTTTATAGGTAGGCACTTTAAGGGGGTACTGATCCTCTGGACAGATTTTATAGCGCAATTCTGGATTCAACTGATAGAGTTCGTTTTCGGCCACACCGATCGAACGAGCAACATCCTTGAGGTGTACCTGTTTTGAAATCGTAACCGTTTCATACTGGGGCGGCATGTCCGGATCCGGCAGATTCATACCATACTTTTCCGGTTGATCCAGAATATGAAGGGTGGCCAAAAAGCGGGGCACATAGCGTGCGGTTTCTCGCGGCAGTCTTTCATAAAGATCCCAGAAATTGTCCAGATAGTTGAGATTTTGGCGGCGAATGACGTTTAAAACCCTTCCTTCACCGCAGTTATATGCAGCCAAAACGGTGGTCCAATCACCGAAAATGGCGTGGAGCTCCTTAAGATAATCGATGGCAGCCCGAGTCGATTTTTCCGGATCCATGCGCTCATCGATTAATTTGTCTCTTTTAAGACCGAACTTATAACCGGTAGATGGAATAAATTGCCACAGACCTAATGCCCGGGATCGTGAAAGCGCTTTTACTTTAAAACCGCTTTCAATAAGCGGCAGCCAGGACAGCTCTTCCGGCAGCCCGGCTTCTTTCAATTCGGCTAAGATGTGCTGGCGGTAAAGACCGGAACGCTGATAAGATTGAATAAAATATTGCCTTTCATGGCCGATTGTAAAACGATCAATTTCGGCCTGGACGTGTTTGTTCATGATGCGGGGAATGGCATTGTAGCTGCCGTTTACAACAATATTGCGGGAGGCATATATCTCCAGAATGCGTTTTGATATCATAAAACGCAGGTCTTCTTTTTGCTGGATGAGTTTGGTCTGGTCGGACGGATTGGCTGTCAGAATCAGAGCGTACGCCTGGTCCAGCGCGTCAAGCGCATTTTCCAGTTCGCCGTTTTGCCAGAACTCCTGCGAAAGCTGACACAGTTCAAGCGCTTCGTCCAAAACAGCCACGCTCTTTTTAGCCATAGCCGAAGTTTTGTCTTCGTCCTCGTAGGATCCCAGCTCTTGCTCGTCTAAAACTGAACCGTTGGTTCTTAATGCGCTGACGTTTTGATTGAACCGCGCGCTTCTATCGGACGGGATGGCACTGGATGCTGTTTTTTGATCCTGGCTATCCGGGGACAAAGATGGGTTTTGCATTAAATGACCGCAGCCTAAAGCGAATATCCATAACCAGCATGCAACAAAACGAAAGCCGTTCTTCATCAGTTCAATTCCTATTGTTAGTTTTTTTTGGGTTATACCATCATTTCCTAAGTTAGTAAAACGAAATGCGGAAAACGAATCGATTGATTGATATTCAATATCGTCAATTTTTATAAAAACTTAACTCCTAGGCACGGGACTCTGGGAAATAGATGCCGGATGCAACCGGGGAAATTAGACAACCAACATCAGACTCAGCCTTTTTAAAAACGGAGCGGAAAAAAGCTTGAAAGACCCTAGAATACATCGTAGAATGCTATCTTAAAAGGTCGCCTATAGACGACCTTTTGTAATTTTTATGATATATTAAGATGTTACCAAATTTTTATCGAAATGAACACCCTAAAATGCGATTTTTCAGACTGGATCCCCTCACCTCCACCTTAAGCCATTGGGAGATTAAATCGAATCAAGGGCTTCGTCCTATATGTATGGCTTAAGTTCGCTGATCAAAAATCCGTGATTTAAAGCAAGTAAAAAAAGACAAATTATACCAAAAATAAAAGAAATTAAAAGAAAAATGGGAAAATTATAATTATATTAGCTAATATTTTCTATTAACAGATTATTATTGAATATAAACACGTTTGCTATTTTTATCATAAATCACTAAAAATAACAGTTTTAGTTGCAGGAAATCTTCTCGTCGGATTATTTTCATTTCTATATTATTCTCGATGGTTAAGTTGTTAGGCCAGCGTAGCTCAGCTGGTAGAGCAACTGATTTGTAATCAGTAGGCCGGGGGTTCGAATCCCTTCGCTGGCTCCAGGCACGACCATGGACTTCGAAATTTTTCTGCAACACTGTAACCATGACCGTTTAAAATGTGATTATTCTGGGTGGGGTTCCCGAGTGGTCAAAGGGAACAGACTGTAAATCTGTCGGCGAAGCCTTCGGAGGTTCGAATCCTCCCCCCACCACCAACCTTAGCTGAGTCGTTTGTAGGAGATTTCGGTTTAACTTTAGGGATCGATTCGAACTACATGACTTCCTGCATGAATTTGGTTTCTCTTGTGGGAACAGGTTTAGTCTCCCTATTTGTAATTCAGTTCGTTGTGGGGGATTGCCAAGAAAAGCATTCGGGTAAGCACGCCTTTTTTGACAATCCCGTATGCCGCAGTTCCGCCATTTTGAACATGTGTGTGATAAGCGGCACAAGTGCGTAAGCGGGAGTAGCTCAGTTGGTAGAGCTTCAGCCTTCCAAGCTGGATGTCG
>JAAUXU010080116.1_pt1 | contig 15649 bp, 17 predicted proteins | sample 7278151 | NCBI WGS metagenome assembly JAAUXU01 (sample SAMN14350113, study PRJNA611818) | marine sediment metagenome | isolation source: surface marine sediment (1.8m) | place: French Polynesia: Moorea | collected 2018-08 | reverse complement strand
GGAGACAGTTAAAGCAAAAGTTGTGGCTAAGACTTTTTACGAGTTGCACACTCCTGTCAAGCACCTTATTTTGAGTGCCGCAAGTCTTAAAAGTTTTGGGTTACAAAAGAATTGGGCTATCGTCGCATGGCTGATGGTTCGCATCAAACTGTACAGTGCAGTCATAGTCGGGCCCTATTTGTGAGGAAGCTCTGGATCATTTTAAGCGCGGCCATTGACAGTTAAAGCCTTTAATCATCAATCGTAATAACTGTTTCTCACCTTTCGGCGTCTGATTTCTGAACAGATTCCTGACCTGACTGTATCATCTCATTTGGACGCCCCGCTTTACTGTTTCCCCCAAGTTTCAGGTATGTAGGAAATAATGCATGTGCTCAATCATTTCATTATTAGAATTAAGTGACTTTAAATGTTTGTTGCTGCGCCCGCCACAAATGCATTTCTACTTTCTGGTACACAAGCACTACTCTTTTGACTCCCAGCACCAGAGTTTGGTTCCCCAACAAGGTATAGGTGAGCTTGATCGTTCTAGTTAACTTTGTAGCACAACAAACTTGCATCATAACCGTTCTATGTAAGTCTGTTGTTGTTGTTTAGCAGCGTTAACGCGTAGTGCTTGGAGTGCATTTTCATTACGCCACGTGTGCCCAAGGGCCTGTAAAAATCTTGTGGTGCGCTCACTTCAAGTAGGCCCAGCGACCCAGGCCTTATTAGCAGGCCCTTCTTTCATTCTCAAGAAGCGCACGTGGGCACGCGAGCAAGAAACTCCTCGACGGTGAAATGCGGCGCGAAAGCCCGTTCGACCAAGCCTTTTTTGCCCCCCCCCCCCCCGCGCGTGTCCGTGATAGAGAGAGCGAGAGAGAGCGAGAGAGAATGTCAGTTTCTTTTTGCCCAGCGTCACTGACGTGAGTTTCTGCTGCTCCACCCCCGCGTGTAACTCAGACTCCCCCGTGCGTGTCAGGTGTGGGGAGCTCACGCACCGAGAGCTTCATCGTGTGTGGCACGCAAAAAAAGGGGTGGAGGACAGCAAAAAACGAGCGGGAAACTTGAGGCCGAACCTGTTGAAAACTGCACCTGTTTTCGCCAGAACTTTGGCAATTGCATTTTCTATGCGTGCGCGTGTGCGTGTGAGGCCCCCAAGAGTCGCGTGTGCTCTGTCTCGCTCTCCGACTGCACCGACCCATTGAAATCAAATTGTGGGATTTCGGCCTCAGTGGAGAGACTCGATCGAGGCTGCCAACAACTTTCTCTCAATTATCTGTGTGGGTGAGCAGGAGTTCGTTCCCCAGTTCCAAGCGCTCTTCCAGGAAAGGTAAGAAAAGTCACCTTTGTAATAATACTCTCATCGCTGTCTTTGCAATGGCCTAAATTTTCAAAAATGTATTTCTTGAGGATCGCTAACTTCTTTTTCTCCGCATAAAAGATGGCGGTAAAATTACCTCAAAGGCTTGCATTCCTCCTAAAATTTAAATAGACAAGCATACTTACTTGTCTTACTGCATAAGACAATGTCTTATGCAGTCTTTGAGCAAATTCTTTGAGCAAAATCGTGGCCAAGAATGAACCGCATTACATAATGATAATTCCCCCTTTCTCCGAAGGAGAACAGTTGGATTCATTCATTACTTTCATGCATACATTGGAGGGGGAAAGAGTTGAAATTCCCCCCCCCCCCCTGTGTCTTCTGGCAGACAAGTGAGAGATTGAAAAGGGTCGAAAGTTCTCTCCAGCAACAAAGTTTGTCCTGTGGAGTGAGTGCAGAACTGCCTCGTCAACCCCCCCTTCCTCCCCCTCCCCCCGTGCACTGCGGACTCACTCCAGGAGGACGCCAGACTTCCTCCTCGGCCACTTGACTGGCGTGAATGCAGCCAAGAGACGTTCGATCTGACGCTCTCGGACTTGTCCCAGCGAGTTCAGCCCGCACACGTGCATCTGGAGGTCCTCGCTCTCCCCCTCTTCCTTGGTCTCTTGTGTTGGCAGCTGAGGCCTCTTACTCCACCCCACACTGGCCCCACACTGGTTTATAGTAACACGTGTGTACCTGTCGCCGGTGGTTTTTCGCAGAAGAAATATGAAACACGTCGTGCCTTTCTGTGAGGAAAATATTATTCTTTACCCTTTGTTACATCACAATGGCAGAAAAATGTTCTTTCTCTCTTCTCTGTGAGGTAAACTGCAAAGATAGACCTGCATTAGCCACAAGGACTATAGCAACGTGACCCCAATGTCCACCAAATACACGTGCACCTGAGCTTTTCAACATGATCAACACACGTAATGCAACTCCAGCCCGCGCTACACATGTACACACATGCATGTACGACAAGTGTTACGTTTAAAAATTAACACTGGCAGGCCTTTTGTTTACCGAGGACATACGAGAGATCGGCCGCCACTTGAGCTCGGATGGGGACGGTGAGGCTGCAAAATTCTGCCCGTTCAAATGCACCGAGCTCGACCATGCATTATTAATCTTCCAAGAGGGGACAAAACAGGACGTGGACGAGACCTTTTTCGCACGCGCCATTTGTGCAGAAAATATTTGCATTGTCTGCTTTGACAAGTTTTGTCTGCCCGCCCGGCCGCCTGCCCGGCTGGCAGGCCCACAGCACGGGGACCTTTTTGGTCATGGCCTCGGGAGTGCCAATGGGCTGGGTAATCCTGCATACCTCATAGCTGTGTGTGCAACGTGCAGTTATCGCCGGAATGGGCTTAAGTGGAATCTTGGGTGCGAGTTGGCACTCAGGCTCTTGGCGCGAGCGTGCGAGCACAAATCATGTTGATCAGTAACATGAATCACTCTAAGTTCAGGCTTTCCTCTGACGTCGTTCACGCGGATGCTTGGAAGTCTGTGCAGCATCGCGGGATGGGCACAAGAGTATGTGCCAGGGTTGCCAGACGACCGGGGATCAAAATGGCCAAATTCAGTGCAGAAGAAGCCGAATATCTTGATGAGAACATGACACAAGTTCCTCCGGCCAAACCATGTCCAAAAAATCAGAATCTGGCCGCCCAAACGTCCATCTGGCCACCCTGGTGCTGGTCGCTTTCACACCACAAGATATGCATTGCTGTGTGCACAACATGCACGATGTTGCTCGTGACGAAGGCTGAATGCAAGCACTCATGTTCCCTTGGTCTCTCCTTCCTGAGGCCGTCGTCTTCGCTCTTTCCGCAGTCCTTGTCACTGTTGCCCTTCCTCTCCCCCATGACGCCAGGTTGCGGGGGTCATCACCGCATTGCCTTGTCAATGTGCAACAACTTCCTCAGCAAGTGACAAAGCAGCGCTGTCATGTGGACCCCATTGGGGCCCGGGAGGGGGGGGGGACCCATGTTTTTGTTTGGGGGCATGGGGGTGATGGTGACTGCGCCCACTGTGTCACTGACTCAGGCCCTGACAGATAGGAAGGGACGACCGAATGGGGGTCGCACGCTTGGCCTCATATTGACCCGCAGCTGAGGTGGACACTTTGTGACCTCGTTGCATGTCTGGTCCACGGCTCCAAGAACGACTCTTAGGCACCTCATCCGCCATCTCTAGATTGTTGCATGAATGGCCCACGTGAGATTCATGAGTTCGGAAAAATTCAAATGGATCTGTTATAAAGACAGAACCTCGACTGGTACAATGCTTTTACCCACCCAACCCACGTTGGTGAGCACAGATTGTCTGCTCTGATGTGAAACTCCTCTCCCACATCCAGGACTTCCTCAAGCAGCAACTGGAAAAAAAATCCTCCAAAGCCGGGCAGATCAGTTAAAAGCTGTCTGGAATAGTTATTTCCATCTTGATCTGGTGCCGAGCTCAGCTGCTTGTTCTGCAGATCTCACTGCGCAGTGGAGAACTTGGGCCAAGCGACGAGAGAGAGAGAGAGAGAGAAACCCTCATCAGTGGTGAGCAACACGATGACTCTGAGGGACTCTGGCCGGCAACGTCGTGGACGTTACGGGCGCATCTGGCGAGCAACGTGTTAGACACATTGCTCAGGATTGCTTCTGGCAACAGACGGACCTCTGGACAGAGAAACATCGTCTGCTTCTCCGTGTAAAGTGGAGAGCAGCAGGCACCCAGTGAAGGCGCGCTTTGCACTGGCACAATTGCTGTGTGCAAGCGCGCCTTTAGTGTCAGACATCTCGTCCGAACCCTGTTTGGCGGAGGAAAAACGAGGACAGAACAACAATGTCACTTGCTGCAGAATTCTTCATCAAATTGATTTTCTCATTTCTCTAAAATGCGCAAGCGTCGCTCAGTTGAAGGAAATAACCTTTTTAGTGCTCGACGTCTCTTAACTAAGGGAGGCCCTTTATTTTCAATAAAAAGACACAACGACAGACGCAGAGTGAATAAAGCACCGTGAGTTTTATTGAAGGCCAAAACAACAAGAAAACCAGTGACACAATGAACGTTTCCCTGGCTGCCTTCCTCAAGTCTTGGCCGCAGAATTTGTCCTCACTCGACGCTGACATCGAATAAATGAGCCCCCCCTCGGTGGCTCTTTCTACTCTTGACTGTTGCAGAACAACTTCGTGTCTTGCGGCTCCACGCAAAGGCTGTTGTTGTGTGTGCAGGTGTTGTCGTCATCTTGACGCGGTCCATTTATTACGTACAGGCAACTCGCACTGTGCGCAGAGAGACAGAGGAAATCTTCTGATTCTCCTCTCCTCTGTGTTGGGAGCAGCAGCCTCACTCGGTTCATACCGGTCCTTACCTGGAAGGACCTCAGAGTCCTTGGCCGTGCTGCTCTCCTGAGGGAGGTTGGGGCCGATCCTCGGACGAGCGCACTCAGACTTGAGTTCCATAAATTTCGGCGTGCAGCGCGTGGCTGTCGTGATTGATCTGGCTCAAGGTAGCCCGCCCCGAGTGGGCGAGGCCTACCCAGACACTCGGTATCTGGGCCCTACTCGGTTGATTGGGCCCCAAGCAAATTTGCATGAATTACCCACAGAAGAGCGAGAAGGAGTTCTGTTCATACAAAAGTGAAAGTGCTCTTCGGATCCGGCAATTCTCCCCTCCTGTCTCTCTCTGCCAAGTGTCCAAGTCAACTTTCGGACCATTTCTGTCAAGCCCAAATACTTGGGCAACTTTCCAAAGTTGCCACCGACTTCAGCGGGTCGCACACCTCGAGACTGCAGTCAACTGGTGGCCTGATCGTGTGGGTGGGCGCTCGTGGGCACTCAAGCAACCACGCAAGGCCCACGTGCCCGAAGAGAAATGCCTCTGTACACACGGAGGCAGGCCTAACGTGGCATGCAGCGGGGGACTCGAAAGTCTTCGCGATTCCTGGACAGCATTGACTGTCGAGCTCCGCACTTTTAAGATGAGCAGTTCTGCAGCATAGGTGCAGTGTCATATTACTTTAAAATGTATGAACTATCCACACTGTGTGCGCGTGTGCGTGCATGTGAGTATGCAGTAAAGTCTCGCGGGCATTCGTGGCGAAAGAAAGGGTGAAATATACGCAAAACGTCTCCCTCGAGAGAGAAAAATCCGCAAAAAACTTTGCTGAGTCCCCCCAAGGAATCCGCTGGGTTTCAATTTTCCACCTTTCTCCAATAAGTCTGATTATTCTGTAAATGATTAATGCTGGCCTTTCGAGGTTTGTTCTTCCGCGTACAAACAAACTGTGAGCTGATTTCAACCAGTGACTACGTTTTCCTTTTTAATATTTAGAACAACCGCAAGGGGGGATTGATAACTCTTTATATGGAACTGGTGCGAATCATCTCTGCTTACTTTCAGAACACCCTGTAGACTGGCGAAACTATTACGTGCCAGAAGGCCTGGCAGAATATGGGAGACATTGGCAGTTAGAGGAAAATGGTCAGACTTAGAAGAGCATAAATTGTACCTGGCTCATTTCCTTCATTTTCGCAACTTAAATTGCCCCATCTGTACTAGGACCAGCCCTACCTTTCGTCGTTGACCTTGAGTAGCCTGGTCCTGAAACACTCGGTCCCCAGCTTTGGACTCGAGATGCTCTCAGTACAGTAGAGTCTGGTTGGAGTCATCGCGCGTTTACTTTTAAAATGGAGGCATTTTTAATGGTTAAAGTCTTCAAAGTATGATTGCAGTCACCAAGTTGCCTGCAGTATATTTAAATTACCAGCAAAAGTTTTGAAATTGGGGGGGAAATTTAAATTTTGAGGACAGTGACTTGTTGGAAACTCTGTGAACAAAGGTATCAATTCACTCGTAAGAGACTCAAAATATCAAACAAATTGACAACCGGAGACCACTACTGCATGGGCATTGGGCAGCTATGTAGTCCCTGCACCTTTCTCCGGATCTTGTACCAGACGATCCCTGCCACCGCTGCCGGCCCAGCTTGCTTGGGCCTGCGGGCCCGCATCAATCATGGGCCTCCCTCTTCCCCTCCCACCCATGACAGGGCTCTCAGGTTTCAGGCAGACTCGCCCCTTTGATCTGAAAGCTCCACCGTTGTCCACGTGACAAGGCCTAGTTTTCATACGTGCGTGACAGGGGGAGTGTTTACGTTCACCCGAGCAATTTCATGAAAAGTAATCAGGGTTGCCAGGTCATTAATTTCGTGTTCGAGGTTGTTTCGCACGCGAATTTCCAGGTCTTCACCGTATGACTGTGAACGCTCTACAATCGCTGTCAAAGAATTGATGCTATGTCAGGTTTCGACTTCACGTCCAAGTCCAACCCCAACATGTTTCACTTCAGCACATGCAGGCAAGCTCCACTGTACAGTGGAACACGCTAAATAGAGACACTTTGGTCTGTGACTTTTGTCTCTAATAACCGTGTTGAAAAAAACCATTGTCAAATAGACAGAAAAAGCTGGAAAGTGGCCAGAGACAAACTTATTCATCAGCAATGACAGAGAAAAATTGGTCTAGAGTACTTTGTGCGATGTTGTGACTGAGACTTTGCTGCATCTTTTGCTCGAGGGTGCGAAGCAAGGAGAAGTCCTCGAACCCTCTTTGCACAGGGTGAGTTCGTGTATAAAAAGAAGTAAAGATGTCCTAGTTTTGTAATGGATTCTGGGCAGTTTCTGTCTCGGTTATCGGTGTTTTGTCCCCAATAAGAGAAATAATTTCTGTAGCAATTTTTTTGTACCTGGTGTTTTGTCTCTAGTAAGCCGAAGTCTCCAATAAGCGTGTCTCTGTTAAGCGTGTTCCACTGTACTTTGGAACCCAACATGTCTTGAGATCCGGCATAGGAACTGCGATCAAAGAGTTGGGTATGTTGAGGGATGTATCCAAGTACAATATAGCACTGGGAATGTGATGCGATCTGAACAACAAGGTTTTTGTGCCTTGTGTCAGTGAAGTGTCTTGCAAATACAACAAAACAGGTTCTCCTTTGGACCTTGGAGCTGGTGTGGATCAATTGATGGAAAGGACTTGCAGGGGTGCCATGGCAAAGGAGTCAGCGTCTTCCATGAAACTGAATCAGTAATGCATGAGTAGTTTTCATATGAATGAAAGCTGATGTGTTGATGAATGCTCTTGATGAGAGATGGATTTGTACATTCAAGAATTCATGCATAATTCTCCCCATGCATATCAGATGCACACGGAATCAGGGACATTTGTTTGTTCATTAGGCCCTTGAGGCGATTTTTTTTTCAAAATCCACATTCATCAGCAGTTGTTACTGCCTTGACAAAAAGGTGCTACAAGGCTGACGAGGTGTTGGCTCTTATAAAAAAGTATGCTAAAGTTACATTTCTAAAAAAAAGTGCATCAATACTTTTTGACCAGAAGGGTCACATTTCAAATTTTTCATGTGGAGACAATAGCTCTGACCCCTGTCCCTCAGGAAGGTCCCCTGCTCCAACACCTTGTCAGCCTTGGAGGACCTTTTCGTGTGGACCAGTCAGTCTGATTGGGTGGGATCTGACTTTCTACATCAGTCGCAACTGCTGATGAGTGAGCATTTTGAAAAAAAGTCTCCCCAGGGGGTCCACCCTAGTGTACAGCTGTCTCGAGTGAAGGGGAGTAACGTACCATAGAATTGTACATCTGCATATAGTAGTCAGCATTATCCCTAACCAGACCAGGCAGTTGTCGAACTGTGAAATCAGAAGGAAACAACTCCAGACAATTTTGTGGCCCTTCTCTGTTATGAGCGAGTGAATGTTGTGAGGACGCTACAAAGACACCATTTTCTGGTCACCTTGAGTATTGGTCAAATACTGCGTTCAGATGAGTCTGCTACAAAAACTGGTAATAATAGATGGGAGCCTCCTCGCCCTCACTGGTGGTATAGAAACCCTCCCCCGCGACGTGGACGGCGATGGCCTCTCCTTGCTCCTCGTCGTGGAGCTGGAGGTTGCATGAACTCGGACCCATCAGGGCGTCCTCCACGGTCTCCTCCTGGGGGTTGCGAGTCCACATCCACGCGCCGCGGTTCTTGCCACTGCGGAGCAGGATCCGACGGCCGTCGGCGGAGATGTCCCCGGCCACCAGGAACTCGTACGGGATTATGCCTGGGAGATCAGCGTGATATGAGACGTCCAGCTTGTCCATGGGAGACTGCAACAACAGTAAAAAAGAGGCCAGAGTTACTAAACTGCGACCGACAGAAAACACTTGTGTCTCTTGGAGCATGAGTTAAACAGGAGCTACTGAAGCAGCAGCGTCCGTCAAAACGTGTCTGCGACGCTCACCGACGCGGTCTGGAAAGATGGGCTGGATGCCGACGGCCGCCCCCTCCGGGACGTCGTTGGCACCATTGATCCGGTAGATGTTGGCCTCAGGGTCGTCGTGATTCTTCTGCAAGAAGTAGAGGTCGCCACTGTAGGGATCGGACATCAACGTCTCCCAGTCCTCCTTGCCCGGGGCCGTGACCGGGATGCGGGCGACCTCCGACGATGGGATCGTCACTGTATCGTCGCTGCAAAGTTCTCGTGTGCTTTATCAATGCTTCTGGCGCGGACACATCATTCGTTCACTTAAATGCCGCGCAATCCGGAGCAGAAGCTCGGCTTCTCTCTTCGTCTGTACGACCCCGGCCTCAATTCGGGTGTGGCCTCAAATCGGGCGCGGCCTCCATTCGGCCGCGGCCGTTAGGAAGCGCGTGGAGGCCAAACCGGAGCAGCACTCAGCATAGTGACTTTGACGCCGACTTTCAAGTATGCACAAGTTTTATGCCAAAATATGTCGAATTTTGCTCAGTGGTAGGAAATCTGCCAGAAATGGCTGCAACTGCAATGGCTGCAGCTCCTGCTTCTGAGCTCGAGGCTTTTTCCTGCAACTACGTCAATGAAATACAGTGCAGCCCGCTTATAGCGACACCCATTTATAGTGACATCCCGCTTTTAGTGACAATATCCTTCAGTCCCAATGCTTTTTAAAACATAAAACTCCACACTTATTGTGACATTTATGGAAAGATTTGTTCATACATTTGTACTTGTAAAAAATCCTGCAGTGGGGCGTGCTTAACCTTCTGAATCCCGTGGTTCAGTGAATGAACCAAGTTTTTTTCGTTCTTAACATGTGCACTTGTCGTAGATACCCAGCATTCCCATTTTATATATAGGCTGACTATATTAATTTCGGACACAGTGACACCGGCTTATAGCCCCAATCGTGTCACTATAAGCGGGGTAAGCTGTACGCTTAAAGGTTGCTGTTGAACTCACCTAAGTCCGGCCAAGTCTGGTTCGAGGAATCTGTAAATCTGCACCTCGTCCCTGTCTTCGTCGTTGTTCCCAATGTCGCCGACGTAGATGTAGTTGAGACCTGGGAGAGGTCCGGGGCCGACTGCAATGTCTTCAAAATCCTCAGCGTCCACTCCTTCTAGCTCAATTTTCGCTGAGGGAAAATGGGTGCAGCATTTCGTCGTATGTACAGGGCGTAACAAAATTGACTTCCCCTGACATTTTTGCCGAACGAGACAGGTTTTTTTTGACATTTTTCTTCCTCTGCGATCAACTCTTTCGTTGCTTTTTTACTGAATGACCCAAAATTCTCCAACGGTTTGGCAACCCTGATGATAAGAGGCGGAAGCAAAGGACACGTGCGCTCATCGGACCAATTTAGGCAGCCCTAACATTGAAAGGCAGCAACAGACAAGGCTACTACATAGAGACCAGGTTTGCGCATTGGGCGACAACACAGCATCGGGCGTGACGTCATCACTGACAGTCCGCCTGGGCTGCTCTGCTGAGGGCTGGATTGGCTGCACTTCCTCTTTCCCAGTGATGACGTCACAGAAACTTGTCTGAAAATGCGCAAACCTGTCTTCTAGGAGCCTTGGAAACAAAGCACATGAGTTGATTCTAGCATCCAATGCCCCACGTGGACTCAACATTTGGGCAGTCCAGATGTCGAGAGACAGAAACAGAGCCCCCTTGGGCATGTGAGACTTGTCTTGGGGGGCCTGACCTTAATCAGAGCTAATGAAAAGCACACATACGCAGGTGGGACACGAATCTTGGGGAGTTGCGAGAATGAGTCCATTTTTACACAGTACATATGTGCCTGTATTGACACGCACCTACTTCCCTGCCGTCCTCGTAGAATGCGAAGACTCTGGCCTCGCCGCCGCGGTCATTGTGGGTGTAGAGGACGCCAGGGTTGAGTTTGCTGGCTGCCAATCCACTTGCTTCTTTCACTATGTCCTCATGGACGTAGCCTTCGGGTTGGAATGACAGACACTGAAGACGCCAACAGCGTAGATATTTTTTCATACCTTCTGGCAACTCTTACCAGTTTCAAAAGCGTTGCCAATTGAGCAGTCGGCTCCCAAAGAAATTTTGACGGAGACGAAGGCCACGACTGCGACCAAGAGACTTGTCCTGCTCATGAGTGATCTGATCACGCTGGCCTTGACGTCAGAGGATTAAAGTGTGAGATGCAGCAAAGAGCTGTATGCAAGATTTTATAAGGACTTATTCTAGGGGTTGCACTCATATTTGAAGGGGGAGGGGGAACTTCACCCCACTTTTAATTGTTTCTTAAAAACAACGCAAAAAAATCTTCTAACAGCAAATTCAAACAACTTACATAGGGATCACTGCTGTGCACCACACTTTTTTTAAAAATATTACCCCAAATTTCTGCCAAAAGATTGCTCTAGCTAACCCCACCCCATCCACAATGTGACTCAGCTAGACAACAGCCCTGGACGGCAAATCACAGATAAAAGTTTCCTCTGTAAATTGTGCAGGGTGCGCAAGAATTGGCGAAGCATCGTGTTTGTGTGTACAACTGCTTCAAGAACGACATGGGGAGGAACTACGGACTGTAAACTTGAGCTGCGTAAATACTCTTTTTTCCGTGCCTTGTACTCAAAACTCTTGAAATATTTTTCTCGGAGATGTTGACACACTATTTTTGTAGCCAGTACCCTTCTTTATACACTGTTATTATGGCCTAGCCAGGATTTAAGTCGTAACCAAAAACATAACTCAAGAGTAGAGATTCAAAAATTCATTTAAAAAAAGGGAAAGTAAGGTAATCTACTAATGCTCATTTTTCCCATGCCAAAACAGGGTCCTAAATGAAAGCAAGGTCATCTTGCTACGATGCCCAAGTTGGTATTCCCTTGCACATAATGTGGGATAAGTTGATGACTCCCCTTTTGATCATTCAGCAGTTCTGCTCTCTCCTGTCAAATTTCTGGTCACCAGTCAGAGTTGCCAGATGTTTGACTTCAAAGTCGACCTGGCGTACACTAGGGAGAGAAGAATTGCTTAAAAGTGACTCCTTGAGGTATCCCTACTCTCTATCAACGAGGAACTTACGTATGCTTGTAAGATGTTCAATACCTAGAGCGCCCATGTCGTTGTTCAGTACTGCACGCAGCAGCTCGCTGATCAACTCTTTACCCCGCAACCTCATTGAAGTAGCGAGCTTCTTTTTGTTGACTTTTTGCTCCTCGTCAAAAGCAAAAGTCACTTTACAGGCAACAATTTTTCTCCTCATCAATCTCGCTTCAGATGTCTCTCTCCAATAGGATCTTCCCGGGGGAGTCAAAGCTGGGGCACCCTGTCAGCACGACCAACACACGACCCCTTCACGGTGAAGAGCATGAACATGTACACGTTCATGCAAAACCGTGGCCTTATCTCTCATGCCTTAACTGCAAGTATTGCTGAGACCGTCCGGTGCCTGATGTAAGCAGAAACGAGCTACTAGTAGGGAATTCCCTGCGAATTCCCTACTGTCAGAGAGCCTCAACACTTTCGTTCGGACACTTTATTAGACCGAACCGTCCAGCGCTTGGTCGTCGTCAAATCGTTTTAGATCTGAAAAAAGATATATAAATGTATACTGAGCTGAGAAAAGTAAATACGATATTAGATGATTAGAGGGAGCTGTACTCTTGAGTCTGATGTCGTCATCCAAGCCAACAGCCCAGTTTGCAAAGAGAGTTTAAAGCCATTATAATGTCGTTTTAGGGAGGTGTGATTGTAGGTGGAGAAAAGCCCATATGTTCGACAATGTATTTATAAGCATGACTAAACAAACCAGCCTGCAGCACATGAGCGTAGAGGCGAAAAAAGTCCCACTCTCTCTCTCTCTCTGTGGAGATGACCATTAGCCCTGCTCATAATGCAGTAAGTCTAATGGATTCCAAATGTTTGGCTGAAATCTGTTTCAATGCCATTAACTATGCAGAGGAAAACCCAAAAAACATGGACTTTTTTGTCATAAAACGGGACCAATGGCATTGAACCATAGTTCAGCCAAACATTTGGAATGCATTTGGCTTACCGCATTATGAGCAGGGCTAATGACCATGGTTGCCAGACTGACTTTTGAAAGCCAGATTTGAGAAGTTAAGCTTTTTGTCATGATTTGTCTACGGAATTTTTCAAGTTTATTTTTAATCAGCTTAATTTCAGCCGCAGCCATCTCTGCTGCCATCCATGAAGACCTCAGGTGTTAGAGTTATGTCCTCAAGGTTCGAATGAAGTTGTCATAGACCCTGAGAAGCAGGAGACTGGCCAAGTCAGAGGCACTTCTCTCTTCCTTCAAGCATGACGCAGCTGGCAGAATCAGATTCTTTTCTCATGAGATGTCAAACTGGACAGAAGAAATGACAGTTGGATTGCTTCCGATCCTGAGGACATCCCCATTGTCAGCAGGACCAAATACCCAGCTTCAATGCACATCTTGAGGTGGTTTCCGCAGAGGGAGACGTGATACCGCCCCACTTCTTTGACCAGGAGGAGACAGTGACCAAAAAAGTTTACCTTCTTAAGGTCCTGAAGAGCAAGGTCAAGCCCTGGATGGATCAGGTTGCCCCTGGGAGGCCCCCTCATCTTCCTGCAAGATGGGGCCAGAGTCATATGGTTGGATAAGGTGTCAGAGAGCTCGTCCTAAAGCATTTTTGACTTGTAACTGATACCTGAGAATGCGTCAAATAAATGTCTGACTCCACTCATGAGTACGGATTTAAACTCAAACCCCTGTACAACTGAAGGTCGACCCACGGAATTGATTCGCTCGACTTCTCCAGCAGCTGCCGCCGCTTCTGCAGGTTTCATGAATGTGTCGATCACAGCCCAGGGGGGAAACGACCCCGAGAAGTTCCTCTTCCGCTCCGGGCGCCTGGCCAACGGGAACCTCCATTTCGACCCCGACCAATTGAACTCGTGCGTTGTGATGGACGCTTCCATGTACGGCGAGTCCGAGTACATCTCGTGGTGGCCAGCGGAAGGTGTGGCTGTGGGGTTTCTCCGCAACCAAGAGCCCATCGAGGGCGTATTCAGGCTGCTCCATTTTCACGACCTGGAAGATTAAGTACGCTCACTCCATGCGGACCCCAATGAAGAGTCAGAAGAAGGACACAAGGAAGACCAGGCGAAGGACGAACGGCGGGAAGAAGACCCCAAAGAAGGTCAGAAAAAGAGACATCTCCTTTAAGGTCGCAGACCTAAAGAGTTTCAAATGTTTGAAAAGTTCATCATGTTCTTTCAGATGGACAAATACAGATTTTCTTTATGCGTGGCCAATATTGTATTCCGGGTAGCTATTGCCTAGGTTTCACTTTGAAAGTTCAACTCCCACAGTTTCCTAAACTTGTCATTTAACCCCCTCCAGTTTTCTAAACTTGTCATCTAAAGAACAGTCACTGTTCACTCGAAAAACTTCCCAGAGACTCAGTTTGCCTGACGTCATTTTAAGACCAAACTAAGATCTATGAAGCACTGTCGGCCTACTCCGTGCCACTCCAGCGCTCCGCACGGTCCATGCCCTCCAAGTACAGTAGGTAGCTACCGTGGCCACACACAAAGACAAACGTACCTTTGGACCTTGTGCTTTGTATTTGCTATCCATATCCTTCGCATACTCATCTTCTGTATACGTATTCATGTTCTGTACTGCTCCCCAGTGAAGTTAACGTACCGTACTTGCTGTATTAGCATACTGTTATACTGATTAAAGAGGGTGGACTATATAATGGTCTCCCCTCTCTAATTATCCCCCACGCACCAGGCCGAAAAATATAGCCCCCTCTCTGGATTTATTCTCCCTTTATATTCAATCCCTATATTTACTTTCTGTCATACTGAACCATAGCATGAGAATACAACACTGAACTAAATAGCACTAAAGTACACTGAACCTTCCTCTCCCTCGTCATCAAGCAATGTGGCAATGTCAGCAATGTGAAGTGAGACAAAAATGGAAGTGAGTGAGCAGATCAGGTGACAAAGTTCAGATTATCATGATCACGTGATGTTGGGGATTGTTCGTACAGCGTATGTACAGATCAGCATGATAGACAGACTCTCATGCTTGGCAAAAGATGTGATTTTGTCACAGAGTGACAGGAGTGCGAGTAACAATCCCCCCCTCTAATTATGCCCTACGCACCCAAAGGTGTTGAAAAATTATTTCCCATAGGGGATTAATTCAGCAAATACGACTTACTCTTGGTCGGGGAATTCCAACAGCAGTGTGTAGGGCTTGCTTTTCTCTGCAAGCTGTTGACTCCAAAATCCAGAGGAAAGCTCAAAAATTGACCAAATGTGCGAGTTTGCAACAGCATCCAGCAATTCATGCATATTCTTCATAAGATGGGAATCCCCAGCAGTGTTGTCATTTAATTTCCTGAACTCATGCACCACTCCGTACTGAACCAGAAGAAGCTTATCTGGGGTTGCATCTCCCTTACAAGGTAGCATCAGAGGAAATGAAAAGGCCGAATGGTTTTGGCATGGACATTTTTTTGATATAATCATGAACAACTGCTTTTAGGTGGTTGGGGATCCGGTTGGGAGGCGTGAAAGCTCTTTTTTTTCATCTTTTAAAACAACCTCGTGTTGTACTTTGTCTTTACGAAAACAAACAATAGCGACATCAGATCAGGACCAAGTTGAATGCTCAAGCAGTCGAAATCTGACCTTGTTTCAAACTTAACAGCCAATTCACACGGGATCGAACCGCTGGGCTCGAAATCTAGGGGTGAAAGTGAGTTAAGACCTTAAAAACTACCCAATTGAACTGAATAAGACACGAGGCAGTTAAAGACAGTTGTTCTTAATATAATTCTGTAATAAAAGGGTTAGGACTTAGTATACACATGACGAGTACACGAACATTAAGTGACCAGAAGCTCCACGACCAGAAGCTCCACGACCAGAAGCTCCACGACCAGAAGCTCCACGACCAGAAGCTCCACGACCAGAAGCTCCACGACCAGAAGCTCCACGACCAG
>JAAUXU010029926.1_pt1 | contig 15649 bp, 15 predicted proteins | sample 7278151 | NCBI WGS metagenome assembly JAAUXU01 (sample SAMN14350113, study PRJNA611818) | marine sediment metagenome | isolation source: surface marine sediment (1.8m) | place: French Polynesia: Moorea | collected 2018-08 | reverse complement strand
CAGAGTCGAGGGTGCAGAGGCAAGAAAACCGGGTATTGACAAACCAGAGTCCGTCCCTTCCCCAGGCCATTTCGTGAATGTCGATATCCCCGGTTCTCTTGCCTCTGCACCCTCGACTCTGACCACAGCTTCGTACCCCGCTGGCGGCCCCATTTTGTCACTGCCCTGGCACCGGAAGACCGCTGCCACCTCAACGGTTTGGGGATGGTGGCGGGTCGGCCTAAATATGCCACCGCCCTGGGAGAAAGGGACAGCGCGGGAGGATGGCGGAAGAATAAGGCTAATGGCGGCGTGCTGATTGACGTGGAGGCAAACGAGGTACTTCTGCGCGGCTTGTCAATGCCCCACTCGCCCCGCTGGTATAACAATTACCTCTGGGTTCTGGAATCGGGTCAGGGCAGTCTGGCCAAAGTTGACGTGGCTTCTGGTCAACTTGAGACGGTTGCCCAACTGCCGGGCTTTACTCGCGGTCTGGATTTCTGGGGGCCTCTGGCGTTTGTTGGTCTGTCTCAGGTGCGGGAGGCTGCCGTGTTCAGCGGCATTCCTCTGACAGAGAGGTTGGAAGAGCGCACCTGCGGGGTGTGGGCGGTACATATCGAGACGGGGCAAGTGGTGGCTTTCCTCAAGTTTGAAGATGCAGTGCAGGAGATCTTTGCGGTACAGGTTCTGCCGGGGATTCAGTTCCCTGAGATACTCGACCGCGATGAAGAGCACCTGGCTACTGCCTACGTGCTGCCGGATGAGGCGCTTGCAGATGTGCCGCCGGAACGACTGAACCATTCAAAGTTCACAGGGGAGAAACCCCTAAAGAAGTAGAGTTGAGGAGACATTCATGACAAATTTCCTAGTTAACAGTCTTGAAGATACAGTCGTAGCAGACGGCAAGGTAACACTGCGCGAGGCCATTGAGGCAGCAAACACTAACACACCAGTGGGTGATGCCCCCGCAGGGATGCCTGGTCTCGATACGATTGATTTCGATGAACTGTTAAGTGGAGGGACAATTACCCTCACCAACGGAGAGTTACAGATTACAGACGACCTCACCATCAATGGGCTGGGGGCAGATGAGTTGACTGTCAGTGGCAACAATGCTTCCCGCGTTTTCAACGTGAATGACGGAGATTTTCAGTCCGACATAGATGTGATCATTGATGGGCTGACCATTGCTGATGGATTTGCCACGGGTCCTAACTTCGGGGATGGTCAGGGCGGCGGCATCTTTAACAGAGAAAACCTAACGGTGACCAACAGCACTATCTCTGGCAACACAGCAGACCGAGGCGGCGGGCTCTACACTTACGGGGGCTACTACATACAGGTGACCGACAGCACCATCTCCGGCAACACAGCAGACCGAGGCGGCGGGCTCTATTTCGCTTACAGAGACGCTGCTCCCATCTATGCGGCGACGGTGACTAACAGCACTATCAGTAGCAATACAGCAGCGGAAGATGGCGGCGGGATCTTGAATAGCGGTGCGAAACTGCAGGTAAACAACAGTACCATCAGTGGTAACATAGCAGCAAACAGAGGCGGTGGTATTTATAATGGTATTGTCTACGAATTCTCTACTGGTTACCCTTCTAGCGTGACGGTAACCAACAGCACCATCTCTGGCAACACAGCAGACCAAGGCAGCGGAATCTATAATACGGCCGGTGATTTTTATTACCAAGGGCGTGTTGAGTCGGGAGCGACAGTTGCCAACAGCATCATTGCTAAAAATACCGATGACAAAGATCTTGGTGGGGAAGCACCCTTCACCAGCCAGGGCTTCAACCTAATTGGTAATGGTGACGGTGCGAGTGGTTTTACTGATGGTGTGAATGGCGATCAGGTCGGCACCAGCGAGAACCCCATTGACCCCCTGCTTGGCGAACTGCAAGACAACGGCGGTCCTACTGAAACCCAAGCTCTCCTCCCCGACAGCCCTGCCATTGATGCTGCCGACCCTGACTTTATACCGCCTCCATTCTTCGACCAGCGCGGCTCTGACTTTCCCAGGGTTGTGGATGGGGATGAAGATGGCAATGCTATCCTGGACATCGGCGCTTTCGAGTTTGCCTCAGAATTCAACATTATCGAGGGTACTCCCGGCAACGATTTACTCCCTGGAACCTCAAGTAGCGATCGCATTAACGGATTTGGCGGCAATGACCTTCTGCTCGGCAATCAGGGCAATGACCTCCAGATCGGAGGTGGAGACCGAGACCGATTTGCCATTGCTGCTGGTGATGGCTTCGACATCATTCCTGATTTCGGCGGCGTGGGCACCGGGATTAACCCCTCTCAAGCCGTTATTGATGAAGTCGATACCATCCAATTTTTCGGTTCTGGACTGACCGCCAAGAATATGCTCCTCATTCGGAACGGTTCTGACCTGGAAATCGCCTTTGAGGGAGTGGAAGACACCAAGGTGCTCCTGCAAAACTTTAAACTCGAAGACCTGGATAACCTCACCACCGAGACCGGGGCATCGGTGACCATCGGCAATATCCTCTTTGACGGGCAGATAGAAATTGAAGATAGTTTTGATGTTGTCAACGCCAATGACAACCGGACCAGGGTCTTCAATCGCAATACGGTCACCTTCCTCAACGATCTGGATAACAACACAAAGGGCTTCAGCAACTCTAACGATGTTATCAATGGTCAGGGGGGAGATGATACCCTTGAGGGTCTCTCTGGAGATGACCTGCTGCGAGGCGGACCTGGCGAAGACCGCCTTACAGGGCATAGCGGAGCCGATCAATTCTCCTTCAGCACCTCCAGAGCTTTCTCCCGCTCCGATGTGGGATTCGATTTCATCACCGACTTTAAACCCGCACAAGCAGACAAGATTGTGCTGAGTAAGACAACCTTCACTGCTCTCACCAGTGCTGCGGGTGGGCCTCTAGATTCCAGTGAGTTTGAAGCTGTGGACAATGTTGATGCTGCCTCTACCAGCTCGGCTTTGATCACCTACATCACCACTTTTGGCAACCTATTCTATAACGAGAATGGGGCTGATGATGGCTTTGGACAGGGGGGTTCGTTTGCCATCCTGTCGGGCATCCCGACCATAAGTGCTACGGACTTCCTGATTACCGGCTAGCAGCTAGTGGTTGACCAATCCGGTTGAGCAACCACAATTAGTAATACAGCTGCGGCTCTCTAATCCAAGATGCCCTCGGAGATTGGGTTGTAACCAACCACCGAGGGCTAGTTCAGACCTACGGGGAGAGCATCCTCGTAGCTCTCACCAAATGGTGGTCGGGTCGGCAATCCAAGAAGCAGATGTGGCTCAGTTACAAGCCAAGCTGGTGGGAGTAAGGGAGAACTACCCACACTACGGAGAAGCCAAACTATAACACCAAGGAAGGAAGGAAGCAGGGACGGGGGGGGGAGGGGACGGGAGGCAGGGAGGAGGCAACTCCTTCATATATATTATTGGAAGTAGTATAAGCTAATCCCTTGTTATATGGGACTTCGTAGGAAGCCGAATGTAGTACAGTATTACAGGGAGGAGCGGGAGGTCTGCTCTCGATGTCTGGGGGAGTGAACTCTTCTATCTTTATAGGCACATCCCCAAAGGCATCTAGTAACCATTGTTTTGCCTCCTCTACGCGCTCAGGAGGCACTTCGATAGTCATTCCATCATATTGGAGTAGAGTGAACTCGTAGGGGCATTTAACAAGCACTGGGAGGATGACTGACTGTTCTAGTCCTTGGCATAAATGAGCCAGCACCATGCCAGCTATCTTGAAGGCGTTCCTGCGCCGCTGCCTTCTGGGGCAGTCGCACTCTTCCTCTTCTTGGCAGTCGCACTCATCGCTATTGTAATACTCATCGCCTAGCTTCCAGACATCTAGCACCTGCTCCACGGCATTCTCTATATATCTGGGGCACTTCCTATCTAGCACCATGCGCTTAGTGAATTGCTTGACGAAGTTCTTCTTAGCGGGCAGCGTCGGGGCGAGAAGACCGACCAGGCACTCAGCCACCATCGAATGCGTGACTCTAAAGCTATCGTCTCCTTCATTCTCAAGCTTCTCATTAGCCAGTTGAGCTATCACAGTGGGCGAGTAGCTGCTGCTAAAGGCGAAGATATAGCTGATCAGCTTCTTAGCGTTTCTGGAGATGGATGACTCACCCACTAGGCTCCAAGGGTCTTTACCTTGGGCGATAGCAGCGTCTATCTTTTGCTTGACTTCAGGACAGTCCAGCACGTCGCACAGTAGGCGAAGTTGAGCGCAGCGCATGTCAGCCTCTAGAAAGACATTACCCGCCTCTGGTGCCATAACTGCCTTTCTTACTTCCGAAGGAAGGAACATCAGACCATTCTCAACATGGAGCCTGCCTGCACTCTGGACAAATACCTGCCCGTGGTACTGCTCGCTGGAAGCCATTAGGTTCAGCTTCCGCAGCGTGTATTCGATGCTCTCCAACTGTTTGAAGGTCTTGCTCCTTAAGTTGGCTGCTTCCCAAAGGTATCCAGGCTCCATTACTCGCTTGTTAATGCGGAAGCTAGCTTCAGTACGCAACTTGTCTACAGCAGCAACCAACTCTGGGTTGAGCTTCTTACGCTGAAACCTGAAAGCCCTATCTGACTTAGCTGGTTTGAGTCTGTAACTGCTGGGGTCATAGGCAGCTTGGAACTCAGCCGGGTTGAGCAGGTTGCGATGCACTACCTTCTTATAGGCATCGGCGAACTCTAGCGTGAACTCAAACTGGCGGCACCTGCCATACCCTTCCCCGTGTAGCCAGTTCCAGTCAATGTTGAAGATCATTGCCTCCTGTAGGAAGCTGAAGTTCTTCTTGAAGAAGGCTGTCATGAGCTTCTTAACAGCATCGCTGTTGTCGTAGTCTCTAACATCAAACCCGCTGATGAAGCGCCACCACAACCGAGCAGCTACAGAGATGCGGTCAGTCATGTCCTTCTTCCTATTCTTCTGTAGCTGCATTAGCTGGTTGATGACTGTGACCTGCGCTGGGTTTAGTTCGACGCCCAGCATCTGTGCAGCGAGTCTGATGCGGTGTCCGTATTCGGAATGGTAAGTTCTGTCTTGGAAGTCCTTAATCGCCTTATCCCTCTTGCGGGTGGTTAAATTCAGGCAGGACTGAGGTTGTTGAGCGTTACTGGCACTTAGTTTCATGCTAGGATAGACATCTAATCAGGTTATATGAACTCGATTGCCTTTCACCTGGGGGTATCAGGTGGGCAAGTAGGGCAATCTTCGGACTTAAAAAGGGGCGCTTGGCAGAGCGCCTTCTTGATTGGGCTTGCTCGCTATGGTAGCATGAGTATCACAACTGTGATACTACAAGTAGGGCAGAGTCAGTTAGCATTGCTATGCCAAAGTCAGCAGAGCCAATGATATCCATCCGGCTGCCAAAGGAATGGATAGATCAACTCAACTTGAGGGCCGACGAATTAGGCTCTACCAGGTCGGACCTAATTAGAGAAGCCCTGCGCGAGGTCTATGGCTTCAAATACTCATACGAGAAGAAGGAGACAGCCTAGCCCTGCCTGCACGAGCTACCATCCCTACTGCCTGTAGAAGCTAGCACTTGTCCAGGACTGTCCAGAACACATTCAGCCAGACTGCTATGTCAGGAAAGAAGGCATTAATGAAGCTATGGACTGGAGCGAGTCGAGACTCCTACCCCACCGCAACTGCCCTTGTCGCCATCCAAGAATCAATGGTTGGTGGGGATTAGATCGGATTCGGTTTGAGACTGAGCGGTCATCTTGTCGCCATAGACTACTTTCCCGACACCTTGCACTACGGGAGATAACATGGACAGGGAGGCGGCAGCACCGAGGACTTGTTCGTCTCGCACTTCCAGGTAGGCATTCAGTTGTGCCAGGTCTCGGTGTCCTGAGTAGGCGGCGATCACGCGGATGGGTACGTTCTGGTCGCTCATTTGAGTTAGAGCCGTGCGGCGGAAGCTGTGGGTGGAAGCGCCCTCGATGCCGACTTTGGCGCAGGCTTTTCTCAATACCCGAGCGGCGGAGTCGGAGTGGAGGTGGGTGCCTTTAAATAAACCGGGGAACAGGTAGGGGTCTCCCGCTTCCGGCTGGTGGGCGGCGAGGAAAGCTTGTAAGTCGGGGATGATGGGGAGGGTGCGGGTGCCCAACTGTCCCTTGGTGTGGCTTTTTCTGATGGTCAGGTGCGTTCTTACCTTGCCTTGTTTGTCGTAAGCGTCTTCGGTAAGAAGGGTGACCGCTTCGTTGATCCGGCAGGCGCTGAAGAGGGTAACGGCGAACAGGCAGCGGTAGTAAGTCGAGGGCAGTCCCTCAGTGAATAACAGTTGTAGCTCTGCCTGGGTTAGAACTTTAGCTCTGCCGTGTCCGTTGCGCTTCACTCTCTATACTCCCTACTTCCTCTCCTTGCTGATTAGATACCGCAGTGAGGGGCAGTCTGTCTAGTAGCCAGCTCGTTGTAGACTCACTTGAGAATTATCCAAGGGGCGCTCGAATAGCTCGCTGCAACGGTGTTGTCAACCGTTCGGTGCTGGTCGCTCCCACTGAACGATAGCACTACGGGGGCAACGCGGAGGATGAGCGCCCCGCTAGACAGATCTATTAGACAGGTGTATTGTCCAGTGTGCGAGACAGGTGTATTGGACAGGGTACGAGACAAGCTGGGAACCTGCTGAATCCTTATCAGTCAATAGCTAGCGTCTAGGTGACCGGAGGGATTAGACAGGTGTCTGCTCCGGGTATCCTAGACAGGTGTATTGGACAGGTGTATTAGACAAGGGAGAGAGACAGGGCATGAGACTCAAGGAACTGATGAAGCGGTATGGGATTAATTCTAGGCAGACGATGTACAACCGCTTGAAGGGACTGGGGTTGGAGTTACAGAAGGATGCAGATGGTTCCAATTACGCAGCGCCAGAACAAGTGGAACTGCTCGATGAATTCAACGCCCACCTCAAAGCAGCACCAGGGAACACGATCGCCAACTTCACCCCCAGAGCCAAGAATGGCTATCAACCAGCAGTCGGTGCAGAACCTCGCAGGGAGGCGATCGTCACCAGTGAAGCTCAATTGATAGATACCGATGCTATTCTCTCCCAGCAGGTCGCGATGGAGCAGTTGTTGGGGATTCTAGTAGAACACATCAACCCCAGAACTCCACTGTGGCGGCACAGAGAACTGCTGGAGGCCCAAACTCACAAGCTACCACTCACCCGCTCAGACATTCATCAGCTAGTTGGAGTCAGGCCGCCATCAGGGAAGCACGTTCAAGAATGGCTTTACGATGGGTGGCTCTTCAAGCGCCTTGACTGGAAGAAGCCAAAGGCCCTCTGGATGGTTGCTGGCAAGATAACAGATAATGAGCTGACCTCAGAACGCTAGGGAGAGTCCTGCTAGCAAAGCTAACCCAGCAGTCACCAACGCCACCATCAGAACTTCCGCCCTCTGCCTGATTCATACTAAGCCTTCATAGAGTTTTCATAGATTTCTATCCGATCATCTTTAGCATTAAGTTGTGCTCGATCTTTTTTTTCTATAGCTTTAAACGGTCTACTACTTTCTTTAAGATACAAGGGAAAAGGTTAGATTAACTCACCCTGATTCCTGCTTCTTGGTTAGGGTCAGTGTGAGGGCGAATCACAATCTCAATATCCTGGTCTAGCAAATTCAGAAACCGAAATAGGCGATCGCTAGAAAATCCATCAAGATTACCCCTAGTAAGGGCTGAAACTTTAGGCTGATTGATCCCCAGTATTTCGGCAGCCTCAACTAGGGTCAGATTTCGCGACTGAATAATCGTGCAGATTTGATGGGCTAACTTGGCTTTAGCTAAATAAAGATTAGGTTCGGGAATATTCAGATCGGCAAATACATTGCCACTGCTTTGTTCTCTTTTATCTACCTCCATCATTGCTTTACCTCCTTATTTATCCTGCATCTGTTGGTAATCTAATTTCGCTTGTTGTAGTCGCTTCTTAATCAAGTCGATATCCTGCTTCGGGGTTTGAATCCCCTTTTTAGACTTCTTCTGAAACGCATGAAGCACATAAATCACCCCGGCAAACTTAACCGTGTACACAGCCCGGTAAGTATCGCTATCGTGTCTTTCTACTACCTCCAGTACTCCTGCTCCGCCGAAACCTTTGAGGGGTTTAGCGTCCGTGTGCTTACCACCCAACTGTGCCTGAAAGAGAGCAAAACCAACCGCTTGCCTTACTGGAAGCGGGAAACTTTGTACTGCCTTCTTCGTTGAGCCTAGCCAGATTACGGGTACTGGTTGTTGAGCTTCCATCTATCCAAAATATGGAATATTTTCAATTAGCTGTCAAGTGCAAATGTCGTCTAAATCAATTTTTATGGCTAATGTAATCAAACAAACTACAAGCTCAATCCTCCATCCCGTTTTCGTTCATGTTGAGGCTGCCTTTTGATTTCATTGATTCGGCTCGTTGGCTCCCAATTAAACGTATTCAAAAGCTCCTCATTCCAATCAATAGCTTTGGGTAAGGAGCGTACAGAATTAGGTAACTGGGATATCACCCTTTGCGCCATTAAATTACCAGGGTCATCATGATCATAGGCAACTATCACTGATTTGTTTGGTAAAGTTTGCAGAAATTCTAAAGGAACTTGACCCGCACCATCAGTAGATAAATAAATCGTCTTCCGACTCTTAGTACGATCTAACACGGCAAATGACATGGCATCAATAGGAGACTCTACTAACACTGCTCTGTTGATCGGGTCGCTCGATTGTCCTCCCCGTTGGAAATGAAACCATCCCTCCGAACGCTTTGTTCCCTTGGCTAATCCTTTAAATGTGTTGTCAGTTCCTGCTGTACCTCTAAGTGTAGCTCCAGTGATTTGCTCCGAGTCAATTGAGCGACGAATAAACACAGCATTTTGTTGATTATCTGCATAAACTAACCCCTGTTGATGCAGACTATCTACCAGACTGCTTGGTAATTTACGAGAGCGAGTTAGATATTTTCTCACAGCCAGCCATTTACTCTCTTCTGGGACTGGTGGAGTGAATAAGAGTACGGGTTCGGTTTGGATAATTTCTCTAGTTTTATAAGTAACAGCTTCTAAGGTCGCTCCTTCACCAAAGCGGTCATTTAACCACGCTACTGCTTGTTGAAAATCGCCCTCAGTAACATGCATTACCAAGTCTATTGCACCCCCACCTCCTTTAAGGTGTTTCCAGTCATAAAACTTACTGCCAGTGATGTTGATAATGTGGTGTGAGTTTTGCCACTTATGTTTATCCTTGGCTTCTGGGTCTAAACCTAATTCATCAGCTACTTTTTCTAGAGGTAGGTCGCGTACTTTATTCGCCAAATCGGTGTACTTAGTTTTCCAGTTTTTCAGTTCCCTATCTTGAGTCTTTACCCTAGTTTCTAAATCTCGTAGACGCTGTTGTAAAGCTTCCTTTTCTTGAGCCAGTGCTTTGGCTGTACGTTTGAGAGCCTCTTTTTCTTTAATTGCCCTTTGACGGTCTGCCAGTTGACGATGGATAGTCGCCATGTCCAGTGTCAAGTCTGGTTTCTGGTTGACAGCAGCATAGTATTCCTTAACCGAAGTATGTTTGGCTCGACTCCCCTTAATTCCTCGCTCTAGTCCCAAAGTAGACATAGCTTCAGCATAACTATCTTGAAACTTGCTCAGTTTTTCTCGCCCCCCAAATAATCCCCGACAGTTTAGTTTACCTCTTTCATCTAGAGGGACAAGATAGGCGTGGATGTGTGGGGTCGCTTCATCCAAATGTAACTCCGCTCTAACAATCCGGTCGCCATATTGGTCATCTAGCCATTGATGAACTGCCTGTTTCCAGTCCTCTAGACGCTGTGGATGATAAGAGCCTGCCTTGCCTGGGTCATCGGGTCGGAAGTATTCTGGGCTAGCGGTTAAGAGCATCTCTACACACAAAACGGCATTCTTGCGAATCGTCTGCTCGCCAATACGCTGCCGAACTAGGTTTTCTAGGTTTTGACTCTGGTTGGGATCTGGTTGACCGATCAAACGAATGTTCTTAATTTCTGGGTTAGCGTTTGGAGTTTCTCGGACTCTTTTGGTATGCTGTTCAGAAGAAGCAATATTTCCCCCTTTGAGTTTGGCAATGCGAGCGATAGCATGAGGCATATTCTTTTTCCCAGTAGCGGTGGGGGTGTCCAGAGGGGGTTTGACCCCCTTTGGCTCACTAGCAATTTTAGCGCAGCGGTGGCGATAGCCAAAAATTGTGTAGTGAGTACAGCGATTTCTCGACCACTCCCTTTTATCTACAAGAGAACTACTGGGAAAAAGAAAACAGAAATCAATTAGGCTAAGAATAATTATTGTCGAGATGATTTACATCAATCTGGTTGTAAATTAGGTCAGGCTAGCACGAGAAAAAAGTAGGAAACGGAAAATAGATGATGGTCAAGACCAAACCGAATCAGAAGATTCATGTTGATAAACTGCAAACTACAAGTGAGAAGTTAGGGCAGTTAAAAGAAAAACCTAAAGAAGAACTGACACTACGAGAAAGTATTTACTTTCTGAGGGATAAGCTTAAGAGTGCTTTAAAGAAGGGATATAGTTATCAAGATTTGTCAGAGATTCTAGCAGAACAAGAAATTTTAATTTCAGCAGCAACTCTCAAACAATACTTAACGAAAATTAATAAACAATCTGCGTCGCGTAAAAAAAGAAGTAAGGTTGAACATAATAAACTTCAAGAAGGAGAAGCAGTAAATAATCTAGATTCTCCTTCTTTATCTGAGGGAGAATCATCTAAGAATAATCGGGAAAAAGAGTTAAGCCAAAGTAAGCCAAAAACTAGAAAATCTGTTCGAGCTAAATCCCAAGAATTATTAGGCTCAAATCCAGATTTGTCGAGTGAGTTTAACCAATACTAGAGGATGCTTTATGGCAACGATTCATTTGATAGATGGTGAGAAGGGTGGGGTGGGAAAGTCTTTTGTAGCTAGGACAATGATTCAGTATGGCTTGGATCGGAATTTACCTTTTGTAGCTGTCGAAACAGATCGGTCTAATCCTGATGTGGCTGGTGTCTATAAGGAGATATGTGAGTACGCTGTCTTTACCGAGGATGAGAAACAGGCTGATAAGGCAGATCTAATCTTTGAGATGGCTATAGAAAAGCCAGTAATTGTCAGTTTACCTTCCCAAGTTCATCGGGCGATGAAGGCTTGGATTGATAGAAATCAGTTAATTAAACTAAGTAGTGAGTTGGGAGTGAGTTTTTGTAAATGGTTTGTCTGCAATGGGGAGTATGACAGTGTGAAGCTATTTGCCTCTTCCCTCACTTGCTATGAAAACCAAATTCCCCATATCCTGGTTAGAAATTTAGGTCTTTGTGATGATTGGTCGCCGATTGAAGAGGATGAATCGGTACAAGAGTTAATTAAAAAGTATCAGGTTAAGGTAATAGATTTTCCCAAACTTGGTTATCAGGAAAGATATTTGATTAACAAAGAGCGATTAAAGTTTGATGAAGCCAGAAAATATAAAAGATTTGGGGTTTTAGGAAAACAACGGGTAGTCAATTTCTTGAAGGCTGCTTACAGAGCTTTTGATAGTGCGGGGGTGTGGGATGAGTAATTTAATAAATGAATGGTGAAGAATGATGCGGGGAGGCGGGGATGCGGAGAGAGACGAATCAAAGGAGAAATCAATTAGATGGTGAAATGGTAAGGATTCGTTTTTTCAAGGAGCACCGCGTTTAATCTAACAGTCAAAGAGCAAAAAATATAGCCAACAGAGGGGAAATGAGTAGGCTAAATGGAAAGGCGAGTGAGGTTTTAGATGCTTGTTTGTCGAGTGAGTCTCCTGAAGTGAGGGCTAAGGTTTATGAGATTATCAATTTGAGTGGCCTCGAAGCCGATGACCCGATGTTTCTGGTGTTGACTTTGACGGGACAGATGCGAGTGTTTTTAGAAGCTGCTCCGGCTGAGTTATCTAAGCTGTTAACTGAATGGAAGGAAAAGAATGCTCGGAGTTTAGAAGAGATTCATACGGCGATTGCAGTTGTTAAAGAAACACAACAACAACAAGCTGATTCGATGAGGCAGAATCTGGAGATAGTTAGCCAAAGGTGTGTGTCCGATATTAAAGAGGCAGGGATGGCTGCTACATCGGCTATTGCCGAAGCTAATAGCGAAACCCTGGCACAAGCACAGCAGGCTTGTAATAGAGCGAATGAATTGAAAGAAGAAGTAATGGCACTCCGCACTAGGGTAGAAGCGGATAGACAAGCGAATGAAGATGTTTTAGAGGTTTTGTTAAAGCGAATTGGGCAGACAACTAGGGGGCTGGAGAAGGCGGTGGGACAAATTAATGATTCGGGAGCAGCTATTAGAAGGCTTCAGCAAAATACAGTTTGGATTAAGTGGGCTGATTGGTTTTCACCGCTATGGGCTTTGCTGGTGGTAGGAGGAGTTGGTTTGGTTGCTGGCGGATGGTTGATGTCTCTTAAGTACAATGATTACCTTGATGTCTATGGGCGCAACCTCATGAAATGGAATAGCGACCGAATTCTCAAGTGCATGGATGACAAAAATCCTAAATGCACTATCTGGATTGTTCCCCCAGAGCGAAGGGAGTAAGTAAAACCATGCCAGAGCCTAGTGATGACATCTTTGAATTTGACCCGACAAGTTTTTGGGAAGAACTACCGAATTATGACCGTGTAAATCTTGCCCCTGTAACTAACCAAGATCCTGGAGATGTTGTTTACATCTCTGCTGAAAAGTTAAAAACGCAGAGTGAACAAGAAATTATCGCAGAAGTTGACAAATATTACTATAGATATAATCTGTTTAAAAATAATCTCTATCCAGAGCAAATCAAGGAAACTGCCCAATGGCTACGTGACAATTCAAAGCTTTTGAGTTTGGTAGCAGCAATTCTCATTTTGAAAATCCCAAGGTAAAAATATAGGGTTCCCATAGAGAATTTATCTTGTCAATTTGACAAGATGCATCCCTTAAGTTTCAGTCCCCTGATTTCGGCAGTCCTGTCCTTGGTCCCTCCCGAAACGCTGCCCGAATGCTTTATCTTTCTTGGAAGCTTTGAGAAATCTAGGAGCCTTTTCGCTTGGAGAGGCCAGTTGCTCGGAGAAACCGAAGACATCCCTTTGGGGCAAAAACTTCGCCTTCACTTGCACGAACGCCGGATGTCCTTGGTCTTTCCCCGCTTTGGGATTGAACCTAAACGGTTGAAGGGGTGCATCTCTCCAGAGCAAGGGCAGATGACTCGCCTTCATGAATCTAATCCTCTTCGCCGGGTCAGCCTGCTTAATATACTCTAGTCTCTCAGAGGTGAAGTTTCTCTGAACGGAGATGCAGGGAGTCCGGCAGACAGGGATGAACTGCCACAATCCTTTTAGTTTGAATTCAAAGTCGTTGAGTTCTTGAGCGACCCCTGATTGGTCCAGTCCTTTGTCAAACCCCACTAGCTGAAAGGCGAGCACATGAGGTTGGTCTCTCTTGGGGAAGTGAATGACCTTTGGATAGACTATAAGTCGTTGAAGGTGATTGCCAGTGGCTTCTATCTCCTTCTTTAGTGCCTCATAAGCTCGACGCTTCAGAGATGCACACAGAAGTGAGTATTCCTTACCTCTGAGCGTGACTGTTGCTTTGCCGTCATCAGAGAAGTTGACCTCTCCTTTAATCACGCCAATAGCTTGGAAGAGCGCCCTTGGCTCGGCTGTATCGGCTGTTTGCTCGGAGGCATCAGGTTCAGAAGCTGGCAAGGTCTGCTGCTGTTGCTGTTGCTGGGCTTTTTCGAGCAGAGCCTGATACATAGCTTTCTGTCTGGGGTTGGTAGCGGAAGAGAGTAGCTGCTCGATTTTGGCTAAGTCGGATTGTCCAGATCCTGTCATGAAATGTTTGACCTTTGCTTTATGGAGTCCCAAGTGGATAGCCCGATTTTCGAGATTGGGGCTTGACTAACGTAAGAATACTCAACTACACTGCCATCAGTGTAAAGAAGAATTGTGAGGAGTGAACCAAGCGAGGGAGCCGAGACGAAACACGGCAAGTCGTCGGCTCTCTTTTTGGTTCTCTGGCGCTGAGCGCCCCAACCCCGTATACAGTAGAACTGAGTGGGTATGGGCGTGCTAGCGGCGCTCCTGCTGCTTCCGAGCCTCAAACCTAGCTTGCAGCTTTCGCCTATAGCGTTGCTGATGGTGCCGCACCTTAGAGACTACATCAGCCGGTCCACGAGCAGAGTAAACCTTGTGTCCTTCAATGGGTTTCCACTTATTGGTGGCAGGCCAGAAGAGAATAAGCTCATCATCAACATCCACAACCCAGCGGTTAGGGTCGCCTATTCTGTCGTATTCAACGCCCATCTCCTTAAACACAAGGGCTGCATTCTCGAACCTGGGGTCGGCACTGGGGCTGGTCATAGTCAAGTGGTGCTGTAGTACTGATCCTTAGCCATTCTATCCTTGATAGAGAGGGGAACACTATACCTCAAGCTAGACTACAAGCATCCTCATTAATGTCAATAAGTTCAATTAATTGAGAACTAGATATCTGGTCAATGGAGATAAATATATATACCCACCACCACCACCACCGGGAGTTCGGGGAGCCAGTCCCTGCCCCTAATATTACCCCCTTTATAGAAGGAGGTAATAGACTATAGCCAAGACAGGGTAAGGGTTTCAGCGGCGCTAAACTTTTGTTCATTTAACGGATTTATAGGTGTTTGACGCCCCTCTCTGTTACATCCGTCTGAAGAAGCTCGTAGTGTAGGAGTTTGGGACGCATAAACAACCTCAAATGAGAGGGGTATATTTGTGAGCTCTGAGAGCAGCTTTTTTGAATGTTCTAGCTCCGTTGGTGGCACCTCATAGGTAAACCCGTCGTACTGGAAGCAGATGACGTTGTAGGGGCATTTAGCGATGAGCTGCTGCAAGTGATACTGCTCCTCCCCGAAGTTGAGGTGAGCGAGTAACCTACTGCCTAAGTTCTCAACGCAGCATCCACAGTCTTTGGTTGTGGGTTCAAATGCATATTCTAGGAGGTTTAGGGTGCCAATGACCCCTGAGTGGTTGTGACGTTGTATCCACTCCTCCCTTGCCTCTACTAAAGGAGCCAGGATGCCTTGCTTCAAGCAGGCGTCAACATGCTTTAGCGTGACCCCGTAGTTATACCCGTACTGTTTGATGAAGTGATTATTTGCGTGATAGGGCAGATTGGAGTACCTACTACCATAACAGAATCCGTAGACTATTGGCTTCTTGAGCTTCTTCTTCATGTCTGGGTCGCCGATGACGTGCCAGACAGTCCCGGTAGAGCGGCTCGACTCTAGCAGCAGCTCTTTGACCTCTGGGCAGCCAAATCGGTCGCAGTTGAATAGCAGGTGTGCAGAGATGGCATCAACCTCTACGAGCAAGTTACCCTTCTCTACTGGACGCATAATCGCCTTTCTGACATAACCCGGCAGAGCCATAAGACCCCCGATGGTATACATCCTGCCGTTACTCTGCATGTTCCACTGCGGAGTGTAGATAGCACCGTCCCTGTGGAAGTTAACGTGGCGCAGTGCAGCCATTATGGATTCCCTGTGGTCTATGGTACTCTTCTCGAATTGAGGAAGGCTGCGAAGGAATCCTTGGTCCAATATGTCCCTGTTTATTCGATATCTGCATTTCCTGAGCTTCTG
>JAAUXU010073172.1_pt1 | contig 15650 bp, 12 predicted proteins | sample 7278151 | NCBI WGS metagenome assembly JAAUXU01 (sample SAMN14350113, study PRJNA611818) | marine sediment metagenome | isolation source: surface marine sediment (1.8m) | place: French Polynesia: Moorea | collected 2018-08 | reverse complement strand
ACCGAATACACAGATTTTCGCCATCGCCCTCACAGATGTACTTCACTCAAACCAAGCTCAGCCAAACTCAAATAAAGAAGAGGGATTTTCAGCTGTGAAATTCTATAGGCAAATCACGATTTTTTTGCTAAAATCGGATTTCTAGTGTAGTTTTCAGTGTCAACTAAGGATGCGTGCCTCGGTAGCCATCTGCAGTGCATCAAATATTCGTTGAGATTGATGGTGGTGCTGCTGCATCCTCCATGTCCATTGCAGCCATGCGTCTGTTGTGCAGCCTGGTCTGATGATGACCCTCTTGGCAATGGATGACACCCACCTCTATAGGGGTCATCATCCTGGTTGCGTTGGTCTGGATGAATTGGGCTGTGCTGTGCGTTAAGTGCACAATCTGCGAGACGTTTGTTCCAATCCTTGATGAACAGACCACTCCTCCAACCCTCCTACCCCAACCCAGAGTCTCAATTCCTGAGTCACGTTAAGAAAGTCTCCCCAGTCATCCAACTGTTGGCACTGACATCATTAGAGCATGGAGAAAGGGCTGAATTTCCTGGAAAACATCAAGGCTACTTAGCTTCTCCGATGATAAACAGCAGTCTTTTTTTCCCCATCCCTGTCATGTGGCCGCAGAGAAGAGATGACTCTTTGCTTTTTCACCGCCAATCAGCTGGTCTCCTTTCAGACAATGATAAAGACCTGGGCAAAGAGCTAAACGTGTAAATTTCCCTGAACAAGAGCATCAACAGGACAGCAGCAGCCCCACAGAAGTGGTCATATGAGGGTACAATAACCAGCAATACCAGTCTCATCTGCATTCAGGATGTTCTCCATCAGACAAGTGGCCAGGATTCTGGGAAGGTTATGTTCAAGCCATTCTTCTGCAGCTCCAAAGTCACCGTCATCCTTCTCTCTGTGCCTTTTTTTCCCAGATCTCATTGTTGAAAATTTCCAACGATCAAGCCTTGGATTAGTCCAAGACTGACACTTAACTTTTCTATTTACACAGCCTCCACAACAACTAACTTATACTTGGCTCATACTCGCAACCTTTCATCTTGTCTAGCTCTGCTGCTTTTGGCGCGAAATTCGCCCTCATAGGCAGCCTCCCCGAGCTGCCTCCTGTTGGCACCACGGGAGCAGAACCCTATCAACCTCCTCGTCCTCCTGAGACTGCACAGCTGGGAGCACCGGTGATCTGTTTTGCAACGTCAACATCTTCAAGGGCCTCGACTTCATGGGCTAGAAAATGCTGCTTTCTCGTCTTTGAGCCCATTTTTGTACAATTCACAGAGAAGCCAACAAGGCTGTTAATGCAGTAGCGGCCAAAAAGAGCAGTCGGTCCCGGCGAAATGTCATGCCCGAAACATCGAAAAAGCAGAGAACAACTTGCATTTCCCCGAACACCCCCTCAATGGTTCCCAGCCAATGATGTTTTGCGACCTTGGGATCGATGCCCTGGGAAATCTTGCGTTTTTAACTGAGACCTTCCTTTAACCGTCTTGCACTACAAGCTGGATGGAAATCGGCCGCGCAAAAGTTGGAGATCAACTGCATCAATGTTGGTGCAGCTGGAAATCGGCCGCGCAAAGGCTTAAAAACGGCCGCAAAAGTTGCAATCGGCCGCGCAGAAGCTGTTGAAGCTGTCAATCGGTCGCGGACAGACAGACCCACAGGCTCTCGCGCTTTAATTATTAGAAAATATATAGATACTGACTTCTCCAAGAAAGGTATATCTTATCTATAATCAACTCAGTCCCAGGTGAACCACAACTTACCTCTGCTTCTCACTCAGAGATGCCTGATGGAAAACTCCTCGAAAGTGCGAGCTTTCACTTTGTGAGAGAGAAGAAGTTACCTCCCAAATTTGACGCATTCTTGAGTTTGTCGATGTAAACATCAACTTGATTAACCACCCTGGTTTTATGAATATTGACTGTTTTCTAATTTATATTCTATTTCATGTGCTGCCTATTCACTGCAGGGACCCGGACTTGAACCCGTGAGGCTGCTAGCGTTATTTGTGGCGGAGACTGGAGGGGGTTGCTTGGTCCACGAGTCACAACATCGTCGCCTCCCTCAACGACCAGTGTCACGAAGGCCATGGCCCGGCGGGAACCCGCGGAGGTGCCAAGAGCCACTCAGGCTCTTCCAGGTCGCCCTCGAGGCCGGTGGCGGCCACTTACCGTCAGATGCATCTTCTTCCAGGCAAGAGTTGGCAAGAATTGTCAGAAAACGAGGACCAAAAGTGAACTACTTTTTTGTCCCGATCTACCTCCCCGCCCTGCGTGCTCTTCACGCCGTGCACGGACGTGTGGGTTCGCCCTTTGGCGTGTCCGTAGCTGCTCGTGCACACTTAACGTGCTCGAAAGTCCTGCATTCACGTGACTCACTACACAGTCGACTCGAAGTCTGACCTCCTTTAGGACTTGACATACCTTCGTACTCCATCGTGTCCAAGTTATGGATGTATTCTTTGACCGCGTCCTCGTCATTCCCTTGCCGTCTTCTCCTATCTGGGAAACATTGAGCAATCGGAAGGATCAACGCGAGAACGATGAAGAAGAATCGAGCCCACATAATGTACTGAAACAAAAGACAACTCAGCAGTGACGATAGCGCTATTAGAACCTCATTATTAAAAGATGTCGCTCTTTGTTGACATCGTAGTACTGTTATTTACATTGTGGCCTTCGCCGGACAGGGCTTGTCGGGGTGAGCAAATGCAATCAGTCAGAGTAACGCACTGATGCTTCGATGCGTGAAGTGCTTCAAAGTAGAAAAAGATCCCTCTGATGACCTATAAATGTCTTGAACACGAAGCCTTGTGATCAAGCAATGCCTCTTACGCATTTCTTGATGCTAAGAAGCAAACAGAAAGCTTCCAACAGCTTTAAGCGACACCCAGGATGGATTATTTTCATCTCTGCTCAACTGCACGAGGTCGGCATAGCCTGAGTAAGCACTTGTGAGCGTAACTTTCATCGTTCTGTGAAACTTTTATACGGTTCGGGCGAAGATGACGAATGCACTCCGGGTAGACTGACTACGGAGTAAAAGGTGGCGGCTGAACATGCGTGACATGCAGTCATGTATGAACTGAGGGTGATCCACTGAAAGGGCCAACCTGAGTAAGCCAAAGTAAACAATACTTAGGCTGGGAGGACACCAGAGAAAAAATGACGTTTGGTACGTACAGGGTGTTCCAGATATACTTTTGGAGATTCTACTGCTATCTATGTAGTCTTCCTGATGGAGTCTGGTCATGTCAGGGCGTCATCACGCTGCATAGCAGTCCGATCATGGAGAAGGACAGCCCTTCTATAGTTGTCTCTACCCTTCTTCAACCTTGTTCAACGTTCTTTACCTTAGTCTTTCATGCACTGTTTGGGGCCGTCTCTACTGGGATTCAGGGTGGGGAGCGAAAAAGCTGCTGTAGCTTCAGAATTCGACTATTTGACTAAAAAAAATGAATAAAATAGGATTTGTTCCAATGGCTTTGCTTCATCTCTTTATCGAAAGTCATCTTTAGACAGGATGATCAGCAATGGCACTTTTAGGTTCGCAAGTGCTGTTCAGGTACTCACGTTCATACTTCTGTGAGATACTGAGGTCTTAGATTCTTAGTACGTTAGATGCCAATTTATCTGGCACTTTCTGGCATGAATGCTTATTGCACTGCATTGCTCTATTTGCATGCATTCACTCAAGAGCTCAATTTTTTTTGCTGCCCCCTACGATTTACTTCTTTTTCTTGCAGGGTTTCTTCAAGTTGAACCACCTAAATGCCACGAAAGACAAAACATCGATGCGTATATGACCTAAGCTATTTTTCTTCTACAAATGACCATCAGTGCCTTTTTTCGCGGCAAAAAGGTCCAATTCTAAAAGCACATTTTGCACTTGCAGTTTGACTTCTGTTGGTCTCAACTATGTTCTAAGGCACTGGCTTGTTTGTGAACACCAGGGCACGAATAAAACAGCTCATACTAAGGCATTGTTGTGCAATTTTCAATTTTTTACCCTTCCCCATGCAGCAATACAAAAGAGAAATACAAGGCTACATTTCCACACAAATACACAAGGCCTACCCCGCGGGGCCCGAAATACCCTTTGTGTCCATTGACTCAAGTATGGCACTCACCCTTAAAGCCTCGCACATGTTGTAGTCGTCGCATAGGAACTTAATGCCTACACGTTATCGTAAGCATTACACGGGTGGCCTGAAATTTGAGAACAACCCGAAATATTGCCCATAAAAATGACCAACAGAGTTGGAAACAAGGGGGTGTGGAGAACTCAAAATAGGCTGCAATAAAATCCTGGGACATTATCCTAGCTCATAAAGACTGGGTATCAAGGAGGTCCTGAGAACTTAGTTTAAGTTGTATTGCAGAAAGCTACAGGTTCAAGGACAATGGCAAGACAGAAGGACATCAATAATTCACTGAATGGATGTTTCAGTGGATTTTCTAGAGGTGAGAGCTGTTGTAGTAGATAGTAGCTTGAAGAATTTGCTCTGGATACCTCTTTTGCTGGAATGAAACCTTACACCTCTCCCAGGTTTTAGAGAAGTCATGGTGGACAGCCTCTGATGCCTGTTCACCGTACTTTCCAAGTCCACAGGAGGTTCTGTCACAAAACTGTGTCACATGCTCAAAAACAACTGGACTTTGAGGTGACAGAGATGCTGAGATCAAAGTTGGCCTGCCCAAACTTTGAGATGCTTTGCTTACAGTCCCCATGAAGAACCTGACTGAAACAATGCTCCACCACCTGAGAAAATTGATCCTGTCCAACCCAAACTTCTGGAAATGTTCTGGCAGTTCTTGGCACAGTGTAACAGCCGTCTTTAATACCATTTGACACTGGTTTCCTTCCATGCTCCCCACCCCTGTAATCTACCCTAGCAATACACTACTTGTAGGTTCATTTGTATGCTTTTTCATCTCTCCAGGATATGTTCAGTTCATCAAAACTCTTGTTTGTTGTACCAGCAACAGCGATGCATGCAAGGATGGGACTGGAAATAATATTGGCTAACTTTAGGTCTATGACAAAGCTGAAGTTGACATTTGACAGGGACAGAAATTGGAACAGAAGTTTAACATTCTCATAGTTCTCAGTGACACTGTTAACCAGAGCCAGGAGGAACAGCTTCTTCACTTCAGATTTGAGGGACATTTGTTTTTTCCTCACTTGGACAGGAGAATGAGTAGGATTGCGCTGGGTAGAAGAAGTTGAAGGACCAGAAGATGTAATGTTGCCACAAATAATCAGGAAGCCACTGCCACCATCTATTCCAATTTTGACCAGATGGATTTGGAGACCTCTATTGCCACATGCCTGTTCAATAAGAGAGTTGACATTTTTGCAAGGGACAACATGATGACATATTTTCTCCAATTCTCCCTGCTGGTTACAGAAACTCATTTGCTGCCACATGTATATGTTTTCTAGAAGGCTGTCTAGTTCTGTCTGAATGTTTTCTAGACTGGCCACAAGGTGACACTTAAGGTTAGGTGCAATTGCCTTTCTCTTGTCAAGGTGTGGCAGCAGCTCAGATTGTCTGTTACTAAGGCTCAAACACATCTTCAAGTTCAAAATTGTGTCATGCTTAAACTGGTCAAACTGAAGAGATTGCTTGGCAGTGGACCCAATAGCAGTAACTTCTAGAGGATGATGACTCTCATAGTGTGGCAGGCTTGTAGCTCTTGAACCTGAGGCTTCCAGCTTATTCTTTAGGGTGTGACTTGCAACTGCTCCTTGGTGTTAAGAGACAAAATCTTCTGAAGATTCTTCAGTCATGCTGCCTTGCTGCAATCATGTGGCTTTCCCTTTCCCCAATTTCAGAGTGACAAAAGGAATGAATAATTACAGGGGATAAAGTGGGCAAAGAAGGCAGTTTTGGATGCCCAATTCGTCAAGGTTCCAGCCCAGGAGCATACTTGCTGGGAAGATGGTCTCCTTTTCTCAAGTGCTGGATACTGCAAATCTGGCACGACTCACATTTGCAATCTGTGTTTGCCTCACAGTTGTTCTGGGGGACTTCACATCAGTGAACATGATCTCATGCTGCAGATGAGAGGGGCTTGATCCAGAGAGCAATGAAAGAATCCTTTAGCAGTTACCACAGACTGATCCCGGCAGTGTATGCTGATATTCATAGCAAAAATTGAAGACATTCTCCTACAAGAGTTTCTTCTGGATAGCACTGAGCTGCCTTTCTCCTCTCCTGAGGCAGAGGATGCAGATTGCCATACAATTTTGGTCATGGGATCTCTTGTGGTGAGGCATGTTGACAGGCTCAGTTGAAGGAACTATCTACTTGAAAGAAGGGGAATAGCCATATATATAAGAGCAAACAGCTGACTGAGGAGAAGCAGGTGGCAAACTCAGCAGCAAAGAAGTCCTCTTAATTGTGCTTTTTTAAAACTTATTATTCACAGCCAGAGTACCAAACAGATTGGGATCAAATTTGGTTTTTTTACTCAGGATTCTGACCATGAAGATTGGTAGAGACCACAGATTGAGGTCAAAATATAAAATTGAGGTCAAAAAATGAGGTTGACAGCGGAAATTGCCATTTTCAGGCAGAAGGAGGAAACTATCATAAAAAAATGTTGAGGATGCCCAGAATTTGTAAAAGATGATATCAGATCTGACATTGGAGGAGACTGAACAATCTCAACAATCTGTAACAAATACAAATTGTGACTTACATGCTTGAAATGTTAATAATTATATTGGATGGTGTCCTGTGATTTTATTGACACATGTTTTGAGCTCTCCAGACCCACTAGTTTCAGGATCTGTTGGTCACTTTCATGGGCAATTTTTTTTAGTCAAACTCAAATTTCAAACCACCCGTGACTAGGATAGACCGAAAATTAAAAATTTTGAAATCTTGCTGACAGCAATTTTGCAGAGGTTTGTCACCTAATGCGAAATGTGAAGACATGGTCAATTTATAAGAAAAGAGCTTTTACTACTCTCTCTAGCAACAAAGTTTTACTGACTACATAACTTCACTTCATAATAAGGTGTTCAGATTGAGAAGGCAAGGCTTAACACACTTTGTTTTCAGTTTCAGTTAGCAACGCGGCTGCGGTTCAACAACTGGAAACTAAGTAAGCTGGTCCACTTCAAATCTGAAATGTTGATCTGATATCATTTTGTACTGCGTGAATAAAAATTTGAAGGCAGAGAGAAGACTCAAGAACTAATCAGTTCTTCATTCATTTTATTTGATTCCCAGTTTCACAAATTCCTTAATAATTCAGCTACACAAAATCTACTTGCATCATTAGAAAGCTTGAGACCAAAGAAGTTTGGCATGAGCTGCACTTTTAGACGAAATTGCATATTAAATGCAGCAAGTCCGATTTGAACACAAAAAAGTTCTGCATATGACTTTTTCTTCAAAACACAGCTAGAGTATACGCAGTATGGTAGGGTATAAACTTTTCTAAAACTGCAGAATCTGCTTACACAGTTGGAACGCTTGAGGCCTTAGCAGTTGGGCATTCGCTGTACTTTTCGACAGTATCGCATAGAAAGGGCAGCAATGGCAAATAACTTGAGCAAGTCTGACACATCAGTACAATACAGAAGACAAAATGGCCTGCGCTGCCTTAAATACTCCTTTTCATCCAAAGTCAACGAAATAAGTTGAAGTACCAAGACTTCAAGCTTTCCAATGATGTCAATAGATGTTGTGCAGCTGCATTATTAAGGAAGTTACGATGCTTGGATTATATGCTTGGATATGCTTCTACACCCCTTGGAAAACGTGTAAGTAGGTGTGGCTTCACCCGTTGTACCTAGAGGGGGGGCAGTGCTGGTGGGGAGTCGGAGACTCCCCCCCCCCCCACAGGGTGACGAAAATTTGTACAATTGCTGCTGAAATCGCAAGGATATCACTGTTCTAAGCGAATACTTATGGAGGGCACTGTACGTATTAGATATCCCCCAGCTTTTGCAGAGGACCTTTTTTGTGCACTTTTACACACATTTCGCTCATGACTCATGAATTAGACTTGTAACTAAACAAACTGACATTTTTTTACGAAATCCCTGGCCACACAACTCTTACTTTTGTTTTGTTTACTAGGATTGTTTTCCTTCCCAGGGGAGGAACAGGGGGTCAGGATTCATCCACCCATCTAAGCGTAGTCCGAGCAGAACAAAAGATGCGGCCAAACCCATTGGGGGAAGTGTACACATTTAAAGATTCTTTACATTCCGCAAGTCCAGTCAATAGAAATGGCCATTGAACTGCATTCAGTACTGAAAAAATGACTGTGGACCCTCAGAAAAGTCCTGATACTGAGTGTATGTGCGTCTAGAAGTGTTGTGCATGCACACACCTCCATCGTGATCGTTGCTTTTCCCCCATGAACTAACGCCAAAACTATTGAACAGCTGAGTTCGCGCTTTCTATTTTCACTCGTTTGTCCAATGACGTCTGGAAGTGACGGTTGGTACGTACACGCCGATGCATTATTAATGCATCCTCCCTCCCACATTGATCCTACCGTTAATCGCCTCGGTGATTGAATGGGCTTTGGTGGCGCTCGTGATCCTCCCCGTGTGCGTGCCTCTCGTGTGCAGCTGGTGCAGCCACCCCCACGCCGATCGTGGCCCTCGCCAAATTGTTGCTTCTTCTGGAGGCTTCTCTCCTGTGTGCGACCCGAGCAAGAGCGATACCAAGACTAAGAGGAGTGGCAGAAAAAGAGCGAGTGAGAAAGAAAAATGTCTGCGCGAGAGCAGAGAAAGAGAGAGAGAGAGAGAGGTCTCAAAGGGAAATATTCAGGGAAGCCACAGCCAGGGATCTCAGTGAGCCATGAATGCAGAATTAAGCACATCACAGACCTGACGGAGAAGTAAAAGTGCGAGCTCAATATGCATAATTCCTACTGTCGGACAGAAACGCGAAAACCGCCTCCTACCGCTCGCACTAAAGCTCATCAGATTAGTCAATATTCGATGGATCAAGACCAAAGTGTGGCGATACTCGATATTGACACGATTTGTTGAATGCCCCATTCATTCTCTGATACTTTGTCATGACGATACTTTTGATGGTATTTCAAACTAGTCTCACGTTGGCATTTGCGACTTTTCGGAATGTGCAAAGTCGACCCGACGGCTTTAAGGGCTACAGAAACTCTAGGGATCGGCCAGTGGGCCTCTGGGTACGATACCGTCTGACATATCATGGATTGAAAACTTTTCGCGAAACTTGATATCGATACGATGGATCGCACAATCTCAGGTGATCCCGAGCGAAGCTTTTACCACCCTGTTAGACGGGAATCTAGTGAAATGTCGATGAAATCGAGTCAAAATGGCTCGAATGTGGCCATGCAAAGTGTCGATGGAACTAGTGCTAAACAGAAGGAAGGTCTGACGATATTGAGCGGCCACTGTGGACAGTAGCAGTGCAATCGGAGGCTTTCGGAGGCTGAAATAACCAAAGCCTTGACAACTAAAGGTCAACATTTTTTGAACTGGATCTGGATGGATGAATCCGGGTTGAGTTAAGTAACACGTACAAGTCAAATCCGGGACTAGACTGATCAGGAATCGAGCCGATCAACCTTGATTCGACCGGACCGTAGAAAGTGCCTGTGGTGTGGAAGTTTTCCACTCAGTTATCAGAACTAGCCGAAAAGATCCATCTGGACCCTTTTCGCTAGCTTTTCAATTTCGATCCAATTTACAAATTGGAGGCGTTGATTATTTTTGCATTCTATAAGCAATTCGATTTTTCAGTCAAAAACTGGAGTTTTATTTATTGACCCAAGCAAGGGTTCTTTTCTGGAAGAAAAAATGAGAGGGAAAAGGTAGGAGGTTAAAAACATAAACTCGTTTCATCCCTTGAGGCCCTTAGTAAAGTTTGGTCAAGATCGGACCAGTGGCTGCTGAGATCCGGGTGGCGACGGACAACAGACAGACCGACAAACAGACCGAGGCTCCATGATTGTTACATGTCCAAGTGCGTCAAGTACCGGGTGATGCAGGTATTTTTGCTTGCGTCTGAGACGTGAAAAATGTCAACTTCATACCAAGTGTTTCACACGGACAAAGAGGTAATGAGTGGAAATTTATCACGCAAGGGCCGAAAACCAATGTTGGTCACAAAAACTACATGGCTGACATGTTCACATTTTTCTTTTCTGTTCTTTTTTTGGAATTCACTTTTGCCATCTTTGAGACACTTCTCAGTCCACCTCGTAAAGTTTACCAAAGATTTTTCAGTCGGTGAAGCATAGTCGATCCACAGCAGCTCCCATATGCTCGTGCAGAACTCATAGAATGGACTCCTGAGTGTCCTACTAAAATATCATGCATCGTTATTAATCTTATCGCCAATGACAGTCGTAAAAGGTCTCACTGCTGTTGAGAAATGATCGATGGAATCGCCCTCAATGTTCCAGGACCTGAAATCTCCATCCCGACTCTTCTAGCGCAGGACGTGAGTGCCTCTCGACACACGTACACACGCTTCTTTTCCCCAGTAGCATCACATTTACCACGCTGTGAACAAAGCCAAGGTAGCAAGTACGAGAAAATTTGAGGAGTGATGCAATACCCCAATTCGCACTCTTTATGAGCACAATTTTTATCTGACCTCCTGCTTCTGCCTGAAGCCAAACGCATATCCTAAACCTCAGCTTAACCATTTCTCCCTTGGCCGCCGCCGCCTCCCTCAGTTGTCGGACCGTTTCTTTCCACCGTGAAGAAATCTTGTCTGCATTTTTCCCAGCGATTGTCTCTGTTTCCCCTCATTCATGTCTACAGAGGAAATTCCCCCCTCTCCCCCTCCCCCCCCCCCCCAGCTGTACGCATGCGATCTTAGCATTCTTGGCTTGTCCCTTATCCCTTCTCCCCCCGATATTTTTTGACCAGCTACCCAGCGAACACACAAATCGCTCTCCCGACGCTTCCATCTGGACGCCAGTAAATTGGTCCATCCACACGAAGGTCAAAGGAGGAGGGGTGGCATGTGCGCGCATGCGCGGGACTCTACCAGACATTCGGGTCCTGTAGAGACTCTCGAATACGAATACTTTTTTACACGAGCAAGAGAATAGCTGGTACACACACACAACAGGAGTTATGTGGGGTAAAACCAACGATACATAAATTGCTGGAGGATCCTGACAGCAATGTAAAGACGCGTTCATGCTACGACTGAAGTAGAGTCTCCGCCAACATCAAAGGAGACCACACACACCAGTTTTCACGCCTTGAGCGCATGAACTATATAGAATCCCTGGAATTGTACATAGGCGATAATCGTGTTTTGTTTAGACGAGCTTCTCTATAAATGTGTCTATGAAACAACTGCCAATGGTTCGGCCGTTCTAGACACCATCCCAAACATTCTATTCGCAACATTCACAACTATTCGGTATCACCTTCGTGTAACATATCACACATACTCGGTCGGCTCCCTCCTGTCTGGCCGAGAAGGCTCGCGCGGTAGATTCGGTTTACTCAGTTTTGCGTACAGCGCACGTGCGTCAGTCTCAATCTTGGATTAAATGCGTGCAAGTACGAAGGAGAGACACGATTGCGTACAAGACGCAAAAAAACACCTGTTTTGCGATCGAGGTGCAATTTGAGAAGAGTTTTGCTACTGCCACTTATTTTGGCACCGCTAATTCTATTTCTTCGATGGAGGTGAGATTGAACTTTTCTTTGAGAAACGTAGTGTGTGCCTGCGCGCCACTTGCACGCACTCGTACCTCGTGCAGCTACAGTGATATAACAAAAGTGTCTTAAAAATACTTTTAGCTCCTCCCGTTGTTGGTTCTCCTTCTGTCTACCTCTGTCCTGAGCTCGGGACTCCCCTCTTCAGACTGGTATTCATACTATGCAGGCGACCAAGCCCCCGCAGAATCCCCCATCTACTGGTCTGGAGGGGTTGGTGGATCCCCCAAATCCGGTCACTGGCAACAAAGCTACCAAGGAACGATAAGAAGACAAGACAAGGACGCCCCAGGTAAGACCAGGAACCGTTTCGCTGTCAAAAATTTCCGCTCTGTGATCGGAAAAGTCAACTTTATTCAACTTTATGATTTATTATTGGGGATTATGCTAATCCCCATCAGTGGCATTGGCTTTAGAGGAGAACAAGAAAAGGGGTTTCGTCAGGTGCAGGCGAACTTTCGAGGTCAACTGTACGTGACACTCACTTTTCAGGCGCTGACGACAGCATCTTCGGTACAGTCCGCAATGGCCTCGCCGACATCGGGCGTCACGTGGTGGGAGGGTTCACCAAGCTGACGGGGGTTTCGCTGCCGCCCGTGGACGCGGGTAACAAGAACATTCACTACAACCTGGACGAGGAATTAGATGGGGACGAGGTAGAGGGTCAAGGCTACTACGACAACCAGAATTACTACCTCGACGGACAGCCAGAGGCTGGTAGACAGCCGGTAATCACAGGATCTTAGACATCATTACCACTTACACGAACTGCGTGTGCGTCTTGCAGTTCTTCCAAACTATGAAGGACAACCTGTTGAGTTTCTTGAAGCCCAAGAAGCCCAAACGCCATCTGGCGGACTACCAAGTAGAATCGTACATTGGCACCAACAACATCAATCCGGGCCAACAGCAGTATCACTACCCAGACTCCCTGGGCAGAGGCAAGGAGCCCTTGACGCACAGTTATGAGGTGCGTTACGTTGATGTCACACTCAAGCTCCCCACATCTTGGAATCCCTCGTTTTCAGCAGCAGCAGCAGCAACCACAGCAACAGCCTTCCGGTGGCCTCACCCAACTAGTAGCGTCGTCGTCGGCGACGACGTCGGCGTCGTCACCTCCTCCAGTAGGAGCGTTTCCAAGCGGAATCTTCAAGATCATCCCAGTGGCCTCGAGTGACCCCAACTCCCCTCCCCTTTACCAGGTAAGCATGACTACTACAGGTCGGAACACAAAGTGTTCGTTTACCACGCTTACCCAAAAAAACTTCCGAGCTGTTTTAGTTTGTCTTTCTTTCACAAATTGCATGACATCGGTTAAGTCAATCCAAGGCTCAAGTCAGCATCTCTGGCCAGCATATTTGGCGAAAATCCCATTCTATGGTTAAAAAGACATATGGAGAACAACGTCGTAACACGCGAAAAGTAGGGACTGCATATATGTAGAGAGGAACCTTCTCATATCAATCAGCTTATTTTTTTACTCCTACTCTGACATGTAGAGAATGACTTATTTTTCCGAGGAAAAAAGGGAACAATTTTATGCTCATGAGGAACTTGCCCTGTACTTACACTTTTTCGATTCACTTACGCGCCTGCGTGTTCATGGTAGAGTAGAACTCGGATTTAATCAAGTCAGTCTGGTGTAGGAAAAATATTGACTACATCAGAGGATATCTTCTATGCTGCACAAAGCTGCTCCACATGGGTCATTGCGTGGCTGGCTGGAGCACCAGTATTTCACCAAGTCCGCCTTGTTCTTGACCATCTTGCCAACCACGGCCCGGTCAGACACCAGATTCTTTCTAAATCTAAATGCAGGCTCGTCGGACTCTTTGCTTCGTCTATGAAGTGTCTGTCGTCAGTATTGACGATGTAGATTGAAGGAGAAGTGGCCAAATCAAAGCTTCACTCATCTGCTTCTCTTGGCAGATCGTGCCTTCTTCCATTTCTCACCAATCCGTCAGATCGTCCTTGCCAGCTGATGCCAGCTCCAGAAGGTCTCAATCGATTTCATCCTCTGGACTGACTGACTTGCTGGCCGTGGTCTGGCCGCACCAGGGGAAGCGGCAGCACCCGTACTACACCAACTTCCACGTCAGCCCGGATGACGAGTGGAGATACAGAACGACTGCATAGTGAATGTGAACTGTTCTGTCTGTCTCACTTCTTCCAAGTGCAATTTTATCGCATTTTTGTTGCAGGGCTGTTTATGTGATTTGCGTCAACGTCGTCAATAAAGCGAACACATGGTCAAACACGCAAACAGCCTAGTTCCCATTCTTGTTTGTGTGAGAAAAATAAAAAAAAAAATCTTTTTTCGCGAGCATTTTTCCCAAGGATTTCCCATGCGCGTTCGCGTTCGCACGCTTGACCACAGCATCGTGAACATCGTGAAATATCCAGGTAAACCAAGGCAATTACGCAGTGAACGTCAACGTTTTTTCCCCGATCAATTTACCTGTTCAAGGTGACGCCGTCGTTCAGGGTGAAGGCAACACTAATTACGTATCACAGGTCTCGTATGCAGCCGCCAGGGACAAAAACGCTGGGATCGGCCAGGCCAAAGTCAGCACAGCTTGCGAATATCACTGACCTGATCAATCTTCCATCTTCACCTGAACAGGAGGAGTGAGCAAAGCTTCGTGGCGGAAATGATGCTTGAGGCGATTGCCAAAGTGACTTTTCTCTCCCTGGCTGACACCTCTTCTGCTTCATCACCTAACCTTGGTGATCGGTGATCGCCCGCCGCAAGGGCAATTTCATGCCTCCATCTTAGTCCGGTCGTAGCAAAGTGGGACGTGAACGCACCTGGAGGTCGGGTTACACTGGCAGATTTTTGTCTTGAACTCAAGCAGGGCGCTTCCAAGTGAACAACATTTGAAGAATGCTTCCCTTCAAATCGCAGGCCAAGAATTGCTCTTGGGCAGTAACTGTGCGGATTGCAGACAAAAATCTGCAAAAAAGTATTTCAAATACGAATGCCTAGTTCTTGCCAAATCAAGCATTTTGGCAAAGAAAAGAAAATGCCAAGTCCATACTTTTAGAAAAATGTATTTCGCATAGATACCAGGTCAGTTGGCATTTCTTCAACTTTTTCCAAAAGAAAAGTCTCATATGGTCAGCTCACTGTTTTCATTCACGATGGTTTTCCGCAGCAACAACGACACTCCCATCATTGGTTCCGTGACAGCCTCGGATGACCTCCAATACAATCCCTGCATCAAGTCCTTGCAGTGACATTACTCAGTGGCTCGAATCTCTCGTGTCCATCTATGCTATAGTCTTTTAGCTCCTTGGCTGCTGCTACAGCGAGCAGATCACGCATGGTCATTGATGTCACTTGCCATTGGAAGGCCAGCAATCTTGGAATTCTTTTCCCGTTAGGTCTAGGATTCAATAAGCAGGACGCTGCTATTGCTTGCCACATCTCTATCCTCACAGATGAAAACCACTCCCAATGTGTTGACCTCGAGACGCACAAACTTAAAGTTTCATATGTTCACCTCAGTGAGTGCTGTAGGGCGTTGGACGCACTCGCGGCCGGACGGTTCGTCCGTAGAAAATTCGTCTGGGGTCAATTGGTCCAGGTCAATTGGTCGGGTCCAGTCACAGGTTATGCCCGGAGGGACTCCATTAATCAAACACGACTGTAATTTTTGTCCAGTACTTAGCGACCATTGTGAGCGGGCTTCGGAGTGATGGACGGTTTTTCCATAATTTTTTTCAATCTTTACTATCGCTGTAGTCTCTGATCCTGATCGTCTCGAATTATGTAGCTCTGCAGTGCAGTAGAACTGACTTTCAATTTTGTATGTTCTAAAAAAAGTATGTCTGAATGATCTCAAGTGTGGAGCAAGTCTTTCTCCATATGTCTCCTGTTCATACATGTACTAAGATTTGAGCTCAATCAGATATACTTTTACTACTGTGTTCTT
>JAAUXU010059119.1_pt1 | contig 15652 bp, 19 predicted proteins | sample 7278151 | NCBI WGS metagenome assembly JAAUXU01 (sample SAMN14350113, study PRJNA611818) | marine sediment metagenome | isolation source: surface marine sediment (1.8m) | place: French Polynesia: Moorea | collected 2018-08 | reverse complement strand
CCTACAAATATGCAACTTTAGAGGCGATTCACCTACAAATATGCAACTTTAGAGGCGATTCACCTACAAATATGCAACTTTAGAGGCGATTCACCTACAAATATGCTACTTTAGAGGCGATTCACCCACAAATATGCTACTTTAGAGACCAACCACCTACAAATGCGCTACATTAAGAGCCAATTTACCTTGAAATGTGCAACTTTAGAGTTGCAAACGTCCTAGTTTGGAGCTGCTTCACCTATGAATATTTGCTAACCACGTGCTACTACTGAAGTGTAGCAGTTGATCTGAAATCACACGTGTCTTGTTGCGTGGAATCGAATTTGGAATTTGGAGTTGCATTATTTGAGTCGAAAGTTTTTGTGTGCCACGTGGTTCCTTTTCCCCTCCTGCTCCGTCCCCCCGGCCACCCCCACCCGCGAGTGGCACCCCAAAAGTGCCGCCCGTTTTATCCCCTGCCTCTGGGGCTGCGAAGTGGGTCACGTCGGGTCACATTCGCACGGGAACGAAAGAAAAGTGTACTAATGCGCTTGGTTCCGATGCTCTCAGATGTCGGGGGGAGAGAAAAAGAGGAATTTAAAAGTGAAACCGATTAAAGGAATGCGCGCTCGCTCTCTGGGCTTGGCTGCCCCAAAAAAGTTGGCTTGGTTCTCCCTCTTCTCCCCCCTGTTCTCCAAACGCAAGAAGGTCAACGGCGCCCCGAGGGGGTTTTTACAGCAGCTGGACAGCGAGAGCGAGCGGGGGAGCAACTATTTAAAACGATTTTTTTCTCTTCCTCCCTTCCCCATATTTTTTTAAAGGGAGACGAGGAAAATTGGGCGGCGGAGAAAACCGTTGAGAGAGAAATTGGAGAAAATGGGACACAGGTTCCTTCCTGCCAGGATATCAGACATGTTGTCCTCGTTCAGGACAACGAACATTTCAATGCAGTTGACCTGGGGGAAATTTTTTGAATTCTGGGCTAGCTCAGATTGTCACTCTGATAGCGATGGAACGAAGGAAGGAAGGAAGGAAGTAGTGAAAGGAATGAGGCCAAACAGCCGTTTTATGAACGAAGGAGCAAAATATTCTCTCCATCTCATGTTGCTCGAGTTTCAGCTTGACATTCAGGGAAAGAAAAATCACCTCGAACAAACTTAATCACTGGGTGTTGCACAGATGCTGCAATTACCCATCTTTGCTGCCTTGGGCATGCTCATTTCTCGCCCTCCCAATGGGCACATTGCTCATAAGGCCCAGGACGACCGCATCCTGACGAATATGGATCCCTTCTGCAGCAGCCGCAGCTACGTCCTTGGCCCAAATGCCATCGCTTTTTGCGCCGCCGCCGCCGCCGCCGCCTTAAACGTAGCTACTTTTTTCTCTATCCATGGACGGACGGACGTGGAGAGAGTTGAAGAAACCCCCGTCTAATGTGGTGGGATAACTCTCATTGTCCCGTACGTTAGTGCAGCGACTTCGACGCTCGCGTGGGCGCCAGAGCCTGCGCCACCGCCTTCACCCCTCAACTCCCCCCCCCTTAATTTTGTATACCTGCTACGTCACTTTGGCGCAAGCACAAATCTACTTTCACTTTCCCAAGCGCCCTGGATCAGGCTCTGCCTGTCCTGCCTGAGCCAGCTGCCCTGAGCCTGAGCTCGCTGCTGCTGCTGCTGCCGCCGTGACAGTCGTTAACGCTGCTGCTCCGTCCAAGCTGCCTTCACTTCACAAAGGCAGCTTTGTGATGCAAGCAGGTAAATGGGGAAACAACTGCACGCTCGCTGGAGCTGCTGGAGCTGCTGCTGGAGCTGCTGCTGGAGCTGCTGCTGGAGCTCCTGCTGGAGCTGCTGCTGAAGCTGACGACGACGACGACGACGACGACGACGACGACATGCACGCTTGGTGCAAGCTTGGGAAACTTTGGAGCAAGCAGGGGGAAGAAGAAGGAGGTGGAGAAGGAGGAGGGAGGATAAGAAGGAGGAGGAGGAGGAGGAGAAGGAGAAGAAGAAGAAGCAGAAGAAGCAGAAGAAGAAGAAGAAGAAGAAGGAGCAAAAGAAGGAGGACTAGAGGAAAAACTACAACTAGAGGAAGAGCTACAACTAGAAGAAGAACTACAACTAGAAGAAGAACTACAACTAGAAGAAGAACCACAACTAGAAGAAGAACCACAACTAGAAGAAGAACCACAACTAGAAGAAGAACCACAACTAGAAGAAGAACCAGCTATAGGAAGAAGGAGAAGAACTAAGACACGAAGCTTGTCTTCTATTTCTATGAAAAATTATGGATGATGGGGAAAGCGGACGGCTCCGGGGCCACTTGCTTGTCGTAACAGATCTAGGCCATGCCAGAGCTGTTGAGGTAGACGAGAGCGAGAAAGGCCGATCAGGCAGTTAGGGCTGGCAGGCAGGCAGGCAGGTACCGTCATTGTATTGCACCCCTTTTTTCCTTCTTTCCTACTTCTGAGAGATGGTAGCAGAGTAGTAATGGACGAGATTAGCATCATAATAACCGCGTCAAGCATCGATGCTTTCACACACGAGGATTTAATGTCGGAGCAAAAAAGGAGCTGCTGCGGCTGCTCTTTTTCTTTGTAATATGCGGTAGAGTCTGGATTTGACTCAATTCTAATAACGCGTTAGATTTTTCAACTGAATCGCTTGATGAGAGATGAGAAAACTCATGTGTGTCCTTGAGCAGCACCACCCTTTAGGGCCAAATAACTGAGAAATCATGAAGAATCGCTGACAAAGACTTTTTTTCCCACAAGTGCAGTAAGGAGACGCATTTTCCCCCTCTCAAGGACGTGTGAGCGTGTAAAAATGCGCTTGTCCTACATTTATTTGCAGCCCACATTGTCTGCCTGCTTGTCTGCCTGTTGGCCTGCCTTCCTGCCTGGCCGCCTGCCTGCCTGCCTGCCTGGCCGCCCGTCTGCCTGCCCGCCTGCCTGCCTGCCTGCCTGCCTGTCTGCCCCCTTCCTGCGGGCAGGAGAGCTGTTTACAGTACAACAGGTTTGGAGCGAACATGGCAACAGAAAACATCTCTGCTCTGCACTGTCCGGAACTCGAGACCTTATTAGTAGCTGTTGCAAGCCGATATAGGTCAGGAGAGCGTCCAACAATGAAGTAACAGCAGGGGACGAGGAGAAAAAGGAAGGAAAGGAATGCATATTTCTTCTTTCTTGCCAACCGATCAAAGAGTTTGCATAATCCTTGTTTGTGCCAATGAGACAATGATGTGAGGAAGAAAGAGGGAAAAACCGTTGGCGCGCAACTTGATCGACGTGCGGAAGGAGAAGGAGTTGAGGATTGTGCTCAAGCTGCTCCTTGTTTGCAACAGATCGGTCATGAAGACGCGATTATTGAATGACAAAGCTTGTTTTTCTCTGGCGAGGAAGGAAACAAGCAGGTCAACGGACAACGGACGACGTCAATAACGAAGCATTTGAGGTGGAAGGAGATGAGGATGAACAACGTGAGGATGAACGGCGACGACGACGACGACGGCTGCAGCAGCAATGGGGGGTGAAATGAGTTTTAACAACCAGCCCATGTTGACCTCCGTTGGCCTCTGGACACTCGCTCACGACGCTGCTGATGTTCCCAATGGACTCTTTTCACACTGTACACAAGAGAGGCAGAACGAAACTCGAGACCGAGATTGAATTCCACGCTAATATCGACCTGAGATCTGCCATGCAACCCTAATATCGAAAGAACTACTTGCATTCCGGGCGGAAAAGTGGTTGCACTCGTGGCCGGCGATGCCCACGTGACACCACATTGAGCTGCAGTCCCACCGCTCGGGGTTGAGCTGCAGGCACTTCTAGATATCGATGTGAAAGTCAGTTTGATTAGCTGATTGAATATTGACATAATGTTGACCTAAAAGTGGTGTCAGCCTGGGGAGCAGAGGAAAAGGTCCCCCCCCCTCCTCCGACAGCTCCGAAGAGAGGAAGGCAAAGCACTATTGCTGCTCTCTTATGTACTTGGTGCAGGAGGGGAGGGGAGGCCAGGGGAGGCCAGGGGGGTGCACAAAGAAGTAGGGAATTGGGGCAACGAAGAGGGGGGAGAAGAGGATTGGAGAGAGAAGAGATGTTACCAAGAGCAGGAAGAGGAGAAGAAGATGATGCACGCACAACAACAAAACACCCCAACTTTTGCCCTGGGTCGGACCAGCGTGGCTTTTGCTCCTGCTCTGCTCCAATTTGGGTCATTTAAAGATGTTTTCACTCCTGCACGCCGACGTTTAAAGCCAAGGACACGCGGCAAAGGAGGAAAACCCGCTCAGATTTATGGCAGTTGGACGGCACTTTTTGTTCGGCCACCCTGTAATGGCGTGTGTGCCACTTGCACTACTTGCTACAGGGTGTAATCTCCCAAATTGGCCGGCATTCCAAGACCTTGAAAGGGCGCCACCTCTCTAAATAAACTTTTTTTTCTTTGCTCTCTAAGAAGTCGTTGTAATCGTGTCCTGTGACGTTGTTTCTCTCGCTCTACTCCACAATTGCACATGGGCTGAAGCCTCCGCCTCGTACTCCTCGTCGTCGTCGTCGTCGTCGTCGTCGTCGTCGTCGTCGTCCATCCTCCACAGCAGCAGCGACAGCAGCAAGCTCGTCCTCGACGGAGGCAGCGCGCTTGGACTCGTCCTCGACAGCAGCGCGCTTGGGCTCGACCGATCGACTTCGATGCTGCCGCCGCTGCTGCTTTGCTACACTTTGCGTGTGCGCCCATGTGACAGAAAACTAGGACAGACTGATAGCGTTTTTGCCCGTACTTTACTGCGCTACAATTTTCCAGCGTTCACTTTGAAGGTGGGACGATTGCATCAAAAAATGGGCAGGGATGCTCAAGAACAAGAGAGAAAAAAGCCACCACCCAAAAAATGGGGCTGATGGACGACAACAACAGGTAGAGGAAAGATAGAGGAGGAAAAGAAGGAAGCAGCAGCAACAGACGATCTGATATTGACCGACGTCAGAGAATCGGATTGCATGATCTCAATTTTCTGATTACCAAACATTATTATGATCATCACTTGGAGTGGCAACAACGAAGGAAGGATTTGCAAAAGTGCAAGCTCTGCTCCCGCCAAACGCTCACTCCCATTCGGTCTGCTACTGACTTGCACAACTCCTCCTGCGCCGACGCCGACGAGGTCTGCTGCGCCGGCGCCAACGAGCAGCACGTCTGAGACTGTCTCGACGACTGGAAAGTGTTTGATGGTGGCAAAAATGTAGTAGTCATTCGACCTACCTTCCAGCTTCATCCCGACGTCGAGACACTTTTGGAATCTGCAGTACGGACATCGCTTTCTCTGCGTCTTGTCAATGACGCAGCTCCGGTCGGCCACACACGTGTACACCTTCTTGTTCTGGACAGTCCTCTTGAAGAAGCCCTTGCAGCTCTCGCACGTCAGCAGCCCGTAGTGGTAGCCGCTCACCTTGTCCCCGCATACTGGACACAGTTCCTCGAGACCGTCCTTTGTGTCTGGCTGGTCACTCTGGCCAATGGTACCGGCACTCCCGCCGCTGCCGCCACCGGACCCGCCGCCGTAGTCCGTGGCGGCCGCCGCAGACATACCGCCACCTCCACTGGCTGAAAATAAGCAACTGGGATCAGCACCCATAAGTCCGGACACTGAGTTGATGGACAGCATGGTGTTATTATTCGTGGCGGACGTGCTTGTGCTGCTCGTTCCGCCGCTGACGCCGCCGCCGCCCATGCTCACTGTGTACGGTGGCATGTCGGCTGAGGCGGCCGCGGCGTTGGCGACCGCCGCAGCCGCGAGCTGCTGCGAAAGCGAGCCGCCTACGGCGGCCGGATTGTTGCCGCCGTTGCCGGACCCGCCGCCACCTCCTCCTCCCCCGCTACCGCCCGTAAGTGACAGCTGCGGCGGCAACACAGGGTTGAGGTCCTCGAGTCCGGCCACACTGAAGCCGCCGCCGCTCACGCTAGAGATGGGGATCTCCATGGTGGGGAGCATAGTTTTGAGATACTTGTTCACCACTCTAGCAATAACAGCAGCAGCAGCGTGTTGTTCTCCGTCGTCAGCACCGCTGCCGAAAGCACCGCCGCGTCAAAGCTTGCACTATATGAGAAACTGGGTCACTGTGTAACAATTCTGCTTGTATCTCTGTGTGTAGTAGTAGTCGTAGTAGTCACAGTCGTCGTAGCAGTCGCAGTACTCCGAGAAGTAGTACTATATGGTTATAGCCGGCTACGCGCCGGGGGCGGCCGCACTGAGGCCTCCCCCCTTGGTGACGATGCACATGTCCTGCTGATGACCCGCGGGAGCGAACCTCCCGACGGGCTTCCACCGGGATACAAATCGGGCCCCTCGGCGGGGACCATGCGCGACCTCGCGATCTCTATCGCGACGAACAACAAATAGTCGATCTCGTGATCGGTAGCGGCTAACAGAGGGTTCCGCTCTCGTTGAGGGGCGCCGACGGAATGGACCTCGCGGACCCCCGGAGGACGTCGGCGGGTGAAAGTAAAACCTATTGAGTCATCGCGGGCGAACGGACGGGGACGAGGAGGAGGAGGACGACGACGACGACGACGACGACGAGAAGGGGGCATGTGTGTAAGTGTGCTTTAGCGCGCGCGTCCTACGCGCACAGAGAGAGAAAGAGAAAGAGTCCGTGCCGCGCCCAGCGCGCTTGAAGCGCGCTCGCCCCCCCCCTTCCCGACACATTTTCAGGCAGTTGTGCTCGTCCCTCTGCTTGCTCGCGGCCGCGGCCGCGGCCGCCGCCGCGGCGGCCGCCGCGGCGGCGTGAGGCAGGGGTGACCTAGTTTCTGGAGGTGCTTGCACCGGACCCGGCGCGACTTTTCTCCTCTCTCTCACATCAGGCAGAGAAAGAAACACCCGACTTGCTCCAACTTTTTCACAGGGGGGGAGGAAGAGAACAGGGAGGAGGAGGAGGAGGACGACGACGGGATCGTCGTGGGCCCAGCCAAGCTGCGCGCGCGCTTACGCGCGCGCACGATTGCCTTTTAGCAGGCTGCGGAGGCCTTTGCTATGCGACGATGATGATGATATACTAGTATCTGGCGGCAGCAGCCGCCGCAGCTAAACCCAGAGAGAAGATGAGAAAAAAAAGCTGAAAAAAGCTGCCTCTTCGCTTTATCCTTCTCGTATCCTCTGCTCTGCTCCGCGCTGTCCATCTCGTACGCAGTCAGCGCTGATGACGCTCCCCAGACGCCAACAGAGAAAATGGGGCCGGAGCAGCAGCGAGGAGAGCGCGGCCAAAGCGTGCGTCAGCCGTCAGGTCAAAACAGAGGCCGGGCTTGACGCCGACGCCGCGGAGAGAGGATTTAAAGCGGAATTTTTACCGTCAATGTTTATCGCTTTTGTCGTACGCGCGAGTGCAAAAAGAAAAAGGGGGTCAATCGATATGACGAACGACGGAGACATGTCCATACTGTACGTGGCGCACTACACTTTGTCCTGTTTATACAGCACATCATGCACTGGCTGTACCTCCTTGATATTTATGCTGTAACTTCGAGGTGTACTGCACGCCATATTCATACAGCACCTCTTATTTATGCTGCATCTCAAAGCTTCAGCGGACTTCAAACCGTGCACTGCAAGGACGTGAGCTGCTGCTCTGTCTCCAGCCATTCTCGGATCAATCGTCACAAGAGCTGAGCATGGAGACAGGGCAAAACGTCCGACGTCCGTCGAAACACGCACGCAATGGTCAAAAATGCCACGTGAGAACAGTTTGACCCACATGTGCTTTGCCTCCACAACAAACGGATTCCATTCATGAGCATTGGGGTGCAAGAACAAGAACGAGGACAAGACTTTGAACGCGATGACGACTGCGACCGTGACGACGGAGACCGTGACGACGGAGACCGTGACGACGGAGACCGTGACGACGGCGACCGACTCCGTCAGGCCGTGCTCGGAGTGCGACTTGCGCGTGACTCGATCCAATACAAGTCAGTAGTGCTACAGCTCTTGTGCTAATAAGACTGAGTTATGTCTCCTCTGTCGGTCGAGGCAGGTGCCGAATCCGAATGTGGATACCCACACTTTTTCCTCTCCCCTCCCTCCCTCCCTCACATGTTCCTTTGCCCTCCTTTGAAGTTAGTTGTATTCCTTCTTCCCCCTGAATAAGCTCTGCGTGGTGCAGGAGGAAGACGCGTTGTTGCCTGAATGCTTTTTGCCTCCTGCCTGCCTGCCTGCCTGGACGGACGCCTGCCTGGACCCCTGCCTGTCTGCCTGCCTGCCTTGACGACTGCCTGAACCCTCCAGACACTGCTGCTGCTTAACTGACATTGTCTGGTTAAGGGTGAAAGTTGGGGTTGACGGAGGTGAGAGAAAAAGAAGAGTGAGATCGACGAATGCACCCCAAAAGTCAGGATACAACTGCATCCACGATCATATTTCAAGTAACACCATCGCCGTCAATCAGAGCGACGACAGCATCAGTCATGCTTTGTCTTGGAGAACATGCTAGACAGGTGGATGTCGGCTGCTGCTACCTCTGGACGGACAACTTTCGCTTGTACGCGTCGTGTGCTATGTGTCTCTGGTTCAGGGTGAAGCTGTAGTCTCAGGCATGAGGAGGCTCGGGGCAGTTAGGTTAGCTGTAGGATGCGTGAGGGTGGTGCACCGGGGTTGTTGTTTTTTTTTTTAAGGTGGAGCAGATTAGTGTATAACGTTGTAATATATATATGGGACGGGACGCCAGTGTTACCGGTCCCCTTCCACTTCCATGACCTAACCACAAGAGAACACTGTGCAGTGCTGGTCCCAAAATGCTGGGGCACAGCTGATAGTTAGGTCAGGGTTAGCAAGAGTTGGATCTTTTCCCTCTGCTGGTCTGGAGCAGCGTCAAAACAACCTCTCGACTTCATTTCAATAGGTCTTTCCGGTGACCAAATGAAAATCACCCTTATAAGAGCAGCCGCGGAGGTTTGCTCTCATAACTGAATTGGTTCTGTTTGTTTAAGTGACTGCACGGCACTTATTTCTGTGCTCGGAGGTCAGTTACTGGGAGCGGTGGTGATTGCGAATTCTCTCTCTTTCCCTTTTTGCCATAGAAGGTGCAGAAAGAACTGCTTGGGATGATCCCAAATCACTGCCACCACTGATGGTGATCATCAGTCCATCCACGCGTGATTTGCTTTAAGATTGTCTTTGCCGTCGTCCTCCCTGATGACGCTGGCGACGCTGAGGACTCTGTCCACGCTGGCGACATCGATCGAGTTAGGCAATTCGAGCGTGCGCCCGCCCGCTCACGTTCACCCTGTTGCACAAGCTGAGCTCGTCCGACCAGGGGTAATTTTTCTCCCCCTCCCTCGCTCCATCCATCCATCGCTCGCTCGGTCGCTCGCTCGGTCGCTCGCTCGCCTCTCCCTCCTCTCCCACGCAACACAAAAGTCATGATGACTGAGGACGAGAACGAGAGCGGCGGCACCAACGTGCTGGAATACGCAGGTCATGAGAACTCACAAAAGTGAGCGGAAAAGGAAGAAGAAGCACGAGAGGATGAAGCTGTTCAAGCTGCTGCTTCCAGAGTCGCGCCCATGACTGAGTGAACAGTAACTCTCTCCTGAAGCCCGACTGTTGCACAATCAGGCGAGCTGAAGCGTACAAACAAATTTTCAGAGAAATTGTTTCTTCATTGATTCTCGGACACCCCGCAGCAGTCGTACGTATGTATACGTATGTATACGTATGTACAGCAGAGAGGGAGGTTGGGATAGGTCAAGCTGACCATGCGGCACTCAAAAACTAGGTCGGCCAACTGCAGTGGGCGAGCAGCCGAGCTCAGACGTAAGTGAGGCCGGAAGTTGGCGTGAAAAACATTCCACGATCCACGTGAGCTCAGACTCAACCCTATCGGGCTGGAGCTCCATGGCAACTCGACTCGTGTAGATCCGTATCTGTGGCCACGTATGGAGGCTCCACATCCAGAGATCCCACATGCATTTCCACACTTGCCCAATGGCCAGGGAAGCGTTCATGCTCAAAGGCCATCTACATGTGGTGATGCCTATTCACAGCACTGTAACATTTGATTGATTCTTTCAAACCAGGAAGCTGTTCTGACTGGTAAGAAAGTCTAGAGTCTTTCCTTGGGATCATGCAGGATCATTCGTTTTACATCCTTAAATAGCAAGAGCAAACAGTGTCACATGGATGATGGTTAATCCATCCTACAAAGTTTGAAATCTTTTCTGTGATTGCATTCATGTGGTGATGGCTGAGACAGCTACGGATGTTGCAGCTGATGTTGCTGATGCTCATGCCAAAATCCCCACCACTGTCAGTGGAAGAGGCCACAAATGTGCATTCCCCCTGCAGGACCCGCAAGTTCACCTGATCAGCTTGCCGGAGCCCTGGTGCATGGGTAACCACAGTGCTCGATCCCTCTGTCTTTGGAGGTTGCAACGAGCAAGTTCAATTTTACTCTTGCTCCGCTGACGACAAGACCTGAGAGTCCGTACATCAGTGGAGATTGCAGACTGAACCTCCCCCATGACCAGGCACACGTGTTGGCCTGAGTTTTCAGCCCCCCTTTAAGCCTGACTTCAGACCTCGTGCTCATCGTCACCCCATGGCCACGTACAAGTCCAGGCCTCACAGCCCGTCCGCGGCCAAGTCCACGTGGTGCCTGCATATTGCACACTTCTTCCCCACCCTGGCGAGAGCTTCTTTCCTCCTCGTACGTACGTAGCTCGCACGTAGCTCGTACGTAGCTCTCTGTTCGTCCTACACAGTGTTCCTCCTGCCTCTCTGCGTGTACCAGTCTTCTTCTTCACCTGGTAACAGAAAGGGAGAGGAAGGCAGAGAGAAGGAGTCGAACAAAGAATTACGTAAGCCCTTATCTCGATTACCGCCGCCGACGCCGCCGACGCCGACGACGGCGACGACGACGACGACGACGACGACGCCACGGCGTAGTAGCAGAAAAAAACTTTCTCTTTCCTCAGTGCTTTAATTTTGGATTGAGGAGGGGGGGGGGGGAGGGAGGACGGACAGAGGGAGGGAGACCAAGGATTCTGCTGCAGCAGCGGAGAAATCAATAGAATCGGTGGAAATCGCTCACTCCACGTGACTTTTGGCGCTGTGATCAGCTGATGGTAAACAAAAAATGCGGTGCGTCTTTTTTTTTGGCTGAGGCTCTGAAAATCTCCTGTCTGAAAAGGAGAGAGGGAAAAAAAATCCTTTGACCACCAATGTTTTTGACGTCAAAAAGTAGGACAAGGCCGAACATGCACAGCTGAGAACAATTAAAAATCCGTCATTGTGTATTGATATCTGCACTGTTAGATTTCTCTGACACATCAAGGATGCATCAGCATGCCAAGACTACAGTTAGGTGCATCTCGATGCGGTAAAGGCTCTTTACAGTACCTCCGCGTGTATGTACTGCACGTCCAATGTCCGTCCAGTGGCCAGGGCAAGTATGCACTGGGTCGGGCCAGCGCTATTTAAAAAAAGATCACCAGCTGCTGCAGCAGCTTGGAGGACACACACGTGTGAAGCTGCTTCTCAGCTGCTGGACATGGGGACACGAGGAGAGAGAGAGAGCGAGCGACCGAGAGAGAGAGAGAGAGAGAGGGGGTGAACAAAGAAGTGCTTGGCACCCACCAACATCCAGCGGGGGGTTGCTGCAAAAATGTGTCAAGTTGCAGTCGTTGAAATCTCCAGACCAACAAGTCCTGGCTGAGGTCGGGCAGCCGCAGGCTCAATTCCGACTCTGACAGCCCAGAGAAACCACAAATCTTTTCCCCCCTCTTCTCTAGACAATGACTGGAGCAAAGGAGAAATAAAAAGAAACTCTTGTCTGACTTGAGAGCTCCTTGTCCTTTTCATGACCGCCAATCTGCACGAAAGCACGAGTGCAAAAAAGAGAGAAAAAAGTGTTCTTTGAGAGCTTCGTGAGAAGCCAGCTTGCCTTGTCCAACCCTTTGAGGAGTTTTGTTGTGTGACCAATCCCAACCAACCAACCTACTCTTTTCTTGTCGACCGTTACATTGCTCAATCCGCATAGCTGAGCATCAAGGAGCGAAAGAGAGAGAACAAAAAGGATTCAGCGATACGCGCGGCAAAAATCGAGGGCGCGCAGGCGGGCCGGAGTTTGGCGGGAGGGGGCAAAAACAGGCCCATGGACCACAACGCCTCCGCGGTCTGGAACGCGGACTCACGCAAGAACTTGTCGTTCCCCGCCAGGAGGAGTTGCCGTCATTCCTGGTGGGAGAAGAAGTCGTCAGCCAAGCCTGAGCCTTCTTCGACTTGGTTCGCTCTGACGTGCATGACTTCGATGTGGCTGGATCAGATGAGGGACTATTTCGACACCGTCGTCCTCGCTCACATGCGTGTGCACGCTGTCGCCGCCGGTGTGCAAGCTGCCGGCGCCGCTGCCAGCGCTGCTGGCGCCGCTGCTGGCGCCGCTGCTCCCGCCGCAGCTGCCACAGGTGGTCACGACTGGGTTGGTTGCAGCAATTTTCCCGCTACTTTCACCGTCGGCGCTGACCTTGGCCTAAGCGCTCGCGAGTGCGCGCGGAAAAAAAGGCCACGCCGAAGATGCAGCACAGAAAACATAACTGTCTCGTCATTATCCTCCTCCACACAGCGTGAAAAGAGAAGGACAAAGAGCAGCGGACGAATCTTTTGGCGCCACCGAGCGAGAGACGCGGACATTTAAAGCTTGAACAAATGTGAGAAAAGAGGAGCACAATTCTGGGGAAAAGATCAGGTCGTGATGTGACTCATCCTTACCTGCGCAACTGTCTTGGTTTGGCGCTGCAGATTCCTCCTCGGAGGTGGAATTGCTCCTGCTGCAACTGTTGCCTGCTGCCACCAAAACACTCGGATGAGACCATTCTTCGTCCTGACTAGAACATTGCTCTGGATCACCTGCAACAGAGAGGCCGGATCATGAGTCACGGACGAGCACTTGGCAAAGAGTCCTGCAGTCCAACCTCCAACTAGAGAGAGGACAGAGGCTAGGGGACTGACTGACTGACTAAGCCCAGTGAGGTTCAGCCTTAGGATAGACACGACTTGTGGACCAGGCAAGATAGGGAAGCAGGATCACGGCGTTCCAGGTGGATAAGGGATAACCCCCACACTACTACTAGGGAATACTTTACCCACTATTTCAGCCATAACCAACACAGCTATAAGTTATCTCACCTGGTCCAGCCCATCCCCTTGCCTAACCTAACCCAACTGCTGCACTGCACTAACCTAACTTCATACCATCCAATGAATCTCACCTAACCTGCATCATAAGCTGACCCAGCCCAGTTGCCAACCTAACCTGACCTGTGGGCATACCCAACTTGACTATTTATTGACCTTCTCCCTAATCCAGTCTATAAGGTAGGCTCAGCCCAGCCAACTTAAGTCTGTCTTCGGTGTGCTTACATGCATCTTGCTCCGTCCACCGTCGGTTGGCCGCTGTCGCTTTGGGTGAGGGACAAGAGCTCTCTGGTACCACAGCCCTCATGAGCCCTGTTGGAGGCGTCGACGACGAACATGGAGACGAGGAAAGGAGTGAGAGCGTCACACGCTCGAGAGTCGCTGCTTCTGAAGCTGAAAGAAAGAACACGCAGGTTGCAATATGGATGGATGCCACTCATGGACCAAGACGTGTAGGACAAGCTGTCCAAGTCCAGCGTCCAAGGAGGAAATTCGTCGGGTTGCAACCACAACAATCTTCAGCGGGAAGGCTTCATCCAAGATATTTTGTCACTCAGTCATTTGGGTCAGCTCAAATTTTACTCATGAAGGCTTTTTCTCCACTGGAAGCTGATCTGCAGCAGTTTCATCGGTCTCCACATGCTAAAGACCTTCCTTACCCCATTCACGTTTGCTTGGCATTGTTCTACGCTGAATGTACTGGGAATCTTGATAGGTAGCAAAAAGGCCTCAGAACAAATTAGACTAGAAAATAGGATTGTTTTAGAAGCATTCCTGCTACATCTCTTTCAGTAGTCATTTTTGGTTACAATCAATAGCCACTATAATGATGGCAACAGTGTTCAGGTACTTCTTTACATACACACGCCAAGTTTGCTTCCATCGGAAAATGGGTCTGATCCGAGAAGTTTTATTTTTGGAAAAATGTCGGAAATTTTGATACAAATGAACCTGGCATTTCCTGCCATTGCTCCAGTTGCATGGCGCAGTGCAACTTTTCTACCATTCATAAGTACATGTAGAACAGTGCAATGCACATCAAAAAGGAATTAGGTAAATCAGGTAAAGGTAATCTGGGTTGTAGGCATGCGGAGACGGATGATCTTGGCTGAAACTGTGGCAGATCAGCTTCCAATGGAGCAAAGCCTTGATGAGTAAACTTTCAGCCCACCAAAATGACTCAGCCACAAAGTGTCTTATAGAAGCTCATCTATTGATGACACGCAAGCCAACTGCATGAACATGTATGTGAGACTATAGCAATATCCCGGATCTGACAATAGCAGGATCCCGGATCTGACAACCAGACCCAAGAGCTGGAGACAAAAGCTGTACAGACAGACAGCTACATATGCGTACGTGTGTGTTACACCTCATCGTTGTTAAAGCTGCACCTGAAGCTTCTTCTTCAGCACATGATGGCGATGGAACTTCGAGGACTGTCAATCTATCGTGGTCTAGTGGTTCAGTTGGACCTGATCCAGTTGAAGCAGGATCAACCTCATCAAGAGCAACATCGTACTCGTTCTGGATGGAGCCTGCTTTCCCCCAGTTGGACAGCTTGAAAGATCATTCAAGAGTATTGCAAAGATACTGTGAACAATTTGACCCCTACTTCTCTGCTGATTCATTTCTCTGCGGTAGTGGAGAGTGCAGACAACGTCCTCTGCAACCTCCTCGGATGCTGGGTTGTTACAACATTCGTGCATCTCAAGCCTCTCACATTCCATAGGATAGGAGATTTGACAATGCGGACTACAGAATTTGCTGCAAATGGCCACCTTTAGCTCTGTGGCACCAATTGGCTCCGACTTCCCACTGTTTCAAAGAGCCCAACATGGATCATTTGAGGTGCAATTTTGTGGGAAATTTATGCCACCAGAGTTCCTACACTTTGGGAAGTCGCAGGCTTTGGGGCTCTGGTTTTTGCTCAATAGCCAATGTGAAATGGTGGGTGTCCGGGGACTCTCGACCATTTCCTCGCCATCTTTATGCCCACTGTACTGTCATGCAAAATCGCATTGTGCGCAAAAGAGACCTGAGATCGGTCGAAAATGAGCTGTGGCGATGCTATTTAAACTACCCCGGTACCTTAAGGAACACCCTGTAGATGGGTGCGGTTGAATGGAAAGACTGAGGTTTGACCAAGAGTTATTATTTCATGGACGTCGTATTTGCATCGCAGCTCGTTAAAGCACTGGACACAATTGTGCATGTTGTTGGGACCATCAAAGTTAGTGAAACCAAACCAGGCGGATGAGGTGAGTGGAACAACACCTCAGCCAATGCTGGATGTTCCTTCTCACAGCTCCTACAGTGAGTTCAGGTCTTCCCTTCTACCTACACCATGCGTGTGTGCATATAGTGCCGAGCGTGTGTGCACAGTGCTGAATGGTTCTGCGTAGTGCTGAATGGTTCTGCGTAGTGCTGAATGGTTCTGCGTAGTGCTGAATGGTTCTGCGTAGTGCTGAATGGTTCTGCGTAGTGCTGAATG
>JAAUXU010164740.1_pt1 | contig 15661 bp, 14 predicted proteins | sample 7278151 | NCBI WGS metagenome assembly JAAUXU01 (sample SAMN14350113, study PRJNA611818) | marine sediment metagenome | isolation source: surface marine sediment (1.8m) | place: French Polynesia: Moorea | collected 2018-08 | reverse complement strand
TGTACACAAGTTGGTCACGCGTGATGCGCTGCACATTGATGCACTTGGGGTTTTCCATGATAGCGGCAGGATGAAACCACTTGTTTTCATTCAATTTGCAGCTGTCGCTGAGCTGTGACCAGGCAAGTTTACGGATATCCATAGCTGTCTTACTTATAGTTATAATCCGGTGACAGTCATCATTTCTCCCACTTCTGATCTTTATATCATAAGAAAAGGCATTTCATGCGAAGGTCATCAAAAGACCATTCATTGTACAATGAAGGCAAAATTGACAATGTCACGTCAAACGCGGTATGTAGCTTTTTAAGAACACTCAGGCTCTGTAGCCGTCATTGCTGCCCTTGTGCCTCGGGCAGCAGCACTTTGGGACGGCAGAGACCCCGTGTTCGTTAAATGCTACTTGGAATTCTAACGGTTTCAGTATGAGGGGAATGCTGCCACAAAACATGACTTTTAGCTCTGAAGGAACATATTAACGTTCCATAGTGTAAAAGCGCAGCATATCCGTTATAGGAATATATATTAGTCACAGATATCAACACCACGGGTCCCGAGACTTTAACCGGAGCATTCAGAAATCTTCCCCTCGCATTACATGCATAAAGTGCTGACAACGTCATTCTTTATCAGCAACTTTCCAAATTCTTCCCAAACCGAATTGAAATTATGCACAGCACATTACTGGCATTTATACAACTTTGAACAGCATGTCCACCTAGATTAGAAAGTTCCGCGTACATACGAGCATTCAAAGAGATGTTTTCCACAAGTTTCATGCACCAATCTCGTGCGTGCTATAGCGTATCATGAGCGTATGAAAAAAAATCTCATATCATTTGTCCAATAAATGTGAACCCCTGCTGAGTAAAGGCCTCCTCTATCCTTCACCCTCGTTCTTTTCCTCCTCATCACAAGCACAATGGCTTTTCCACCCATCCCCTCCTTCATCGTCCTCGGGATTCATACGATGCTTGGGTAAAGACGACATCAGTAATGATTCTGCTCTTGTGTGGGGAAGAGAAGACGTTGCACAACAAAAACAACGCACAGTGGAGTCCGGGGACTGCAGCAGACTCGGGCCGGAGAATACTTGCTACATTTTAACCGAGCTGATTAAACTGATCCAGTTTAGTCATAGCGCTGTATTGCTCCAGAAACAATTCGATGAGTTGACTGCAGTGGTCTCCGCTTAATTGGGGGTCGTTTCAGCTTAAAACGGTTTGTTTTTTTTTCTCGTGAAGTAAAGGTGATCCCATGCACTCCACCGCTTCTGATGCTCAGATTCGGCAATGATACCTTCTCCCAATCGTATCTCTTAAAACGGTAACTTGTTTTTACATAGAGCTTTTCTTTTAATCAATGGCGGCTCAGTCCTTGCCGTAAGTAATTTCCGCGTGGATGACTCCTCTGCTTATACTGTAATGAACATGTCAAGGTGGAATTTTGATGTGAAATGTGAAATTCAGATGCTTGGATACGAGTTGACTACAGAAGTTTGATGTGTCAGCTCATTTTGATACTGCAGTGCTCAAACGGAGCAGTAGGAGGCAAGTGATGAAATTGGGTAAAATTTTTATGGGGTGCTCCAAACCCCACCCACCCCCGCAACCTCCGGCTCTGAACCCTCTCTGTATATACAAGCATGCCAAACTCACTAGGGTTTTTTTGGGGGGGGGGGATGTTACACAGGTTGTGATGGAGTTTGGCATGCTTGCATGCCCAGGGGGGTCCAGGGCCTTTTCTGAGGGTGGGGGGTAAGAGCACCCCTTAAGTGTTCAACCATTCCCATCATCAAGTTCCCCCCCCCCCAATAGTTGAAATTCCAGCCTCTCCTGCATTCCTCCCCCTCCACCTTGCTGCATTTTCAGCACTGTGGCATCAAAACGTGCACTCAAAACATTGAACTTCTGTACGCAATTTTTTGTTTCAGCCTCAACAGCCGATCTGAGGTGCTCATTTGGACCAGAAGCTGCCGATTTCCCCCGCAGGAAACACTTACGACAAGGGTTGCATTGCTTGAATCAATACACATCCAGAAATGTGCCGATTTCAGAGCTTCAGTCTGCTGCTACGGTCGATCGATCAATTTCACCCTGGAAATACTTGCACTTCGAGCCTGCTACATTTTTGCGGGCTGCTGCATCAATCGAGGCCGCATTAGGCGGACCCTACTGTACACGTGCGTCGCGGACTCGTCCTGCAGCTGACGCATGATGCTGCATAGGAGCAGCCCACACATCAGGTGCTCTCCAGTCCCACTAAAAAAGTTTCCCGCAAAGTCACTTTTCAGAAAGAAACACTTTTTTTCTTTATTTCTTCAATGCAAATGCGAATAAGAAGTGTTAAATGCGAATGATGGCAAGCATTTCAAGATCGAAGCTCGTCACAAAAATGAAGTGGAAGACGCCACCTGAAGTGTCAAAAGCAGCCAAAGAGGAGACTTCTAGAGGAGGACGAGTGGTTACTCGGCCTGCCCGTTAACTGGAAGATGACTTGGGGCGAGTTCTTCAGCGAGGCTTTGTAGTTTTTTCATCCACAGTCCGATGTGAGCTTTTGGAGGGCGGGGGTTACACGCGATGTACGTGATGTTGCGCTCAGTATAACCTATATGCAGTATATTAATGCGCCATGAAGCATAATATAATAGGGGTAAATGGGCACCCATAGTCTAGCGTAAAAATGAGCAATGAAAACAAATGAGTGCTGGACCTTGTCTATGTGTACAACGTTGGTACTCTCGTATTACTAATACTAATGGGAATAACTAATGAGCGCGATGATAGTGGTGAATTAATCGCTTCTCTCGAGCACAAACTGACGAACGCATCTCTTCTATATAAAAAATGAACCTCACGTTGCTTGTGCGTGCGTGACGGAATAGGGCCGGGGCTGGGATGACCCAGCCCGTCTGAGGCTGTGGACTAGATAGAGCTCGCCCGCCTGGCCGGGCCCGGCCAGGTCCTCGCCGGTCCAGTCCTGGCCCGACGACAGTGGACAGCTCGCAGCACATGGGCTCATATTTTATACTTCATCCCAGGCAATTCCGCATACTTCTGCAACCTTTATGTATAGATTATGATTCAGGCTACGTTCAAGTTACAAATTTTGGGTTGAATTCTTAGCTTCAGTTCAGTGGAAGCTTGATTTGGCATCGCAACACCGCACTGACCGGTAAAATAGAAAGGCAAAGCTCGGAATATATTAAAAACAGGGCGATGTGATGAAATACCGGTATATTAATTTTCATTGTAGAAGGAGAAGCCCTTTTTTTCGAGGAACGAGTGACAAAGAGCGTACGAGGTTGATGGATAAGGACAAAAAATTAGCCCTTTGGAGGCTTTGTGGCCTTGGAGAGGAGCTGGCACTTCTGTGTCCTGTATGACGTGTTCTCCAGTCCATTCCTGACGATCCTCCTCATGCTCCAGATTGACATCTTGCCCTGCATGGCCATCTTTCTCATGGATCTCGTTTCGGATCTCTCTTGATCTTCCAATCAGCCTTTGTCAAATGTGGAATCTGGATTGATCTTTTTCTCTCCGATTTTGGCCTAAATTTCCTAGCTCCCTGAACCATTAGGTGGTGATCCAGATGTGCTTTTTGCTTTACTTCAGATACCACGGCTTGGTCTTGATGGAGCCACTACTTTTGCCATCCAAATGGAGCTTCATGATCGCCTCTCAGTCACCGCTCATGGTCTTGGACAGGTCGAAAAAGCAACAGATCGCGTGTCGTTCACTCCAGTCCATAGCCATTAGCCAATCAAAATTTGCACCGAAAAAAAGTGGCAAATTTATTTCTTTGGCCGGTCAAAGAACATCTGCCCCATTCTGTATAAGGAAAGGCTTGTCCATGGTAAAAGTCAGTAGAAAAAAATTGAGAAGATCAACATTGAGTATTGAGGCTGCAAACTGACTAAGAGAAGTCGCATTTTTTTTAAAAGCAACCCTCCAGTCTTGCTTTCACACCACACATGTGGTAGGCAATAAGACTGCTCGATATCCCAAATTAATTGAGATCGCGATATTCGATATGATATTTCAAACTGTTATTCCACCATTCCCACATTGTTGTGCAGGTACACCATGGCAATTTTCTGCCCCCAAGGATGTCCTGATGGGCACAACCACGTTTCAGTGGCACACAACGTTGCCATTCCATTGAACATCTTTCGGATGTGGCACTTGATGCAGGGATGGCAAACTCATGGCCATCCCATGGCCCATGAGCCGGCAAAAAGTGTCGCACGCTATACCCCGATATATTTTTAGGTGTCGCGATATTCAACGTCGATACGATATATCGCGTAGTATCAGTGTAAATCTAGATCCCTGACATTGAGAACAACCCGCTGAATTGTGAAATGACTTTTTCGCTGTGTGCTAGAAAAAGTACCAAATTTTCTTTGGCAATGAGCTCCGCTGAAAGTTCCTGAGCTGCTTGGTGTGCATCATTGATGTTTGGGATAATTATATCGAGTGTGCGCGCCCCGACAGATAGATGCAGTTAGCTGTTGTGCTAGGTAGTAGGTCGTCATTGCACAAATGAGTTGTGCTGTTGTTGGCCAAAAAGGTTTCGTTGATGTTTGAAATGAAGAGAAAAAAGTTTTGTAGCTTTCACTTTTCCTTGAAATAACCTCCGCATGGCGCAGTCCCACCATGTTCCCAAATACTTTGAAAACGTACAGAAGCAATTCTGAGTCAAATCATTGATGTCACTCATTCCCGTACACTTTCTCATTTTTTTGTATTGAGAAGTGAAGTGTGCAACATCGTTATGTAAAAGGAACTAGAAGGAACTCAGTTTTAAATCTGTGGACGCACATCTTTCTTTCTTTTTTGAGGATAGCACAAAAACCCGTTTACAAAGGCTTTTAAAAGGACTAGAGCCTTCAAGCTGAGGCCCAAGTTCGTGTCATTCCATCTTCAATCCTAGACTTTTTCATGGGTCAGACTTTTTGGTGCTTTTAAAAAAAAACAGGCCTTTTGGGCTAAGGTCTGAGCTTCTTCCATCCCCAAATAAGTGGTGTAAAACCACAAATTGTCACAGGGTCCTCTTGGTGTGCATGGTCATGGACAGCTTACGTCATAGACCCATTCGCAGGGCTGTCTTAGAGTCTCAGCTGAAAAAAGCTTTCTCCAGATGTTTAAAGGTTTCAAGTCAATTTCAGCCAGCTATGACTGGCTCCAAAACATCAGTGCAAAATCATGACTGAGGTTGCACTGTACTGTGCTTCAGCACCTCCAAAATTGCACCCAAAATTGCATCCAAATGATGGAGTTTTGATCTCAAATTTTCAACAAGTTCAGCTCTATATGTCGACTACCTTCACCTAAAATTCCAGCTCAATCGGAGATACTTTTAGTACTTAACAATACTCCTACCACAGAGATTACTTACCAAAAAAGAACAGGGGTTAACTGGGAAGCCTAGTTCTAGCAAAGTCTGGACTGGAAATCATGTCTGAAAGTGTCATGAATCCGTTGCTCATGTGGAGAGATCTTCATGATCCAAATTTCAGCTCATCTCATTCACTCAGTCATGAGATATCTAAAAATTATGCCCTTGCCTATCAAACGAGAACACAGTGTAAAGTTCTTGTTGATTACAGTATTTGCAGTTATGATTTGTGCAGTTACCAAACATGTCATTCTCAGATTTATCTCGGTAGTCAAGGTCAAGAGACAGGTTGTTAGGTTTTGCCCCTCGATGGTGTCATACACAGTTGCAATGAGGCCACAAATGGCAACATGCAAGGGGACAGGCCCACTCTTTCTAAATTGCTTGAAATCTGGAATAAACATCCCAATCCTGTTCATGGACGGAAAGCTGTTCATCATTGAGGCCAAGCACAAGACCCAAAATGTGCGAATCAATTGACCGCCGTCATGACAGCAACTCCTCTGAAGTCCGTGCTACATTCAGGGAGCAGAAGCCAGCCGTCACCATTGTCTGGGCTGATGTGATGTCTGATGGGAAAAAGCAGCCTCTCATCTTCATCCTCCCGGGCATCACAGTCGACAGGGAGACCTACTTGGACGTGAGCAAGGACAAACCTGCTGCCATGTTTTCCAAAAAATTACCCAGAAGGTGCCAAATTCATAGTCCAGCAAGATGGTGCCCCTGCCCACACAGCAATATCGTCCCAAACTTCTGTGCAGTGAATCTTCTCGACTGTTGGTGATAGCGTCTGTGGCCGCCCCCTATCCCTGATTTGAAAGTCATGAATGGCTCCATCTTGGTCTGTCCTTCAGGCTAGAGCTCGTGCCAAGCCCCATGCTGATCTGGATTGGATGAAGTCTTTCCTCCAGAGGGAGTGCAACTCCATGTCTCAGGACACCATTTGTGTGGCGTGATGCAGATTTTTAGGTCATCTTGAGGCTGCCGCCAAGGCGAGCAGCGGCTGCTTTAAAATCTAGCCGCCTGAGTAGCAAAACAACATTTTACCCAATGTCTCTGTAGATTATCCATTAAAAAATACATTTGTTCTCGCTCTTTAAAGAGATGTCAAACCTTATAGATGACCCTGCGTCTCGGTTACTAAGAATGGAAATTTACGATAGCCCCAGTAGGCGTTGCACTATTGTTTGAAGGACTCCTCCTGGAGTTGAGGATGACCTGCGACTTGACTACAGCGATCTCCGTCTAATCGGGATTACTTTTTGCAGGAGGAACAACTCCTTCACTCGAAAATCCCGTTATCCGAAATGAGCTAAGCAGCACTTAGTAGAGACTTTGTCGTCCAGAATATATCCCGTTTAACCGAAAATCCCGCTTGTCCTAATCCTGATGAAGCAGAGACCACAGTTTCGTTACAGGGTGACTTGACAGATTTGTCTGACCAACACAGGTTTGGGCAACTGCCCAACTGTCATGCACTTTTGGGGCGAGCACTGAACATCAAGCTTTTCCTAATAGCACATGAATTATAAGTCGCCAGAGTCTCAGCCTAAACGTCACTGAATGCTTTGAAAAAAGTACGCGAACACAATTTATACCTAAGGCTGCAGAATTGAAGGAAGGAGGCAAATCTGGGAGGCTTTCTGGCTGTGCTTGTGACGTCTAAGTCGATTTTTCATTTAAAACTTTTATGCCCAACTCAGTGCTCCTCAGCTTTTTTTTGTTATATGAGAGGAATCTTCGTTAGATCAATAAAGCAAAGTGCAAAGACTTTGGCAATTTGCCATGGCACAAGTGAGTTATGCAAGTTGAACTATCTCTCCCCGTTCTCGTTCAAAAAGTGAGCTGGGGAGCAGGAAATTCTCACTGCATTAAAGTCCCATGAGGTTTGGGTCTGCTGAAAATTAGACCGACATCTCTTCGATTCAATCAAAAAAGTTTGGGAAAGAGTGAAAATGCGTCTGTCAGTTATGAGAAAGGACACGAGAGCTTCCCACAATGGGTAGTTAACCTTACACACTGCCTGACCAAGCTCTTGACTGAGCACTGGTGTAAAATACGTGCTTGCTCCATCACAGAAAAGCTCACTTGCCTCATGATCGAAATTGCATCAAAGTTACGTGAAATCGTTTCGGGGGGTCTCATTTGAAATTTCCTGACTTCCCGCGCGATGCCAGCTCTGAATCTAGATTCGAGAGGCTCGACAGAAAGAAAAAAATCAGGAAATTGCAAATTAGACCCCCCCCCCCCCCCAAAAAAAAAAAAATGATGATTTTGGTTATTCAGAGGGAGTGATTGAGTCTGTCACACCGAACACCCCGTAGGCATACACGCCAGTGTCGTGGCACCCTGAGCGCCAGCACTTGACACTGTCATGACACCGCCGAGCTTGCAGCGGTGACGCCCGTCTCCAGCAGGTTGTCTTACCTCGAACGGTGGGTCCCAACACCGCCAAGGCGATGACGACTTGGCTGCACAACATCTTGAGCACGAACTTTCCTGGAATAAATACGAAAATGGCCTTGGATCACGTGAAACGACATTTGATTCGACACCTTCCAGGCACACACGTGAAGTTCCAATAAAGGAAAAGCCACACCCTTGATGGGCTTTGAGGCTCGGCAAAAATTGATGGTGAACATTACAATGGTCACTGGGTAACACCATTGGGGAGACTTTCGAGCACCTTTCTCTGCTCGTCCACATTGTACACGGTGAATGGAAAGTCATGTCTCAGAAGTGCAGGCTGTATTTCTGATGTGACTGAGTTGATCATATTCCGGCCGGGTCAGATCGGGTCAGGTGAGGAATCTAACCAAAGACGTGGCTTCTCAAGTAACCATGAACAAGGGCGCAGCTGACAACGTTGAATTGTCTGCAATATCAGAGGTAATCTGCAGAACCTCCTCATGCAGGACAGGAATGTTTCTTCACTGTTCTGAATTTTCTCTCGTCAGACGCCATCGTGAACTCAGTCCTGAACAATGAGCATGAACTCTTGCGTTCACCCTGCATAAGAGGCACCATATTTCTTCATCCTACCCCAGAAATGACGAAAATAGTACTCGAAAAGGAGTTCGGGCCCTGTACTCGCAGGCGGGCATTGACTTTTCGCGTGTTCTGGCAAGAGATTTTTTGGCGGCAATGAGATGAATGTGATTCCCATTTTTTCCCCTCATTTTTTGCGTGGATCTCTCAAGACCCGAGAATGTCCGTGTTCCAAATGCGTGTATGAGGAATATAAAGGCAGTTATAATATGTGGCAGTTAATATAGACAAAACTGAACAAACTGATCGTAAGACCTGGCGGATTCACTTTGTTTGTTTCGAGGAAACTCATTCACGATGACTTTATAAAATTTACGAGACTTGGAAGCAATGCTTTGGAACTGAATAGAGTTACGAACTGCTACCTCTTTTCTGGAGCTTTAGTCAACCCCGATGACCCCCTGGATGTATCCCATTTTTCCTATAAAACAGGAAAAATAGGCCAACTCCCCCATCCTGACCCACTTTCGTTGAAAGTCATTCCAAATGGAGCATAGACGACTGCTCACGCCAGGAAACCATATTCTTTGTAACTGACACGGTTTAAGTTTTTAGCCATTGACCTGTGCGCAATTGTCGTGCAATTGCAACGAGCGTTTCTTCCGAATCGTCAGTCCTTATTGCGCTGTACAGCCTGAGTCACCAAAGTGTCAGATCTTTCTTTTATGACTATAGCTCAGTGAGTTTAAAGCTTCCGCCCACAAAAGTTTTACTAAGAGAGGTGAAGTCGTGCTTAGACGGCATGGTCAGCAAGGGGGCCCCGAGAGGGGCCCCATTGGCCAGGACCATGCTGTGCACTGCATGGGGGGGGGGACAGGTGACACTGCATCTATGTTCTGCAGAAAAAAAAACCACATGAGCCACACTGGAAACTGCAGGTGATAAAATATTTCTATCAAATGAAATAGGGAATCTACTTAACATAAATACGCTGTATTAAAGAAAACCAAAAAATATCGAAGTTTGATCTGTTTGTCAGTCTGCCTCTCCCTCCATGCCGTCCACGCACTCAGCGCCGTCCACGAGCTCCGTCATCAGATCCGTGTTGAGGAACCTTCCTGTTTCACTTGTGGAACTGGGCGATCCAGGTGCACCTCATCCATCTCTGCCCTTCTCCTCAGGGTTGCCAAGTTGAGAGGCAGCAGTAGTGATTTTTATCTGAGGAATACCTCAGAGCCTGGCAACGCTACTTCCATGCTGTGATTTACTGCTCACCATCGATGGCTACTGATCAATAGCTACGGCACAGCTAGTGCCCATGAGACTGTAGCTACCAGTTGGGAGTAGCTATCTTTAATAGAAAAAATGTAGTAATGCAAGTTTGGACCTCAATTTTGATATCTAAATGGCCTCAGGCATAGCACTCTATGTATATAGATTCCTTGGTGCATGAAAAGAAGTAGCTGCTGACCTAGTTGAGGAACAATGGGTCCAAGGATGGGAGCGGCAGCCTCATGACTGAGTCATATGCAGCGGACATGCAGATGTAGTACACTGCACGCGTATATATGGGTGATACTTGACACTGAAATACTATTTTAAATGTAAATATGCTATGAAATGTAGCCAGGGCCGGAAAAATGGCCTCCTTACTTAATGTGTCCTCTTTCAGGTATGACCAGGGTCTCCAACCCCTGTGCGGCTTTCCTGATTGTGATTGGGTGGGTCGAGTCCATTGCCTTGGGCATGGGAAACTGTAGGACCAGGGCTCCTGGATCTCCTAACTGGTGGAGATCGGGAGAGGATGGAGGCCACGACGTCTTTTAAACAGCACGAAGGAGAGCTCAAACCAAGGACAACCAACTTACGAATTCTCTCCATTTTGGTGATGTAGGAGTTGTCTAAGCAATTATCCATGTCACCTTATGCAAAAAGTGTTTGCAGCCCATTTTCACCTGATTGAGAGAGGTTGATTAGGCCAATGGCCAAAATTTGCGCCCAATCAGCAAAAATGATGTTGACGTTTTATTGCTTCGCACATGTTATACCCCTGGAGTGACAAAAGTACGTCCTCCTATGGAGTAACTTTGGGAGGTTCCCATGGTTTTGTAGGAAACTAGGTAAATGAAGTCCTATTTTACGGCGATGCAGCACACTCTGGTGCTCTTCAGATATGTCAGTAAGGGCAAGTCTGCATTCTACTTCTGATGCCTCGCCGACTTAACTTTCAGTTCATCACATCCACCAAACCGTGAAATATCATATCTGCCCTGTGGCTGAAGCTTGGGGAGTTGGGGGTGGATCTGGTGCAGAAATGTATCTGGCCCCTGACGTGAAGGTGTCGGACTCTGATGCTGAGGGGAGCAGGCTAAGGGACTGGAGCCGGGCCAGGTGCATCTTGGTGCAGTGGCACCCTGTATCTCTCTTGTACTACAAGGTGAGGCCCTTAAAAGCTAAATACTGGTGACAAAAGCTTTCTATTCTGACCAAAGGCCAAAATCCCAGACCAAGAGAGACTACAACTTTTCAAAAAAGTACCTTTTCGAATTGGCCTATTACTGTCTCTGTGTGCCAGATTGGGTTCAAAGAATGTGAAGGCTATTGATCACTGGCACGATGAGGTAATCGCAATTAGTGGCAATTATCAATTGCCATTTTAAGTGACGCGAAAAATTAGCGAAATTAAAGCCGGCCCTGATTTTTTTTAATGAAAAATACTCTGTCCTTCAAGCTGAGAGCCACAGAACATCATTTAACTATATAAGCAGAAAAAAAGTTTCCACAATTGCCCCACATCTGTACGGTCGAGTCTCAAGAATCAGACTTCTGACCAAAATTTGCACTCGCCGAGGTTCTTGGTCCTCCGGCTATTTCAGTCTCCCGGCTATCTCTTTCCCCAAAGATATCAGTCCCTGGCTATCTCACTCTCTAGCAGCCTCAGTTCCCGGCCCACTCTGCCTCCTTCCTCTGCCCAGGAATATCGTCATGCTGGAGCCAACAATACAGGTAGTGCTTTCCCGATGAACGAGCATGAACTGATGAGAATACCAAGCTAAAAGCAGTGTTTTAGACAAAGAGTGTTGCATAAAGAACATTTCTGAACGCCAATGGCAGTGCCGGAGACTCCAGTCACCAGCAACAGAGTCTTGAAGAAGTAGGACGTCTCGGAGTAGTGATGTGAAGGGTGCTGACGGACGCTGCCGAGTCGTCGTCATTGGACATCTCTCTATTGGGGGAGGAGGACTCCAACTCTTGTTGGAGGTCACGACTGATAGTTCAGATGGTAACAGACGCTCTCCGAGCACAGACCTCAATCACAGACCTTGGCGTAAGTAATTTCAGTGAGAAGAAACTCAGTGCATAGGCTGCATGGAGTCATTTTTGAGTGGAATTTTTGCATGGAGTGAGTTCTTCAGGCAGTGACCCATAACTTTGAGTGCATCACACAGTTCACAGTTTTAAGCACCCACAGTGGCACTAGAGCACTCAAACTGTGGCGATCCCCACATGCAAAAACTCCACTCAAAAATGACTCCATACAGCCTATGCACCAAGTTTCTTCTCACTGAAATTACTTTCACCACGGTCTGTATTACCCTATATTACTCTTTATTACTTCAAAGAGTGCTGAAATTGCTCACCTACTCTTCGCTGCCTTCAACGTGTCTCATGACGCTCTTGCCTACTTTGGATGGTGGAGGAGATTTTGAATCTGTGGAGTGACATTGACCTGAAAACAACATTGAGTTCAGAACACAGAGAGAGCCTTCAAATAACTACAGGGTGGACCAAACACATGTCTAAAGGCAGAGAAGTTTAATTTAATTTTTCATAACAGTAGCATCACTTCCATGGCACCCCGTACTTACGACGCATCACAGTGGAAATCGTCTGACAGGGAATTGTACGTAAGGATTACAGCAGGAGTCTAACCGTTCACTCAATCAAATAATATCGCATTAGACGAAGACATATCCCCCCCCCGGCACAAGAACTGCCTGAGAAGGAACAATATCTACGCATTTTGGGGTATTTTTTGAAAGTTCTATGCTTACATTGGCTTCGAGATGTCTTGATTCTGCATCTTGCTTGGCGGGACGACGTTCTTGCTTTTGTCTGCCATGCCTCAGAAAGTCGTGCTGGCCGAAGTGGCCAGGGTGAACTGGACGACGTCATCGAACAATTCATCCATTTGCCACATTTCTGTTAGTGTCTTGGCAGAGCACAATTGTGAACACATATTACAGTGCCCAACGAGGCGTAAGCGGGAAGATTGAGATGACTTCTTGGAATTCCCCTTATGCGACTTCCTCTGTACTCGCATGTGTTTGCGTAAGCCACTTGGTATTTTGCAAAAAGTGATCGCGCTGCTGTTCGTGCATGTGCGCACGGACGTGCGGTAGATCAGAGGGAAAAATCGTCATCAATGAAACGCCAGAACGAAACTTCTCGTAGAGATGTTCGTGTTCGCCCGTCAAAAAGTGTCCTCGGACTGCGTGGCTGCTCTGATTCTCTCCATCAGAACTGTGCAACTTTCCATTTCCTGCATGCGTGCAGAGACAGACAGACACACACACACACACGCATGCACGCACGCACGCACGCATCCACGCACGATAGCAGCTCCATTATTGTGCGTCAACAGGGAAGAACTTCCACAAGACAGAGCTGAAAAGTTATCGGCTTTTACAAAACATATTGTCTCCTACCTGTGTATTTTACTTCACTCAAGGTGTCTTTCTCGTCCATCAACATATAGCAGCAAAAGTGTACGTAGGTACACAGTGTTTTACAAGTAGGACTCGAAGTGTAAATCACACTTAAGATTGTATTGCATTGACACCCCTACGCTCGATCTATTTTTATCATCTGTTTTTTATTGATTGATAAATTTTCTCATAAGAAACGACTTTTTTGTCCTGAAATTATGACCAAGACTAGATTGCCCTCATTTATGCATGTCGGGATAACATGTTCACAAAACTGCAATCAAAGTTACCGGAAGAAATAGCACTGAGACCAGAACGAACAAGTCCCGCAACCGGAACACGACCCGGCGACCCTGCGGCAAGAAGACGGCACTACCCCGTCGCCCCTGAGATAAGTCACTTCTTATATGGCAATGATATATGAAAAACTTACTTTTTCAGGCCATTCGGGATCACACAAATAAAGCAGGAGAGTAGAACGTCACTTTAATTTTTTTAATGAATAGCCTTTGTTCCCAATTTTACCTTTTTTCATGATCTTCTATTCTTTTGCCAATGCACAATTGCAATCATATTTAGACGCAGATGTTGACTGATGCCCCAGCACTGACATTCACAGAGTTATTTTTGATGCTTCCATCTGACTTGACAACCCTTGAATGAGTTTCTCACCAAGCAACCCTACAAACTGCACAAAGTCCTCTGGTTTGATGTATAAGACTTTTGCGGTCCCATTCCTCTGTACAGAGATGTCTTTGCAGCCACATCTACATTTTTAGCACTGATTTCTGCCTTGGCTGCCTTCTGTAATCGTCACCGACACAAAACCCTTACTGACACAACCCTTACCAGTGCAATCATTACAATGCATTATGTACTGGGCCCAAGAAGTCAGTGAAAGCCTATGAGAAGGTCTTTGACAATCAGAATTGGTTAAATTATTAGTGTCAAATAAACTTGCATAAAATTATTTTGTGTGAAATAAAGTGAATCCTCATCTCTCGTCTATACTTGAGTTTGGTGGGACATAAAGATCACGAAAGAAGAAAAAATAGAATCTTTTGAGAAAAATGAGTGGCCCACATGTTTTTCACAATTTAAGGCACACTCATGAAGGTCAATTTCACTCGTGTGCACTTCCTCCCCCCTCATGAAATTGACCTTCATTTACGAAGCATTGGAAGAAAATTTTTTTTTTTTTGACCATTTTTACTTTTTCGCAATGATTTGTTGACTTAGAGAGAACAACTTTCTCCGCCTGGCCAGGACCTGATGTGCTGATTCGATTTGAGTAGTGCCACCACCACTACTCAAGAAACATCCGACCACCTGATCATAGCGGCTGCGATCAACAATGAGGCCCGTTTGTTTGCTTCTATGGTAATAGCAAAAGGTGAAGAGTCAAGAATGAAGGACCAGCCCAAGGTAAGTGTTGCTAGACTTTGCGGCCTGGCAATTTCCCTCAGTCACAGAAGTGCACTCATGCACCAGTGCCACAGCTTGGAGATGGGGAAGCTTTAAAGATCATGGCTGTGCAAATGTCTCTCGAGAAGCGCTGAAAGCGGTGAGAAAGAGCGCGTCCAGACTGTACTTTTGCCTGTGCCAAGTGAAAAAGTTGAGATGAAACGATAACGCTACGGAGGTGAAAGTCACTGTCTGCTTTGCCAGGCAAATGCAGGCTTAACCACTCGTCTTTCTATCTAATGCGTTGCAGCGGGCGCTGGAATTACAGCTGCACTGAATGTGCAGAACCCTCTCTCTCTGCAAAGGGTGGCAGCTGATGATGGGAATCGTTTTCCTCGAACAATGGAGAAGCGTTCAAGGTTTGGAGTGGGCAAAATACTTCGGGATTCTCAAGAACTCTGCTGACTGACAGAAAAAAAAACAATCAGCTGTGGAGCAGCCAGTGGTGTTGACCGGATGGATGAAGCATGAATGATATTTTTAGCTACTGGGCTGGCTCGAAAATCACTGATTGGGTTGACTTGAGGTGCTGAACAGGAAGCAGGCAGCACCGAACGGTGAGGAAAGGGGGTTATGAGAGATCGAGAATGGGTACATGACGTTTTCGTATTGTTCTGTAGGTTTTTTTTTACTTTTGACGCACGATTTTTGGAATATTTTCCCGCTTAATTACTGTTTGGAGGGAATATTCTCGCACTATATTTCCCTCTCCACTGGGAGATATTGTGATTTAACACTCTGAGACTAGATATTTTCTATACAGAATCTGTTGTGCTGAATCATTTTGGCACTTATCGAATGGCCGGCATTAGTTTAGTTTGTTTTGAAACTGGTGAATTACCGATTCCATGGGATTCCACGGGATATAAACTGTCCGTACGATAACTATTCAGCGTGAGCGACCCGGACAAAGTGCTTAAATACCAAGCAAAGTACGCTCGCGCCGGACCTTAGAGTTACGTGCCGCTGAGCTCGAGTGAGTGGCTGAAGCTTAGACTTAAAATGTACACTCGTTCTTACAATATTCAAGATATAATTGGCATCGCTCTGAAACAAATCAATGTAATCTTAAGAATAACTTAGATGGTAGAAACATGAAC
>JAAUXU010130071.1_pt1 | contig 15664 bp, 10 predicted proteins | sample 7278151 | NCBI WGS metagenome assembly JAAUXU01 (sample SAMN14350113, study PRJNA611818) | marine sediment metagenome | isolation source: surface marine sediment (1.8m) | place: French Polynesia: Moorea | collected 2018-08 | reverse complement strand
GAATGGTCACATTTCATAATGAAATTTTAATTCCATTCATTAGAGTCCCTTTAAACCACTCAAAAAGGTGCTCCAAAGCTGGCAAGATGTTGGGGCAGGGGACCCACCTGAAGAAAAAGATGACACCTACCTGAAAGATGCTGTATCACTTTAAATTAGGAAAAAGGGTCTACATGCTTTTTCTCTCAGAAGGGTCACATTTCATAATAAAATTATCATATGGTGACAGTAGCACTGACCCATTACAAGGGTTACCCATACAAGAAGGCTTCGGCCGACGGGGCTGAATCGGCAGGGAGGCCCTCAGCTAACCGCCTTGGGGAGCTCCCTAAGCGGGGTCTCCTTATGTCTCTGTTACTTACCTAAGCCGGGTTTTGTTTTCTATTAGAGAGTTTTCGAGGGTTCGAACAACATCGTGTCAGATTATCTGGTCAACTTTCTCCACCGCCATAAGAAACAACGCCATCTAGTGGCGAGAATTGACGAATACGAGTGGTCATGACGACCGGATCGCTCTCTTACTCGTAAAATTGTTAAAAATCTTGATTTTTGTCAGTTTCTTTCTGGAGCCAAGACTTAGGCTGGAAAAATTGTTCCGCTAGCTGAAAACTAATGCAGAAAATGACAAGTATAACCCTCTGCTGGTGCCCACTCGAGCTCAGTCATAACTTTCCAGTCACGGCGAACACAATTGAGGCCTCGTCCTGATTGAAGTCACACTTGTTCGTCCCAGGACAGGTGAAGTTTCCAAGTCTACGTCGTGACTTTGACCCCACCAGTCGATCTTACTAACTCAGGCTTTACTGACGCTTTCGGGATGTCTCTTGGCTGTGTGCTCCCTTGAAGGACCCGGGAAGAACTCCTGGTCCAGGCTCAGCTTGGACGTCACCGGAAGTGTGCGTTTAATAGTATGGCTACGGTTGCGCTCGGACGTGTAGTGCTGGAGATCCTTCTACTTATGCATGTCCTCGATGGTGCCAAATGTCTTTTTTGTGGCAGGAATGTTGAACACACTTGGAGCAGGAATTTTGTCACTAGACTGTTTCTCTCCGTCCTGGAGATTCCAGCCTCCATTCCAGGGTAACTGTCAGACGCCAGTTAGTGCATCTGTCCGAAGGGAACAACTTTGGTATTTTGTCGCATCAGCATTTAGTACAATGAACTTTCTATCGGCACAAGGCCAGGTTGAAGAAGAAGTGAACGTCCTGTTGTCTGTCTGTCCACTATGAGATAAACTCAAGAAATTCATGCTACCCTCACGCATGCCCGTTCATTTTCTGCTGAGCAGCCTCAGCCATAACCTCCTAGACTGACTGGTAAGTTTTAGTTTGAGTCATACTTTCATTGGCTCAAGATAGCGTTGGATTGGTTCAACTACAGTCCTTCCGCTGAATGCCCAACTGAGATCTCACAGCGGTGCAAAAAGTATAATTGATTAAAAGTGTTAAGATGAATTGAAAGTATGGTCGAGGAACAAAGTTCATAAGCAGTATGATCAGGGTTGTTGAGGTTGGCGCCACCCCCAAATTTGGCCAGGTAACAGTCCAGACTTGAGCAAATAGTCCGCAATGAGTGTCCAGCCTAAGTGGAAGCGCCCAACCCTGAAAAGGAATTTTCAACTGTTAGCACTTGTTATGTGTAAGCGCAGGTCTTCGTTTCAGGTCTTTCCAAACTTGGAAAACTCCCTATCATTCTGGAACACCCAGTGAAGGCTACTGGCCAAAAAGGTTACTTTCAGCCCAAACAGACCCTTTCGTCCGAGCATCCCCTGAACAAATTTCAGCCCATCCATTATTGTGGTAGCACCACTTTCTGGACCTCCTGGACATGGCTGCATGTGAACATGCAAGTCGATTTAGCTGCTCCAACCCCCCAAAAGCGGTCACTCCGCTATCTCTTCCCCCCCCCCCCTTCTTGGCTAAAGAGAGGAATTCGAGCCAAAAATTACTGCCCAGCAAAGTTGGGTAACGTGGGCTTTCTCCTCTGCGTCCCTCGGTCGTCTGCGTCCAGTGTACCTCAGTGGTTGCAGTCAATAGAACCGATAGCAGCCCATTTAATGGCTGATCTGCTATTCCGATATATTGTTCTTCTCCGGACTGTCTCGTTCCCCCTGGCCTGAGCGGCCGGGGGAAATATTGTTGAGGACAGCGAGGATGGAGAAGATTTTTGCCTGCCTGCGAAGGAAAGAGAGAGAGAAAAGGAGGATAAGAAAAAAGATATTTCCTGTGAAAGCCTAGTAATGCGGGGATTACCATCAATTACGAACGCCAGAGAAAGAGAGCGCAATCAGCACTAAGGATGAAGAGAAAGCAAAATCAGCAGAGTCCAAAGAATGGAGAAAGGCCCTTCTAAGCCTCCTTTCTTTCTTTCTTTCTTTCTTTCTCTCTTTCTTTCTTTCTTTCTCACTCGGCTCAATCGGATGGATGCTGACAGCGCGTTCTTATTTCGTATGAAAGTGAGCTGTTAAGATGATGAGGATGGAAAAAAAACTGCCTCTTGTCACAGGTGCGGGACCAGGGACACCAGGTTGGACACGCGTGCCGAGGCCGTCGTCCGCCGAGAACAACGTAACGCAGGCAAAATGTACGTGAGAGATGTAAACAATGATAACATGCGCTGAATATTAATACAGCCTCGGATGATTTAGGTCGTGGGGAGTGAGCACTTAAGACTTGGACGTGTCCACGGACGGCGAGCGGGGCCGGAGAGACCCTCCCTCCCCTCCTGGGCGGGCCTCATTTCACAATTGCAACATTTATTGGAGGACGAGAAGAGGGGGGAAAGCACTGAAAGCACTGTAGCCACCCGCATCTTTCCCTCCATCTCCTGACTTGTTGCAGGCAAGGACGCGTGAGGCGAGGGTGGCGGCGGTGGCGGCGGCGGCGCCGACCGAGAGCACACGAGGGCGGAGCTTTCTAATCGTCGCCACTCTCGTGAGAAAAAGCCTGAACGGGACGTCGCGCCGCAAAGAGCCGTTGGACGAGAGAGAAAAAAAAATAAGAAAGGCAGACGCATTTTTCACCCCCCCCCTCCTCGTCCTCCTCCACTGCCACGTGCGTCGTCCCTCTGAACAGCACCGTGCGGGCTAGCGCGGTGAGGAGGGTGGTGGTGGTGGCGAGGTGAGGTTAGAATATGATGCTGCAACCGCGCACATAAGGTAGCAAAAAAGCTCTTTAAGGAGTGGCTGGGTGGAGACGGAGGCTTTTTCATGCGGGCAAGCAGAGAGCAGAGAGAAAGAGAGAGAGGACAAGGCAAGCATCGATAAGGACGACGTCGTCGACGACGTCGTCGTCGACGGCGGCGCCGCCGGCGGCAGCGGCGGCGAGAAAGAGAAAGAAAAACGTGGTCAGCAAGATCCTCCCTCTTTCTCCTCCCTTCGAACAGTCGAGTTTTGCAAGCCCAACAAAGTGGGTTCACACGCACGTAGCTCAGCACTATATGCTTGAAGCCCAGTCAGCAGCAGCAGCCTGCAGGCACGGGCAAAAGTGGTAAAGAACACTATCAGCACTACTGCGTTTTCTTCTACTCCCGCCATTCCGTCTGAAGGGAAAATCATCATCAGCAAGAACAGCAAGCAAAAGCAAAGTTGAAGGAGTAAGCAGAATGAGCGGTGGAGGAGGAGGAGGAGGGGGCAACAGCAACCAGGCCAGTTCGCCGACGGAACCCGCCGGGAACAGCAGGAACAACAATGGATCGGGGTAAGGGAAACTGGGACTCGAGGGGGCCCCGACTGGCGGACCCGTCGGGGACGCGATATTGGGACGGGCAACACTGGCAGGCGTATGTAGTTGGACCGGGACAGAGTCGGGATTGGTTCTGCGCCGGCTGCCAACTATGCTGAACCAGAGCTGCCAGTGATGGCACTGGATCACTTACGAGTGGGTAGTTCGAAGTTAAAGGTCAAAAAAATTCTCATTCTTCACAGCCCACGCAATGCAGAAGCAACGTTGAACGGTGTTGAGCATGAGCAACAACAACTGCACCAAGATCTCTCCTTCAGACACCACCATCACCACCATCATCAGCCGCACCCGCAAGGACACCATCTCGAGGCCGACGAAGAGTCAGTCGTCCTTGGCGAAGGCGGCGGGATATCCCTGGTGGTCCAGCATGAAGAGGACAACGACGGAGTCTCGACCAGAACAAAGTACTTGGCTGCGCGACAAAGATACGCCAATGGCAGACAGCACCAGTACGCGCTCGATCTACACAACGGCAGTGGCGGCGGCGGAGGAGGCGGAGGCGGCGGTGCCAGTTTCGCCGACCAACTGGACGCCACCGCCGCGGCCGCGGTAGCGGCTGACTATCCGGAACAATGTCTGGCGGGCTTTGGCCGCCCGGTGGATGAATACGTGAGACAGCAGTACAGTCCGCGGTCGGAATGGCCGCCACCGCCGCCAGGGGCGGCTTGGATGGAGGCGAATGGAGGCGCCAGCGGGGGGATCCGCGGCGCCCTCAACGGGTGGCAGCCACCGCCGCCGCTGCCGCCACCGCAAGAGCAGCAACGCTACAGCGCCGCGGCGGCGATGGCGGCTGTTGGCGGTACCCATCTCAAGTGGCTGGAGGGACATCAACCGCTGCAGCCGCCGCAACAGCAACAGCATCAACCACGATCAAGCAGTGCCTTGAGCGGCGGAAGGAGCAGGTACGTACAAACAGACAGACAGACAGACAGATGAACGCCATCTCTTGACCAGAAGCTAATCAATGTTTTTCGTAGCAAACACAACAAATACCACGGGAATTCTCCGTCAACTTCCTCCTCTTCCACGACTGCCTGCGAGTCCATCCCCGACGACACCTTGGCCATGCTCACAGTCAAAGAGCTGAATAAGCGCGTTCAGAACTTCCCCAGAGAGGAAGTGGTGGCGCTAAAGCAGCGTAGGCGGACGCTCAAAAATAGAGGGTAAGACAGAATAACCAATTTAGAACACAGCCCTAGGACCTGCTAACAGTCAGCAGTGAATCTAGACACGACTTAGCTCTATGCTGAAGTTCTCCCACTACTTCGAAGGTTCTTAAGTAATAGATGGGAGCAGATAGTAGAGAGCCCTTGGTGCCCATGAGACGTCAATCTCGCATCTTCACTACATCGAAGATTGAGCCTACGATGCTTTCGGTGGAAAGTTGGAAAGCTTTATGCAGCTTCCCCCTACCAGCTTATGAAGGACTTGTCATGAAAATGATAGCTTTTACACGCGTAATGCGGAGAAAGGATCGGAAAGCGATTTTCCAAATCGGCGATTGACAAAATCCTCCGCAATTTCCTCTTTTGTCCTTCTTTTGATCTCTCCTCCTTCCCCCTTTTCAATCTCTGGCGCCTCCGGGCGCTCATATCGCACGCACCCGAAATTTTATGAGCAGATTTTTCCCTCATCTCTTCATAAAAACTGAGGGGGGAAATGTAGTGAGAGAAGTTTAAAGAGCTCTCCAGATTGAAAAAGGATCTCTCCGCCGCCTTCTCGAGGGGGTTCCCGCTCCTGTCGAGACTCTCCCCGCCGGTGCCCGCATCCAAGTCCTTAAAATCGTTGAATCGAAATTTATGCCACGCACACACCCTTCTTGATAAGAGGAGGGGAGGGGGGGGGAGTGGCGAAAATTTGGCCCCTTTTCTCCGCCACCACGTGGGGAAGGACGGACGGACTGAGGTGAAAAGGACTCTTCAAAATGTACGTAAGCAGCTTCCTTTCGAGAGGCAGAGGCTGTCACGTGCGCAACGAAGCGAGTTGGTCGTTGCTTAAGATGCAGTCAGAAGGATGCGCAACAAGAGAGGCGACTGACACGTTGGCCAGTGAAACTAGCTGCTGCTGATCGTTGCTCAACGCTATCCCTGCAGATGCAACGTATGCGCACCAATGGTCATAGTTGCTGCACTTCAAGACAAAAAGCAGTCTCCTTTCAAGTTGCGCAACAACATGAGCCGATCGTTGCTCAACACATGGAGGTGTCTTCTCTGGGGCAGCGAATGCGCAACGCCAGAAGAGACCTCTTCAGTTGCACACCAGCCGAAGGTGCTTGTGAGTCATGGTTAGTTAATATAACATAGTCTCTCTCTTCCAAGTTGCAAAGTTAAAAGGAGAGAGCAGAATAGCCGAGGAACAGAATAGTGATCCGAGAAAAAAAAGTGAGCGTAAAAAATTATGACCTGTCGCAGTCTGCGCGGGACGTTTTCTCCAACTTATTGCGGACTTTTATTGTGAACGGACCTGCTAAAGATGGTGAGGGGGGGGAGGACGAAGTCGAACGCACACACGTACACGCGTACGTACTGAGAGGAGGAAAAGAAAATCGACACGTCTTAAGTCTTCAACGCCAGGAAAATGAGTATACTGCAAAGTATAAAAAAGAGGCTGTCCAGATTTACCCCCTCCCTTCCCTCCCTCTCCCCCCCTTGTGCGGTTGCGTAAACATTTTTACTTATACGGGGAAAGCAATTTTGAGGGCAAGTTGTGGGGAAGGGCATTTAGTGCTGCTCGTATCTCTTAGATTACTGAATGAATATCGAATGTTGGGCTATCTTCTCCTCTCTCTCTTTCCCCCTACTACTACTACTGCCCCTACCAGACATCTTTGTTCGAATCTTGGATGGTCGCCAATCGGTCGACATAAAATGTTCTCTCTCTCCCCTCCTTTGTTAGACTGTACATACGAGAGCTGCGTTATCGACGTGCTCGTGCATATCCTTGCTTTGGAGAGACACGACCCAGGAGAAATCAGGTGCGGCAGTCATGCAATATACGCATGCGGATTTCCCCCCCCCCCCCTCACATAACAAACGCACTTACTAACCCCGACTTTGCAGCCAGCGCAGAGAAAAGCTATGTTATATGAGTGAGAAATATGCTCTGTGCGTAGCCAGAGGAATGATGGAGAAAGTGAAGCGAGTGTTGTGACAGCCAATTCATTCGGACAGAAAATATATGGCCAGAGTTCGCGTCTCCCTTTCTCCTTCTTATGTACCTCTGGATGAACTCTAGCGTGAGGTCATAAAGTGGGGCTCGAAGGGGGGGGGGTAAGGAAGGGGGACGTTTTATGCCTAATTGCGCCCCTCTTGCACAGATTGCCAAATGAATAAATTTGTCTGGGCGAGAGAGAGACAAAGAGGACGGAAGCAGCAACACCGGAAACTCAATTTTAGTCAAGTGAAGAAGAAGAATATTGGGAAGTCCCTGGCTTTGATCCCCGGGACGCTCAATTAGCGGGGTATTCGCAATCGTAAGGGGAGATTTCCTGCCATTTGTCTTATCTCTCCCGTAATTCCCTGGCCTTTGCCATGCGAGAGAGAGCGGTCAATCTCATGATTTCTCGATTTTTCCCTAGGGGATTATCCCTTACCCCTCCTCCTTCCCCTTGGACGTGTTGGTGGCCCCTTTGCTGCGGCTCAACACCTTATTGACTGACCTCTGCTAAATCCCTCTTTCAACGTGCGGGGTGGTTGTTATGTAGCCAAAGAAGAGCGCTTTTCGTCCATTGGCGCAGGTTTTTTTTTTCTCTCGCCTCACGCTGTGACGGAGCAGAGAAAATTGGCCCCGCACAGGGTGACACCAGCGACACCCGGTTGTTTCTCCTCTCCCTCACGCAGTCCACGTTCTGGGACGCGCCAAAGCCGCCGCCGTCAGACATCGTACGAAACTCGACTCATTTCACTCCTGCCACGCTTAACGCGTGTTCGGGACCCTCCGGAGTCTCATCTTTCCAGCCACGTGCGACTCGCCCAAGATCGGGTTCGTGTGACACATGGAGCAGGAGTCCTTTCGCAGTCAAGGAGTGCCCGTAGCTGAACAATCCCCCCACGAGAGTGGAGGATTAGGAAGATTGTTTGTGGGACAAAAAGTAAGCAAAGCTGCTCTTTCTTCGTGAGGAACGAGTAGAAAAATGTGTCGGGGATCACAGTTAAGTTAGCAACTGAGAATAACTAAGGAAATATAAGTTTCTTTCACGAATTTGCTACATGAGCAGCAAAACAGTGATAAAGAAATCAGGCAACCGGCGGAAGTCGACCCACGCATCCACTCCGAGTACGCGCGAAAAAAAAGTTTGAGTCACAGACGCATGGGCAAAACTTTACTTTTTTCATTCGTCTTCTAGTTTCATCGCTTTTACAGCACTCATGATAGTCAATACATAAGCATTACCACAAGTCGGCTATACCAAGTTCTGACCCAGCTCTCCGGGAATGTTGGGGCCCAGGAGCAACTAGGCCGAATGATACAGGCCATAACCGGCCTCAACTATGTATCTAAGCCACTGTACGCATGGCTTAGAATATAGCCCCAAACAAGAATGCTGTTCCGGTGGAGAGGAACGAGGGGGGCGTCTACATCTCGCGTGCAGACGCCGAGCACTGATAACCGAGCGCTTGGACGCTTTCCTTAGTCTCCAACTGGACCAAGGATCCCTGGACTGGAAGAGGCTGCTCAGGTTCACCCATATCAGCCGTCGATGAGTCAGAAGAGTTGCCATCAAAGAGGGTGATGGTGGAAAAATATGGATGAAATTTCGCCCGTCATGTCAACACTATGTGTCTATGCGTCGCATGAGCCTTCCACAAACAAACTATAGAACCAAGCGATCAGGGATTGATATCTAGGGATATCTACTGCGCAGTCGAATCTCGATATAACGGGTCTTTTTGGGGGGCGAGAGTAATGTTTTGGAGCGAGAATGATGTTATAGTTTTGAAGTAAAAAGATCGGAAAAACGACATAATAGCGAGAAAAAATGTTACATCGAGAATCGACTGTGTCGTAACTGTGTTGTTCTCTATAAAAACAACCAAGTGAATGGGCAAGAGAAAACTTCATGTTCGATCAAAAGTAGGCCTTTTTTCCCCCGCTGATTCCCATTCGAGCAGTTTTCTGCCGACTTGTGGCCTAAGCCGATACCATGACGATATCAAGAGGATGCCACAAACAACACTACGAGGCCCTTGTGAAAATCAGTGGCACTTTATTTCTCGAAGCTTTTTCTTACCCACCACCAAAAACCAGCGCATGTTCATGGCGAACGTCTCGTGCACTATTAGTGGCCTAATTCAGATGCACCCAGCAATGATGATGATGACGATTCCTCCCCCGCCCTAATCTTGTAGTACTCAGGTTCGTTCGCCACCCACAGCGAGGACTCCCGGAAATTCTTGGCAGGACAACAATTCTTTTTTTCTCCTACACGAGAGTGGCCAAGAATGGAGAGAGAGCATCAGTGTACGTAGTAGAGTACACACACACGCGCGCGCGCGCGCACACACCCCAAACACACACCAAGATCTGAGGTGGAACAACTTTCTGGCAAAAGCATCACTTGTTACAGGGATCGCCCCGACTCGGGAGAGACAGAAATCACTGAGTGATTGCAAACCGACTTCAACTTGATCGTCGGGTCTCCAGTGATGTCCTCTTTCCTTTGTTCAACTGTTCAGGCACGCCATTAAAAACCGTCCACTGTAGAAGAGCCCACTTTTTTTTTGGTACCTCAAACGACGATGAAGAGTCCGAGAAGAACTTTTTTCTCTCTCCAGAAATGACGATTGTTATGGCAAGAAAAGTTTGGGTAAAAAAGTCACACTTGAACGAATGATGTTTATCAACAGGCGCCGCCTTTATTTTTTGCCTACTTGCGAGCACTGCATTTCTTCTGCCTGCGTCGTCCCATGGAAGCAGGGCTTCACGTGCCGAAGAACTTTTCTCTCTCTGTCAAGTATTTGTCGACTAATGTTGCCATTAGGCCAATTTTGTCTGCCTCTATCGAAAAGCCCATTAAAAAGTGCAGTTGCACGCGAAATATGAGAGCATTTATTGGCCAAGCAGTCGGCGTTTATGCCTCGAAAGGGAAGGCCGCTTGCTTTCTTTTCACCCGAGTCAGCAATTTTTCGAATAGCGAAGGATCATCTGCAACCTGCAATCAATTTCGGCTGAAATCAGACACCTGTAATGGTTGCTTTCTGTTTTCAGGGAGTTTTTCCCTCACATTTACGTATATAGAAAAAAAAAATCTTTTCTCCTCCATCAACATTCGTGGGACTTAAGAGTTCTTAGCAAGTGGGAAAAGATTCGTTGTGCGGGTTAGAATGAATACTCTTCACATGTATTTGGCCAGCAAAAAAGATTCATCTTGACCCGCCACAGGGTCATTTTTGATGCGCAATAAATAAAATTGTCTCCCCCCCCCCCAAGTGCACACAATCACTTCGGCCCCAGTTAATCATGGCAGCCATTGATGTGGAGGTCAAAATTGCGGTCAATTCTGACTCTTTGTGGTGCAAATTAGCCAGCAGACAGAAGACTTATAGCGCATGAGCGAGCAATTATTGATCTGCTGCTGCCAAGAGCAGAGAAAAGAGAAGCTTAATTTGTACAGTACAGTAGCAGTTATTTGGTGGGGTCACAATGGTCTGTCCGTCAGTCAGCCGGCAGCGCCGTCGGGACTGCGCCAGCTCGAACAAGCAGGTCAGACAACCGGAGGTTGCCAAGAGTGGGCTGAACGGGCGTAATCAGGGCTGTTAAGCGTCGGAGCTACAGCACGTAGGGACTTATTAACGGCCGTGGTCAATGCACATAGGGGGTGTTAAGAGCTTTTGCTGTGGTGATCAGCAGCCGTGGTGCTGGGGCTCTGGTCCCAGGTGGGCTTGATCGGGTCCGCCATGTCCAAAGTGTACATCGATGCGAGACATGGAGTAGACGCATTTATGAAGTAAGTCTTCTACAATCAGATGCTAACTATGGCTAAATCAAGTCATAACTGCACAGTACAGTGTGCACGTAACTGACGAGAACAGGTGGAAGGACGTGGGGATTTTTTTTGAAACTGCGTACCCTGCGTGGTCTTCTTTAGTGAGAGCAGAAGGTTGAGCTGAAGCCTCCGTGCGCTATCTAGAAATCTCTTTTGGAGGTTTTCACCACTCTGACATTTTCATCGCTCTCTCCCCCATCTCTCTTTGGTCTCTCTCTCTCTCCTACTTGTGCACTTGAGCACACCCAGCTCAGTCAGACAAAAAAAAGTGGTGCTCAAAGTCTCGAACACATATTAGTCACTGATTTGAACAATACGGGTGTGGAATGTCCGTCCTCTCCATATGTTGTCTGGCAGAGTATTATCACGTACGCACTGTACGTGTCCTCCCCCCCCACTATTGATTGCCATCTCACACTCAACATTTACACATCTGTAGACGACATAAAAGAGGAGGAGGAGGGGGTGTTTTTGTCTTTCAATTGATCGAAGAACGTGACGAGACAATGGCCTTTATGCAATCACACGCGCACAAACTCTCTCTCACTCACTCACACACACAGGCGAGTAAGAGAGAGCGCCTTCAACTATCTATTGTATATACATCTATGCATGTCTTACGCAACGCGATGCGATGCAGTTGCTCCTCGCCTTTGCACGTACCGGGTGACTCATCAATGATGGGACAGAAAGTTCACTTTAGGGGCAACACACAAGGTGTGGACGTCAGCTTTTGCACTATGATTCTAGTAACAATCATCTGCCTTTCGACGGGACAAACTTCGTGTGGTCCACTTGTGGACCACCGCAAGCAACCATGGCTGCGCGACTGCCTCGTTCCTGGCTGGGCAGGAGGTTGGGTCCTGCTTGGTTCCCTCCTTCTGACACGGGTACGTCCTGGAGGATCGTCAAGGATAAAAACATCACTGAAATTGAAGTGATCGTGCAGGGCCAAAGTGAAAAGACCAAAGAGCAGCAAAAAGGCAAGCTGATCTACTCATTCTCCATCTGCTAGAACAATTTCTTCACCGAAGCCAGCAACCTCTTCATCAGGTTTATTGGGGCTTCATACGTCAGTTGAATGTAGGTTGAAAAAGGAATATCACAATTTTCTTCAGATGGGCGATGGATCTTCGCTAGTTTCATTGTGCAAAACATCGTGTCCATTCTTTGTGTCATTTGAAAATTTTGAACCCCCAGAGGAGAGGCCAAAAAGAGCGCTTTGGCACTGTACAAAATGGCACACTTGAATTGGGGACTGCGAGGTATGACGAGACACAGTGTACGTGCAAGGATCACTTTCGTACTAGCAGCACTGATCCCTCCTAAGCCTCTGATCCAATGCTAAATGACGCCAATTTGTGGTGGCTCCTGACGAAATGATCCTTTGTGAGTAGTGGGCGGAACAATAACGTATACTCTCATTTAGTGACTGCGTTATTGTCAGGAGAGGTAGAAAACCAATCAGATCAAGTTCATGAAGATCAATTCGCCTTCGCAGAGTTACCTTATTGTACAGCTTGTCCCCAAACTACTTGGAAGCTGCGTGAATCCCGCACAGATGTCTCACATGGCTACGAGTAGTGAAACACAGTTCATGTGAAAGCAAATTTCTCGCTCATAAGCGCTCGATCGCCATCCTCCAGTAATCCCGACATCCGTTTTACAGCGCGTTCTCTTGTGCATTGATCACTAAGAACACGTACAGGGTCTTACATAGAAGTACATACAAGATTCATATCAATGTCCCCAGTCCCCACTGATCAAGGTGTCCGAGTAGAAATGTGAACTTTCGTAGTTATAAACAGCACAACACAAGTATGACATGAATATTCAATGTGTCGCCCCCTTGGCGAGAACAATTTGGGGAAAATGTTTGGGGACAGTGTCAAACTGATAATATTTGACGGAATTTCATCCAATGACTTGTAATTTGTAAACGCTTTACTCATTAGAATTAAAGAATTGTTGGTAAACGCAATCAGGTGTAAATGCACCAAATTAGAAGTAGCTTCAAAAAAAAAAAGCTTCAGGAACACTATATACTGTAGCTAACATCAAGGGCAGGGACAAGCATCTCAAAACAATCCTGCAGCTGGAGTCCAAGCTCATGCAGCTCGTCCGCAACAGCTCCAGGCTTACGTCCAAGGGCGCGGTCCCTGACTTTGGTGAGCCTGGTGCAGTTGTGTCATGGTCATGGGAGTGAACAGTCCTTCACAAGACCACACTTCAAGGCTGTCAACCCAAGACGTCAAAAAACTGACTAAGTTTGGTCTTACCAGTAAAAATAATGTGTAAGGTACAGAAACATGTAAATGAGTGGCCCTTTCATGGAGCGCTGATTCATATTTAGCTTTTAAAGCTCGGCTTCGGCTTTTTTAGGCTTCGAAAAAATGAGATGCACAAACAGGTGTTTGATGTGGAAAAGTTTCTTTTTCTCTGTAATCACTCACAAAAGGACCCTTGCTTCCAGGTCATATTTTCAGAGTTATGTGTGTAAATGCAGAATCTCGAGAAGTGTCAATAATTTTACGCTGAGCTGTACGTAGATGTCTCTGCGTACTATTCGTACTCTAGTACGACTCATGAAGAACTTGACATAGCACAATATAGACTGCAATACGCCCATGGACTAAACTACTTCTGGGGAAAAAAAGAGAACCAGCTTTTTGCAGCGGACTCATGCATTCAACTCTATCACCAAGAGAACTGAACTGAGTTGGCGACAAAAAGTTAAGAAAAACTTAGCCTTAATACTCCACGCTCTTCCTCCTCCTCCCCTCCCTCTGCCCCTCCCCCCCCCCCGTCCTCCCTCTCCCTGTCCCTGTTGCGGTCTGGTCGATGCAACTTAGTCCCAGTTATCGCCCGCGTCTCGCTTTGCGTGAGTCAGCGAAATTTTGCCCGTTTGATTTAATCGGCAATTCAAGCAATTATCTTTTTTTTTTCGGCTAAACTTTTACTGCAGGGGGCATAAGAGAAGTATCAAGTTCAAGTCTTCCTCGTGGTCAAAGCGCACAGCATACGAGAACTCGAGTGCAGGCAGGATTGAATACGTAATAGCACTGGCGAGGAGGAAGAAGACTTAGAAAAATCGGGCTGGGCCAGACGTGAAAAAAGCAGCAAACTGGAAATGTTGGCTGCACTGATCTCCAGGACGAAACAAGTGCATTTTCGTCCCTTGTTCACTTCGGTCCGGCGCTGGTGCAAGTGACAAAGTGCAGCTATAGCTGTACCGGATGCATGATGGAGTTGTCATGATGGAAATTGTCCAATGTCAAGAGCATTTGCACGCATCTGTTTCATCCCAAGACTTGGTGGGGAAATATTTCGTCGGTGGTGGGAAGACTTGCACTGGTGACAGAAGTCGGTAGTGGCCTTGCTCATGGCCTTGCTCATGGCCTTGCTCATAGCCTTGCTCATAGCCTTGCTCATGGCCTTGCTCATGACAGCAGCGTTGCCACTTCACGACAGGAATGGATTGGGATGGTCTGGACCTGTCGAACAGAGGTCGCCGGAACTTGATGCACAGAAAGTGGCAACTCTGACTTGAAGACGCGTCTCCAGCTAGCACTTCTGGGAGATTTTGTCACCAGTCTGCGCACTGCACTTGATGAAGGCCCCGGGGTTGCTCTTAGTGCAGTAAGTTCAATGGCACCAGCAGTGTGGGGTAAGAATCACCAGCTTCTGCTCAGAGGACAGATCTTCGGACGCAGCGTTAGGGTGTTCTTAGCCTTAGCTGAGAGTGCGGGTTTTTTTTTAAGTATCAGATCCTAAACAGACTGCAAAGTCCTGTTTCAGATCATGATACTTTTGACATTTTAGCTCTTCATTCTCCATTTTAAGTAATAACCCTCTGAACTGGTGCCGACATTTAATGCGACCGCACATGAAGGCCTCTAAAACTTATGGACAAAGAAGGGTCTGGTGGGTGACAGGAATTCTTTCTCTTTTCCTTTCTTTTTTCTGCTTGATCTGTTTGCTGACAAATGAAAAAAAAGTCTGAGAAGAATTTCGTGCATGGCAAGATCAAGTCCGTTTTAAGGGGGAGAACCTTTTTCTAATGAGACGATGGTTTTGCAGCGCAAAAAGACCAACGCCTGGACCAGCTGACGTGCAAAAATAATCTATAAAGGACGTAGAACTCGTCGATTATCGCGAACTGCATAAATTTCAGGAGATTGATCTGGAAGATCTATGGAATCGCGTGATTTGCCGCTGAAGCGCGAATTTTGATTTTCCGGTCCATTTTCCATCCAATGATTCGTTGCTCTCTCTCTCTCTCTCTCTCTCTCTCACACACACACACACACACACACACACACACGGGAACAGAAAAAAGTTGTTCCCCTGCTTTTTTTCTCGAAAAAAGGAGAAAAGATAAAATGAATTAGGAAGACAAAAAGTGCGGAGCTTTTTGTGCAATTTATTACGTTATTTATGGGAGACATTACAACATTGCTGTTCACGTACCACATGCCACTCTTGAGCTCGACCCACGCCTATTTCCATGTCCCTGCTTTATCGTTACCTTCTTGTTACTCGTAGATGGAGTCGTAGCAGGTGTCTGATTTCAAAATCCATCACATCAACGTCTTCTTCACCTGTGTTTTTCTTTCTTCAGCATTTTCGATGGCGGTTTTTCCCTGTAATAAGGATGCTGCCGCGCCTCTCATGTTTCAACGTTACTCTCTTTGTCGACATCTTCGTAATTCTAATACTTTCACAGGCATCAACAATAGTGGGCTTATAAGGTTTTAATATTACTGATGAGTGTCTAATGCCAGGTTGTGTGATGTCAGCTCTGACACAGCTGAGCAACTTCCCATAACCACCTTTCACTGAGTCACTTATGTGGAAGGCGTCAGAGTTGCTCTGCTCACGACCACTTTGGCACCACTGGGGAAAACAGCCGGTTCAATCAGTAGATTCAAGGGTT
>JAAUXU010006447.1_pt1 | contig 15664 bp, 19 predicted proteins | sample 7278151 | NCBI WGS metagenome assembly JAAUXU01 (sample SAMN14350113, study PRJNA611818) | marine sediment metagenome | isolation source: surface marine sediment (1.8m) | place: French Polynesia: Moorea | collected 2018-08 | reverse complement strand
GTCCGTAAAGACCTAAAACGAGTGAATACCACGAGAACCTCTAACGGTACTGGAGAGCTTTATGCATCAAGTTATGGATGAATATCACACGGAAGAGTAACATTTTTGCAAAACAAATAAAATAAGGGATTTTTTCCCTTCTTGGAGGGACATCATAAACGTTCTGAATGGATCTGGAACACGTGCAAGCAGGTTTTTGGTGAGTCAAGGGAAGGTTCAATGCGCAAGATGCTCTCGTGGCAACCAATTTCACTGACCAGATTGGTCATAGTAACGCTGCATTAAAGAAAGACTAACTAAAAATGAGACTTTTAGTTTATAGTAATGGATTGCAACGGCAGTTTGCAATCGCTTTACAAATTCGTCCGTTACCTCCAGACCAAGCAAAAGTCTAGGAAGGGGCATGTCTGTCTCGTCCAACAATGTTGGAAAAGAGTAACTGACAGACCTCTCCAAGTCGTTACAGACAGCGCGCTCTGCGCCATCCGCGCACTCCATGTTGTCTATGCGCTCAGCGCCGATCCGATCAGTTCAAGTTCTTTTTCTTCGGAAACGGCATGACCCGGGAGCATCTTAACTAGAGTAGCTGGGATCTTACCCACCTCTCCTTCCCAAGGTTGCCCAGTTGACAATTCGGAAAGTTTTCTGGAAAGTTTTCGTGCCCAATGTATGTGGCAGACATGTAGTAATGACACATTTCCTGGTCAGAGTCTGGCAACTCTCTCCTCTTCCACTCCCTCTTTGCGATTTACTACATAAATGTTCATGTAGTAAATCAAACTTTGGACCTCGATCTGAAAACGGCTTTGAGATCCATCTCGAACCCCCCATTCCACAGCGTGTAAGAAATGTTGTCTGTTGGACAAATGTCTCGAGAACTTTGCTAGTGACAAAAAAAACAAAGCTATGTATGTGCGGATCCATTTTGTTTTTTACCTTTGAAACTGGGTGATCCGAATACCCTTCACCCTCGCTCCTCTCTAGAGTTGCCAAGTTGCATCGTTTTTGAAGGCATTCAAGTTTTTTTTTGTTTTGAAGTTGATAGGTTCTGGTCAAAGAGTGTGAACTCTTTTCACCCTTGTTACTGTGAGTCTGCTGACCAAGGTTGGTGACGATCGGTTCAGCGGTTGGGGCGTGGCAGTCAGAAACACCCACCCACCCACGCACACAAACACACCCATACACACACTTGTGACAGACGGAGAGACAGACATGGCGCTTGCACAGTGTGTAATGAGTCTCCAGCCTCCTTTATTAATCGCTCACAGTTCTGCAACCCGAAGCTGTGAGACAATATTAGTGGCAGCAAAACAACCAAAAAAGATGTCCACTCCGTACCATTAAAAATTTGTTTGGAAAAAGTGGACTTTTTGTCATGGGCAAAAATTACCCCTGTTCCAGTGTCCTCCTGGGCTTTCTCCGTCTCTTTTTGCAGTTGTTGGTGGGCACCATGCGATTATCGGTCTCTTTATTTGACGTCAAGATGTAACATCTTCAATGGTCATTTTACATCTTGTCCAACAGTTTCTGGATGTCGAGCTGTAACAGAGAGGAGACTTTTGAACAAACTGTGCATACGGATACTAAACGGAGAGATGCAGAGCGTTCAAAAGTCTCCTGCCCGCTTAAATCGCTTTCAGTTCAGCAACCAGAAACTGCATATTGATTAGTAAGTAGATTGTGTGATCTTCAGCTTTAATTTGATGTACAAAGTTTCCCGGTTCCCTCAGTAGTTCTCGAGTTACTCTTGTCGAGAGGGGTTCGGGGACTTCGGGAACGTACTGTATAGTACAGACTGTACTGTACAGTCGTGGTAACGTGTTCATTTGCGTCAGTCGTATAATTTCTATATCACGGTTAGTTTTTGCTTTCCCCACAGGTGACCGGCGGCATGGCCAAGTGGAAGGACAACTCTCCCGACCCCCTGCACACCTACATGGGACTGGCCGGCTTGTCGCTGGGAGGCTTCGCGGGATTGGAGGAGCTGGCACCGGCTTACAACATTACGAAGAGAGCTGCTGAGAATCTCCGCTTCTTCTGATGGTGCTGCAGTCAAGTCTCTCTTTTCCAACTGTTCATCATTGCAGTGGTTTGCCCCCCCATGGCCGTCTCCGGCGTTGCATCAGTCCCTGCAGAAGACACCCTCCATTCACATCTGGGGTACTTTCTGGAAAGTCTGGACAGAAAGTTTCTCCTCGTCTAACGTCATAATAATAACAACCCCCCCCCTCTCTTACCACCATTGGAATACAACTGCATTGTGATGCTGACGCCAGGAGTTTTGGCGATCTGTCTATTGTATTTCAATTCTCTTGGGGGCCTCAACTTTCGATCGCCGACCCTTTCCTGCTCAACCCCCCTCTCTGCTTTGCCCACCACTCTGTATTCTACCAAGCCACTTCGGATTCCGTTCGGGTTTCATCCTTCTTTATACACTCGTTCTTGGGGAGCAGAGCCAATGAGGAGGAAAATCTTCCCTAGGGACTCTCTCTTTCCCTGGCGAGTGCAGGAAAAAAAGTCTTTGTCGATTCAACAGTGGTGAAAGGAAGACATAATTGGCTGGGAGCTTTTTTTTCTTCCTTCTTAGTATCTATTTTACGGACATGCGCACAAGCTTCTCCAGATGTACAAGTGCGTGCAGTTGTGTAATTGACAAGGTGTGAAACACGCGAGAAGGAGATTTTTTTAGTTTTTTGTCGAGTGCACACGAGGTGGCTCTAAGAAAAAACTTTCCTTCATTTCGTTTTTAGCCTCTCTCACACGCGCGCGCTCGCACACACGCAGATGTACATGCTATATTCGTTCAGTGGCAACACCCCACTGTCAAATAGCTTGGCTAAATCCAGGCCTAGCAGTGGGAGGGCAATAGAGTGGCGTACTATACACAACTTACTGTCAAGACCACGCTCTTTTTGCCTTGAGAGGAACTTGCTAGGATGTGTGTGATGTTTTTTTTTCTTACCTTTTCTCATTCTAGTTCTGCGTGTTTCATTCTCCCTACCTAGTATTTCCTCTCAGCCCACGACGTGCGCAAGAAGAGGTAGTAGGGACAAAAGTTTCTTGAAAAGTATCGATCCAGGAAGAAGGGCTGAACCAGAGGAAGGCCATGCCTGCTGCCTTCTGAGCTGAAGGGGTCCTTCTTCCAGACCGTCTTGTACCATCTATTCCTGCCTGTGTACGACCGTTTAGAAGAGGGCGGCTGCGGGGAAGGCGGCGGCGATGGCGGCGGCGGCAGGGACGACGGCGACGACGACGACTGCAAAACTTTTCTCCACTCGCTCTCCACTTTCCTCAAGCGCGCTGCTGCTGGCTAAAACTTTCCCGCCGCCGACCCAGAACTCTTACGAAAAGTTTGATGAAACCCAATCTTCCCCCCCCCCCTACCCTCCCACTCTTTCCTTCCTTCTTAGTTCCAGCACTATATGCGTATTGCCTACGTACAACGTGAGTACGGTGGAGAAGGAGGAGAACGAGTAGAAGTAGTGGAAGCCTTCTGTCTTTCTTGGCTGAGTCCTATCGCTGTGCCTGCCTCCAGTGATATATGCGAGGATCGAAAGAGCCTTAGCGGGCACCTGGAAATCGCTCAGATTCGCGAGAAAGTTGCCACACTCCTGACTCACGTGGTCGATCTCGATACAGGAGCCGAAGTGACATGGCGTGATTTTTTATCCCCTACCTCCTTTTTGCTTTCTTCCTTCACTCCATGCTCTTAATTACCCTGCACGCGATTCGTTTATTGTTCCATTACATTTTTTGCGAATTGGTCGTCCTCCCCCTCCTCGTCCTCCTCCCCCCTGCAGCAAATGACGTCGTGCTATCTTCTGAGTAGTCGTGCAAAAGTTTCTCCATCCAGAATCGATCCCGCTAACATGAAGACGAGTAGTAAACACGTGAGATTGGATCTACTGTATATCATCAACCCATTGCACACGTACAAAAATCAGCTCTCTCATCTCACTTATTCAAACTCGTGTGTGCCCTTCTAAGACAGAGAGAGGATGAGCTGTAAAGGAAAAGGGGTAAAAAAAGCCTGCGTTGAGCAATGAAAGCAGGCAATTTTAATTAGAAGGACGAGAAGAGGAGGAAAGGGTTCGATAGGGAAGAGATTTTGAACAGGGTAACCCAAGTGGAACGCTGATAGCAGCAAAGCACGCGGGGTGGTGGTTGGGGGGGGGAGCCCGAGACGATACCTAACTGATGATGGATGAGCGCTGAATTTAATGAATGCAGGAATTATAACGCTTCTCTCATTCAAATGACTGGGGAGAAGCTGTCGTGCGGGGCTGTGAGATGATCAGTTCCAATCACTGGATTGGCATTGGGAACTGGCGGGCCACAAAGACAAAAAGGGTGTTGGAGTCGCCAAATCCAGTATTTCCGTCACCGAAATGTATCCTTTGTCGTCAAATTAAATACTGGGTGGCGATATCAAGTAGTTGCATCACATGACTGAATAGTCGACCACACCATGAAGGGTGCGCGCAAAAGGATCGCTGCATATAGGGATCATTTCCTCAGGAGCTGGTTCAGACAAACATGTTTACTACACAAGACTACTTTGATATGGACCAAACACGCACAGGTCATTTTATAGCAGGCCCACGCCACAAAAAGCAATACAAGTGAGCTGCTGGTGGCGCCCTGAAAATCTCACCTGTAGTGGAACTGTAGCATCCACTTCAACGCCATCTAAAGACTGAATATTGTGTGTATTTTTGCAGCTTCCATGCTAATAACTTCTGACAATGAAGAGGTTAGGCCCAGGGGTTCTCAGAGCAAGGTTTTACAGTAGCCGATCCAACGCATGCTACTAATTCCGAGAAGCGTGACCGTGGTGGGGAGATCAAAGCCATCCCGGCTGACCCGGCCCGTTTGAGTGCACCACCGAGACGTCGCTCGGAATATGCGAGGGACTTGGCTTTGACATGCCCCCCTCCTTGATCAGGACTTGGACCAGATGTACCGACACTCCAAAATGGGCAGGCTGGCATTGAAAGGTCCTTCATTTAGAAAGAGCAAAAGGATCACCCAAGCTAGATATAACAGGAAAGCATTCACTGCAGGTCTGGCCTGAGAGGTCACTAGTGCTGCGGTCGAAGTGGAGGTGGCAGTGGTGGTTGGTGAGATTCCTCAATCTGTCACCCCGATGCTCACCTAGTTCTCAGTGTGAGTGGCAATAGACAACAAAAGCAATTCTAACTTGAGTTAGTACTTTCTTTGTGAAGAAAGTACAAAAGCAGGACTATTTTTAGGGTTTTTGATGTCGGACGACCTCTCAGCACGGATAGACTTACTATGATCAAGGAGAAAAACATATTGAACCCTGAAAGTCGTAAAAAGCTGGCCTTCTTTTCGTTACCAAAACTTTTCCATGTCGAACTTTCATTGTTGATATGGCTAACTTGCAATGATCTCGCCAGAAAAAGCACATTTAGCCAATAAATCACTTCTGTGTATCCTACGATAGAGGTTCAGTTCGGTGGCTTCAGCCATATTTTAGAGGTCCGATTCGGCAGCAGTGCGGGTGCACCCTTCAACGGCCTTCACGCGCGGCCCTTAGTGTAGACAGACACCCTAACCCATCACTCCCTGATCTGTGTTCCATTGTACTTGATTTGATGACAAAACAGCTCTCGATTTGGTGATCCAATAGCAAGTTATTCCCCTACTGCACCTCCTACTACGTGCTAAGGCTTCTTAATAGTCCGGCGAGTGAAGGCACTGAGACCCTTGTGCGAATTGCAGAAAATCGCAGACACTCGAGTCGAAGCATGCGACCCATTCCATATTTTTCATGCTCCAGTAGTGCTCAATGGTATGAGGAGGTTCGATTTACGCACCCAGCAATGCCAATACTCTCTCATACACACACACACGGGCACCAGAGATCCCCTCCTTCTTCTACCCCCCCCCCCCCCATTCCTTATGAGCAAAGTTGAAAAACGAAAGGTTGTTGTAGGAACGAGGAGGAGGAGGGGGAATTGAACGATATTGAACGCATGTGGCTGGCAGCGTCAGTGGCAGCAGCAACAGATTTTTGCTTTCACGCTCACAGAGCACATTCATCAATTAAGTCTCTCTCAGTACGATGGTGAAAGGCATTCTTCATTCGTGGCTCTGGGGCATGGGATACACACACAATGTCAAAAAGCCGGAGGGAGAGGAAATGAGGAGAGAGGAGGAAACTGCCAGAACGTGCGAGGTGGGTGGAAGGAAGCAGAACTTGCTAATGTAGCTGTGGAAATCAAAGAATTGCAAGGAGATTTATGGAGTGTTGTACGACCGCAGAAAAAAAGACAATGGAGGAAGCCGCAGCAGCAGCGGCGGCAGCAGCTGTTACCGGCGCCAAACTTCCTCATCTTGGCGGATCCCAAAAGCGGTGTCACCAGCAGGCTAAAGAAGCCCTTCTGTGTCTGTCTGTCTGTCTGTCGGTGTGTGTCTCCCTCGCTCCCTCCCTCCCCCTTTCTCTCTCCTGATGACGACGGTTTTGTTGTTCACATCACGGCCAGCAAACCACGCAATTTGAGTAATTAGTCTCCTCTCCTCCCTCCCCCCCTCGCCCTCCTTCATCCTGAACCTCCTCTCTCTGGAGGCTCGCACATGCGGGCTGCGGCTGGCGACATTTGGTGGAGGCTCAAAAAAAACTTGTGGACAAAAAAGAGGGAAGAAGAAGAGCAAGCAGAGAGAGAGAGAGAAATAAATTTGTTCAAGTGGAGGAAGACATTTGAAGACATGCGCAAGGCATCTGAGCACGGGAGGCTGGTGAAGCATGGGCTAAGATGCATTCGCACACCGGTCTAATCTGAGGGGAAGCACAAGAGAAAATTCGGTGGTGAACCGAATATGCCAAAGATCGAATAATGTGGGCTCTTTCTCCTAGTCGAAAAACCACTTCTACAAGGCGCAAATGAGACTTGCCTACGAAAGAAAAGTTCCAAAATCCACCGGGTCGAGTGAAAAATTTGACTGAGACTCGAGTTCTCGCACCCACCACTAATTTCTTCTTCAAGGCTATTTCTTTTTCAGAACGAAATCTTCTTTCTCCACTGGGTTATTTGTGAAGAGGGACGTTCCGGATCCGAGGTTCCACAGTTATTAAAAGTGGTGCAGTTATTCAAAGACAAACACAACTGCACGATGAAGTCTGCTCTGTCGATTAATTTTTCTCCCTCCCCTTTCTCTCTCTCTCTGTCGCTCTGGTCCTTGGATCCTTGTGTGGAGTAGAGTACACAATGTCCGTCCCATGATCAAGTTCGTCTGCCTGCATCTTCAGGTTTATATTAAGCGCCAACTCCGTTCCGTCTTCATGGAAATCGCCTTTGACAGTAAAACTATCATTCTACACTAATCAGAAAAGAGTTCTTCAATTCCTATCCTGCCAAGAAAGAAATTTTATTATACAAATTGCGGGTACTGATCGTACTTGTATTCTTTAAGAAATTTGATTTATTAGTCAAAAAGTGGAGTTTATTTAGTAAGCCAACCAGATTTTTCTTATAAAAACCAGTGGAGGGAAAATATGAAGATTGAAAACATAAACGCATTTCAAACCTTGAAGTCCTTAGTAATAATCCCTCAAGAATGGGTCTCAATGCGAGGCCCGACAGACACCTATGACGTAGTCGGTAGACAAGCCATTATCACCATGTTGGTCTACAAGCCTGCGACACTTCTGCGGCCGATAGAGCAGGTCCTGTGCTACAAGTGGCCCCAAATCCCTTGACCTTCTGGACGTTGTGCACTGCCAACATTGCTTGTGACGGTGTGGGTGTCCACTCCAGTGCCAAGAAGACCAGACAAGGGCTGCCTTTTGGCTTCCTGAGCACCCATGGTTGGTTTTTAATGAAGAATAGCCTCAATATTTATTGTTGACAAAGCTCCCAGTCATAGAGCCAGGAGCTTTCTGGAGCTTTGCTTGGTGCTCCAACCCTGCAACACACCTCTGATTGAGGATCTGTCTTCGGGCCCAGACTGAAATGACTGCTTTCTTCACGTCATAATTTCATTTCGGAACAAAATTACTCAAGAATACGAGTGCCTGACAGTGCCTCACTTAATAGATGTTGTTTCGAGCTGCAGGTGCAACCACGCTGGATGCTGCTTCTTGTTCTGTGTGTGTATGGATATCATTATTCCTCTTTCCAGACGAGTTCCTTTCATGTCCTGAAAAAAGCTTATGAGTCTTTTCCTTCTTCCTTTCTTACTCTGCTCCTTGTGTAAAAGCTGAATTCCACTTTGGGGATGAGGAAAGAAGAGACTCTCGCGTTCATCCGCGAAAGAGAGTGCGCGACTCCTTCGTCCTGCCACGATCCATAGTAGACAGCTTAGCTCTGTATCCATTTTTAATTACTCTCCAGTTTAATGACTCCTTCTTGCTCTCTTCTTTTCTACCCTCTCCAGAGGGGGAGACCAGATGTTTTGGGGATCTCTTCTTCTTCTGCGAATATTCTACGTGACGATACTCGGTAGTGCGTTCTCTCCACCAGACAAGGAGTGGGACAAGAACAGGGGCCAGCGACACGCCAGGACGCAGAGTGGGCGAGCTCCAGTCCCACAGCGGTCTGGTCGAGAGGTCCCTATGGAGTGGGTGCGGGCTTAATGAGAGGGATTTTTTCGTGTTACCGCTTCTTCGTTAGCATTTTAAGTGCGCTCGCTCAGCCCAACCCTACCCAACCCAAAAAGCCCCTTTCATGCTCGTCGAGACTGAAGAGCCGAGTGAGTGTAATGGTGCGTTACTCACTGCAACTATGATGCAAAGAAGTAGATATCTAGATAGAGGAGCAATTGCAGCATGTGTGCACGGCCCAGCTGCCGTCAGGGGTCAAAGGCAAGGAAGCTGTAGACAAGGTAGGTAAATAAGCTCCGTCATCAATAGGAGCGCGCTTACAGATTTGTGACCTCCCTGGGATACATGGGGGAGCGCAGACAGTACAGTGCGCAGCAGTCGGACAATAGTTTATTGCACTTTACTTTCAATTTTTATTTCACAATGCAAATATTGATGTTGCATCGAAGTTCTCATTGATAACAGGTGTCATCGCGAAAGCACTTGTCTCTGAGCACTAAGCCACGGACATCTCTTACCCAGATGTGTTGAAGGCCACATCTCGAAGGCAGATGTGTCGGAGCACTAAGCAATGGACTTCTCTCACCCAGGCGTGTCGAAGTCAGATGTGGTGGAGTTGTGAGTGATGCTTGCATCTTAGCTATAGCCCGCAATTTCTTTAGTGCCCGTGCCCCCCCCTCCAGCTAACTGCCTTTCGGGGTCGCTTATCTACCAACCTTGTCTACAGCTTCCTTGGGTCAAAGGTCATCATGACAACAGCTGCCGATATCATTCAATCGGTCAGCACCGGCAGGGAAAGAGAAGGAAATATTGCTGGAATGTACTCAAAGTTGACAGAGCTGGCAAGAGGCTTTGGACGTGCTACAAACCTATGGGCGTGACAATGGGAAAAACAGCGAAGACGCTGCTCTCTGCTGCTGCTTCAATCTGCATCTTGATAGCTTTCGTGCGAAACTTTCCGCCGGAGGTCAATAGCGGGACAGGCAACGCCACTAAAGTGATCCTGTTGGCGTCCAACGCTCGCTCCGGCTCCACTTATCTCTCGGAGGTGCTCACGGCCAACGACGCTTCGTCCGCCTTCTGGTTCGAGCCCCTGCGCTGGTTGGCTGAGGACACTCGCCTCACCCTCGAGGAGGCTCAAGCGGCCAAGCACAGAGGTGTCGCGGGGTATCCGTTTGAAAGTCTCCACGAAGCAAAGGTAAACAACGAAAAGCACCATTCCAAAGTTCTATTTCTTTTCTTCTTTCGGCCTTTTCAGCTAGCTTTGGTCCCGGATTTCTTGAATTGCCGCTTCGACCGCTTCGAGCGGATGCTGTTGTCCTCCAAGAGCAGGGACAACAGCTTCAGGAAGCCACAGATCAGCGCCTGGTCACCCAATGAGAAGGGCTTTCTAATAGACGAAATGACGAGAAGATGCTCCCAGACCAATTTCAGGTATGCCTCACAACAAAGGCTACTTTGTACCATCCATCCCCACCGTTAGTTCACTGATATGTAACTGGGGTCCACTTTGAAACTTCATCCAGATCAAACAAGGGGACTGGGGGAGAAACAATTTTGACGTATGTCTGTGACGGATTTCAGATGGCGCTTCTTACCCCGGTTTGATCCGGCTAAAGTTTGCTGTGGTCCCGCTTTCTCTGCGCTTTCTCACCTTGTCAGAAGGCGTGTTGTTGTTATTGTTGTAATGCTCACTTTTAGATTGTTGAAGACTATTCGGCTCCGCTTGTCCGACCTTCTCTCCTCCCCCGACCTCTCGGACGTGTTTGTCATTGTACTCGTGCGGGACCCTCGTGGGGTCATCAACTCCATGTTGAACATGCCCGACGGAGGCTTCGGACGCCATGCTCAAGCGGATGTCGTCTGCGGAAACATCTTGCGCGACGTCAGAGCGGCTGAGGAAGCCGACGCCACACTGGGAAATCACAGGGCAGACATGACAATGTTGACGTGGACGTAGCTGCTTTCACCAAAGTACTAACAAGTGCAAATTTTCTTTTCTTCTCTGCTCTTGGCTTGGCAACAAAGATACGTCTTTCTAACTATTCTCTCATTGTTGGGACCGACGTCATGTCTGCCCCCCTGTCGTCTCAGAGTGTTGGTGATGACCTATGAGGACTTGGTGAACGAACCTGACAGGGAATTGGTCAGGATCCTCGGCAGCGCCTTCTTGCTCAGGCCAGACATTATGGCTACGGCGCTAGACGCGTACAAGGAGCACGCTGGCATCGTGGCAGAGCCCACTAGCATAGGCAACGCTTCCATCGGTGTCTTCGACTATCTCTGAAACTTTCTGGGAGAAAAAAAAAAGAACAGAAAAGAAAAGAAAAAGGAAAGACATGAATGGAAACGTCGCCTTAACTTTCAGCTAGGAAAAAGGCAGATGCACTGATAAGAGCTGTCGGGCTCCAGAGGTACTACAACACGTTCAGGGGCCGCGACTTCAGACACGACGCCTGGAAAGAGACCTTGTCCAAGAGGAAGCTGGAGGAGATCCAGAGCAACCCTCTCTGCCAACAGGTCTTCCAGCTCTTCTACTATGAGAAGGAGGAGGTGTAGCAATAACATCGGCAGCAAGAATAACAACAGCAACAACGTTAAGCGTGAGAAGCCTGAAATCCTGTCTGTCACATACATGAGTCATTCATTATCGTTACATCGGGACAGGAAGAAGGAGGATTGCATTGATTAGCTCAAGAAGATGAGGATCGAGGGAAGAGAGCGAGGAGCACATGAATATTTTATCAACTTGCCGGTAACCGACAGAAGATTGACAAGAACGAACCTGTACCACGACGACATCAGCGTGGACGACGACGCCGCCGTCTAGCACGGCAGTTCCAACTTCTGAGGCGTTTCTTTCCGGGTTCTTCTTCTGGCCTGAACACGTGCGAAGACTGTGAGAAGAGATTGCGCAGCGTGGGAAGCGACGCCCCGGTCATTGTAGAGGTGGGTCAGCCTCGAGCTACCATTCAGGCTGTGGGGTCAACGGACTTCCGGGGATAAGTGTATTTAATCAATAGAAGTAAATATACATATGACGTGAGCATTACTTGCAAGCCTCGTCTTCAAGAGCCGGAATGTTTGTGAAGTACAAGGTAGCTGACTTGACCAAAGTTTATTTTGCTTTCGTCCCACTCAAGGTCTCACAGATGGTTCACGATGGACTTCACGCGTGTCCACCTCAGCCGACTTGATTTCATTTGTCACATTCACATTCCAGTTGCAGCTGACTGAAGTGAGGTTGAGCCAAGTGTGAGGCCAGAAAGACAAGTGGAAGCAAGGCAAAGTACAGCCAACACTTGAGCTACAGCAGAGAGTCCCAGTCGACGGCACAACAGACCCTCCTCACTTATATTCTTCTCCCCCTCCGTTCGGAGGCTTCGAGAGACGATGAAGAATCAGTAATGAACATTCTTTGTTTAGTTGAGCTGCCAGGAAGAAAAAGCCCAGAGAAAGAGCACAGAGATGCGTACAAACAGTGCAGTCGTCTGAGTGCAGTGAAGCCACGCATTGTACTACATTAGCAGCTCTAACCACGTAGAAAGTTTCGCTGGCTAATTAAGTGTGAGCAGAAAGTTCGATTAATGTCATGTCATGTCTGGCGCAACAACAACAAGAAAAACTTGCAGTGTTTGCTGCATGTGGACTCCTTCCTGGATCGGTAGGTTACCTCCACAGTCATAACGTGAATATTTCTGTCTCTAAATGTAGAGACTTTCTGCTTTATCATCCCTCCTAAAATGCAGGCGAAGTCGCGTGTCTGTCAGTCCTGACGGGTGGCCAGGAAGTGGTCAAAAGGACTTGACAGACATCTAAAACAGAACCAAAAACAGAGCTCTAAATACCTGTGTGTGTGTGTGTGAGTCGTAGGAGAGACGAGGAAGTTCAGGGGTTTTTTTTGCACTTCAACATGTGAAAATGCTGCCTGTGTTTTGCCCGCAGTCAATTAGAGGCAATTACGAGCAACATTTTGACGTTCGTACTTACTTTCTTACTGACTGGGCACGATATCAACGCTTTGCTCCACACCTAGTGAAGTGAGTAAGCGTCTTATGAAAACACCTGATAGTCCTGACGTCGTGGGATGGCCAATTCCTGGCCACCAACCATTGCCACGTGTTGACCAAGGTGGCAGACTTGTCGTCTTTGTGACTGAGCTCGGCATTAGACATGTCTTGGCTGCTGAAAACTTGGTCGTGTTTTGTCTTATTTTTCCTGGCATTCTTCCTACACTGTGCAATGTCCCTTTTTTTAAGCCAAGAGTTCCATTCAACCTGGGTATTCCTGACATCTTAGGTACTTTCTGACGACAAACATGCCAAACTTGTTGTCTGAGACCAGCTTTGGACCTGTCTTGGTCATTTTTTTTATCATTTTCTCCTTCCTTCGATACAAAAGGTCAGAGTTGCCAATTGACTGAACGCCGAATATAGATCGCACCCACCCAAAAAAGTCTCTCTTCATGAGAGCTTCAGTTGCGGGGAATTTCCCCCTCCTCCTCCCCGTTGGTAATCGCTCTGAAATTGATGTCTCCCATTAGTCCTCTCACTCTTTTCTTTCTTCTCTCTTTCTTCTTGCTTGGTGTCACCTTTGTCTGGAGTCCCCAGACTCCAGGGGGAAAGAGAGAGAGAGAGAGAGAGCGAGGGGTCGTGAATTATTCTTTCATAATTGTCGTGTTTCCTTTCTGAATTTTAATGCGATCGGGCTGAAGCTCCGGGTGGGGAAAGACTTTTTTGCTCTTCTTTTCCCCCTGCATTTTCATTTCCTCACCCCTTCCCTTCAGTGACTTTGGTGTGAAGTCACCTTTCTTTCCCTCTCTCTCTCCGCTTCGGAATGGTCCTAATTCGTGACGTATCTTGTCGTTATTGGCACCCTGGATGCTCATTTTCGGAGCTGGCGGTGTTTGGTTTCGAGACGCCAAATGTGAAAAAGTGGAGCGCCAACGAGCGAAAATTTGAATACTGATTGCGCTGCTTCACTTTTTGTTCCACTCTCTACTGACGTAGAATTACTGGCGGTGTGAGGAAAATTGCTTCTTCTAGGAGCCCAAAACACTGTGTGATCACTCACTCCTTTTTTGCGGCTCCGACTTAGCCTCTAGGGCAAAGGATGTGGAGGCCAGAGGAAAAAGGCCGGGAGGTTTCGACCTCTCTTTGCTCGCATGTGATGCCATGAGGTAAATTGGGCCGGAAAAGGTAGGGATGGGGAGAGTGCAAAAAACGCATACACGGATCAGTGAATGACGGTGAGGTGGGGAAGAGCCCATGAGAATTGGAAGAAGTAGAGGAAAAAGAAGGGGAATCGAGCCAGACAAATTGGTCTGGCAAACAACATTGATAAGAAGAGAACAGATGAGGATGATGACCTATAAGAAGATGACTGGTGCACGAGGTGAGAAGGTGGAGGGAGACCTGGTTCCATTGCTGCTCAGACAGGCCTGTGGAAAGTGCTTTCATCACTGGAAAGTTCCCTTCGGAAAGACGTATCTGATGCATATACCAAGCAGTGCGCATCAAGTTTTACGTCCCAAATTACAGACTTCAAAGGAATCCTCGGGGTTTTTTTGTTTCTTCCCCCCCCCCCCCTCCATGACATTCAACTCTGTCTGCACCGATGACTTTGCAAACAAAGGGGAGGAAGAACGTTCCAAACTTGGCCTAACTAAGAAAACTTTGTTCCCTTCAACTTTTCAAAACTTGACCACCACCTGCTGCTGCAAAGACTTCGTCCTCTCTCTCTGCTTCTCTCTCGCGCGGTCCTTCCGCGTTTCGCGGCCTCAACCGTGTTTCGCGGCGCAAAACGCCGGTGGGATCGAGCAAAAGTCCTCCTCCTCCGCGCCGCACTTTCTCCCGTCGTCAGCGACGGCAGCGAAGCTTCTTCTTCTTCTTCCCCATGGGGCTTTTGCGTCACCATTCACGGTTGGAGCTTTCTCTCTCTCCGTCGGCGGCGCCGCCACCGTCGTCATCGTCGTCATCGCCTCCTTCGCCGCCGCCGCCGCCGCCGCCGCCACCGAACGTGATTCCTTCCTCTTCTGACTCTCTAATGAAGTCGGTCTTTTGAAGTGAGCAGAGGTTGAGCTGCTATCGAAGCTGCCGACGGCGACGAAGCTGTCGCTGGGGGCAAACACGTGCTTCGTCATCTCAGTGAAAACAAAGTTGGCATTGCCGTTGTGCTCCGCAACAAGACGACGAAGCCGCCCGGAAGCCCCTTGGTCACGGTCGTGGAGGAATGTTAGGTAAGTCTCTGCCAGTCCTCCAAACCCCGTGAGTGCGGCGGCACCGAAGAGCCCCGGTTTAGGCCCTGCACCGACGTGAGGCTGAGGTCGAGCGTTTGCCGGGGCAAAAGGCCTCTTGGTGTCTGAGCCCTGCCAGTTCAGCGGACGACGAGTGAAGTAGCATCGTCAGAGTTCGTTCTGGACGCACGCATGGTTGAGTAGACCCCAACAACGAGTACGAAGAGCACAGTGTGGACGTGGACGCGGGGCCTTCCCTAATCAGCGTCCAATCTGTGGCCCACAGATGTGCATCCCCGGGTCCCCTCCCTCCTTCAATCAAGCGTGGAAAAGCTCATCTTCTGCTTCTCCTTCCCCATTTTCTCTCTCGCCCTCCACTCAACCATTGTATCCTTCTCCCTACTGATTTATGGGCACCCACACACACCTTCGCAAAGCTCTCAACTCTCTCTATAATTATCGGGCCATAAATATCTTGGGCACAAACAAATCAATCGGAAGAGGGGAAAAAAGTGAAAGAGAAGATGTTGGAATCTCAATGAGGCTCTTTTTGTCGCTACATCAGAGGCTGTTGTTGCTGCTGGCGACCACACCAGCAGCAACAGCAGCTACAGCAGCAACAACAACGACGACCTCTCGATCAAGAAGTGGCTGCGCATTTTCATTGCCGCGATCGCCGCTTTCGCCGCCCCGGTGAAATGTGATTGCAGCTCTTGCATGTTTTTAGAGGGGGGGGAAAGAGAGAGAAGAGAATTTCCGGGAGCAGAAAAGGTGGGGGGGGGGAGGGGGAATTTCTTCCCCCCCCCTTTTGAATGTTTAAGAGTGTTACTTCACCACCACGAGACAAAAAACTGATCCTCTGG
>JAAUXU010063024.1_pt1 | contig 15667 bp, 7 predicted proteins | sample 7278151 | NCBI WGS metagenome assembly JAAUXU01 (sample SAMN14350113, study PRJNA611818) | marine sediment metagenome | isolation source: surface marine sediment (1.8m) | place: French Polynesia: Moorea | collected 2018-08 | reverse complement strand
TATCAGCCCGGAAATTAACCCCCCCCCCCCAAACAAAAAAAAAAAAAGTGACAGGATTTAGACAGCCGAAACAGAGGGAATAAAACACACACACACACACACGATAAAATAAAAGAGAAGTAGGACGTGATACCACGTGCTTAAAAAGGGGTGGGGACTTGGCGTGCATCGACGGCCTGACTCATGTCGAGCCCTCCTTGTCAGTGGAGAGGAAGTCGCCCCCGGCCGGGCTGGCCTGGTCTTTTTGGCAGGAGGACGAGGACGAGTCCCGACTCTTGTTCTTCCTCCTCCTCTGTCTCTCCCAACTAAATTAGTTGAGGCATGAATAATTGGAGCGAGGTGAAAATGTCTCCCGGAAACCGAGCTTCTTCTCAACTATTTTCCCCTGTTTTCAGCCGCTCCCCTACTTAATTGGAATGTCTCCTCTTCTTTCCCGTCCTAATCTGACACGCTGATGTTATTGTTCCTTCCCCAAAAAGAAGAAATGTGCGACGCTCGTGTTGAAAATGCCAACATTTATCACCCAGGGAGCGAAGAAAAGTGACAGGAGCGGCCTCTTAAGTCTTCTCCTTACCCTTAATTGTGGCAAAACAATCCCGGGGGAAAAACATTCTGTCCTTTCGTTGCTTTCTCCAGGACCAAATTGGAGAAACAAACGAATGCATCCAACAAGGTGGATTTGGTTCGTCCTTCAAAGAACCCCTTTGAGACTTCGTCGCTCCAAGGCTTTCCCAACCTGAACCGAGGGGATTGACTGAGCATAGTCTAAGTCAGTCTAAGCAGCCATAGAAACAAAAACAAACACGCGCACACATGAGAATTGGGGTAACAACCTGGTGTGCAAAAGGCTCCTCTTCTCTCAGTTGTTTTTCAGCTTGTCAGTGTCAGGGAGAAAAAACAGCCTGGGTTGTACCCAGCTGCCTTCGCCTCCTTCCTTGACAATGCTGACTCCTGCTTTGTCAGCTCATTCTGGATCCAATGACTTGAGGGACTCTTCTGAGTCCGCTCTTTGATCACCAGCTCATATGGCAACCTTGGCCTGCGCATACCAGAAGAGACTTCCTCCTCCCAAGGAAGACACCAGAATTCACTTATGAGGAAGGAGCTCACACGGGGAATGTGACATGTACGGATTCGTCGTCGTGCGTGCGGCCTGACAGAAAAAGCAAAAAAGGCATAAGAAGATCCTTGAATGCGTCCGCACAAAAGCTCGGGCTGACTAACAAGACAGATGTTTCAATGAGACAAGAGGAGACAGAAAAAGACACACATGGGGTCGGTCTCGCGAGCTTCCTGTGCCAGATTAAAAGGGAAAACTCGACCGTGTGTGATGTGTGCGTATGGAACAGAGAGATTGAAAGTCGATCCTCAGAGATGTCTGTCGGTGCGTCTTCGTACGGGACCAAGATCTCCATCGGTCAGTTTGTGTCTTCTGGGCGATCGATGGGGCTTCCCTCACCCGCTTGAGTCGGGGCAGTTTTGAGTTTCACGTTGAGAAGTCGAGCTTTTAAAAGGTTTTTGCTCACCAGCTCCACATTCTCTCTCGGTCTTTCCCATTTTAAGATTATCAGCTCTCCTTTCAATTTGTATCGCTCCAGCTAAATGAGGAAGCTTCTCTCGCTCTCTATGTTTGCCCCTTTTTTTGCCTCGTCGGGTTTCGGGCTTCAACCCGATTTATGGGGGCAATTAAAGGTTTCGACAGCAACACTTTTGGGTGCTCCGGAAAATAAGCTAAGAGCGTCGCTTTATCATTCCTCAGGCATCTGGGATTGGGGGTGGAAGAGACGTCTCTCGAGTCGGGCTCAAAGCCGCTGGTTTCACCTCTTTGGCCTAGCGCTCGGGCCCGACCCACCTCTACACGGCCCACGTCAGGCACTGTGAAGCCGGCAGAGGGGGGAAAAGCGAAAAAAAAAGTTTATTTCCCTTCCATAAAGTAGGGTTCCAAGTAGCTGCTCCATCTAGGATAGGTCTGAGAGTTGCTCCGTTATTTACACAGCTTTTTTTTGAGTGCCTGGCATGTGTTTTCTCGCTGCTGATTAATGGATGTTTATGCGAATTTGGAGTTGAAAACAGTCCTGAAGTCTCGCCGAAAAACTTGGCTCTGACATCTTTTAAACATGGGCGAGCGAAATATCTCATCAGAAACACGTGTGTTGCTGTTGCCTCTTCTTGCTCGGTAGAGGAATTTTCTTCTCTCTCCTGCTGAGCCGTGTCGATGGGCCGGCTGGAGGGCGTGCGCGTGGGAGTGGCCTGTGACCTAATCATCGTTGTGTTGCTGGATCGATCCCCCACTGGTAAATTTAATAGAAGATATTGGCTCCCCAGTGTTGGCTTTGCCACATCCGATTACACTGCCGGGCTGCCCGTCTGCCAGCCAGGCTGCCAGGCCTGTGAGTTGTCTCCGCTCAGGAATCTTCTGTTTCTGCCTCCAAGTCTGGAAGAGTCAACAAGAAAGATGATGGCAAGAAAAGAACTTGCCCACTTCACACGAGCTTGGAATGCGCCCAAGGAACACGGGGGCAAAGAGCGCGTTCTCCAAGATCAAAATGGCAATTACTTACCAGAGGGGTCAAATTGCAGGCCGGCCGCCACAGCCGCAGCTGCCCGACCCACCCCTGTGTTTACCATACCTAGGGGCGGTCTAACAAGCGGTCAAAGTCATGAATAATTGAGGCACTTTCTCCGCCGCCGCACAATTTTCACTCCCTCCCTTCCGTGAACTATGATCCCCTTGGCTTCCACAATTCTCAAGCACACAATGGGGCTCAGATTTTTTTTGAGTGGGGGGGGGGAATACTTATCTGTTACAGCTTCACGTAAGAGAGGGTTGTTGGCTCTGTCAGAACAATGGCGGAACCAGCAGGAGGTGGTGGGTGTGTAGTCGAAGCCAGCTGCTCCATCCCTTTATAACCTTGCAGAAAGAGACCCCAAAACCGGCGATTACAACTAATCTACGGCCAAAATGCTTGACCACATTGTTAGCGTTGCTATTCACCTGCCGCGGGGACGATTTCCCCCCGGAGTATTTTACACAGGGTGTCCATCTAGTAAACCGTTCGCTGGCTCTCACCGGATGATGAATGTCTGTCGCCGTGTTGTGGCCTCAAAAGTCGCCCGCTGTGTGAGAAACTCAAAAGAGAGACGAGACAAGAGGGGACATTCTTCAAAGACCTGTGGCGGGCGGACAGTGTGAGCCATAAAAGTGCCAACACAGAAAAGAGGTGGGAATGGACTGGGAGGTCCTCGGAAAGAAAACAACCAAGTCACTGCACTGCTCCGAACCGCGGTAGAAGAGTTGAAGGGGGTCGGGGAAGAAGAGGACGGTTTGGACTCACTGGCGTTGGGGTTCATCGGTTGTCGGTACACACAGCTTCATCTCGTCGGTAAGGGAGGAAAAGCATCCAGACCTCAGCTGGCCTCTGTGGCCGTCACGTCCGCTCGGCTAAATGCGTGGATTGACCTCGAAAGTGGCCTCGGATAGATAAAGGAGAGAGATAGAGCTGTGTCTCACATACACTTTTCATCACACTTCTCCAGACCCGAAGAATTCTCCAGATAACTGGGGTGCTTTTATTTTTTTTTTTGGAAATTTCCCACCGCCGCAGCGACAACTCATAGACGGCTGGCGCCAGCCACAGGCAAAACTGTCCCCAGTGGTTTATGGCATTTGTGAGCCGCGGTTTGGTCCTCCTTGGTCGTCGTCGCGGCTTCCGATACAGAGAGAAAAAAAGTTATTGTGGCGAGATCGATGAATCTGCGGCAGCTGTTGACGTGATGACGGCATTCCGCGCTTAATGATGATGCCATGGGGGTTTCGGTCAACTCAGAAAGTTTACCCCTTTGCCCTCCCACTGACACATTTTTCCTTCTGCTCTCGTTCCCCCCTTGTTGTCAATGGGGGCGCGGGAAGAATCAAAGATTCCAAAGCGCCGCATTCCGATCTAACCCTTTACCGCATGAATGACTGGATGAATGGGAAATGAGCTGCTCCTCGTTTTGAGCGGTCCCTTCATAGACTCGTCTCTTTATAGTACGCTAAACACAAGTTGCCTGAGAAATTGGACAATTACTTGCTTGACCGCACCAGCAGAGGCGAAGGACAGAAGCAACGACAACCTCGTCGGTGTCGGACTTGTGGCAACTTCATAGCGATTCTGGCGTAAAACCTCACCAACAGTTTCTCGAGCTCCGTTAGAAGACTTCTTCGGTGCCTCCAACCTCGACTGCTGGCAAAGGAGGTTTTCTGCGATAACTGGAAGGAGATATATTTTTGCATTTCAATGACTCTGCTGCTCCTCCCGAGAAGTCTCAGCAGCCAGCAGCAAACTGAACTCTCTCTCATCTACTTAGCATGAGATACACACAAGGACTTTAAGCGTGCCCTCTATAGTCTCTCCCCTAAACCAGTTCTCTGCGGCCCACCTCAGTCCAGGGCTATCTATGTCTTGTATCTGGGAGCGTTTTTACTGGGGATGAAATCGGGGGAAGGAAGAAGAAAAATCTCTGCGCCTTAACTAACGGCCTCGTCTTCTTCTTGGTCGGCGTGACCGCTTCGCCCTCTCCCTGCTGTTGCTCAGACTATTGACATGATTTACTGGCATGAGCCAGGAAGAAGTCTTCTTCGAGACCACATTTATTTCCTGCCAAGATGAGTTTCAATTCGGCCTCTGCGGGCTCTTCCAAGGCCCGGCTTGCACTGGCGGAAACCACAGCAGCAGCCGTGGCTGGCGCCGGTCGGGTTGGACTCGACTTCAGACCGGGAACCAAGGGGTGCAAATAAGGCTTGTTGACTCAGGCACACTTTGAAAACCGAGTCGAGAAACTTCGTCTCGAGCCTGGAGACTCGAAGCAAATCGAGTTACGTGACTTCGATTCCAACCACCAGTTTGACGATGTCAACGCGGCCTTAAATATTGGCAGAAACGACTCTGCTGGACCTGTTTCTTTCTTTTAAGCGATCTCGCTATTAGGGGCATAAGTCACTGATAGAGATTTCAGAATGAGAGCTGGAGTGTTCTTGAAAGGAAGAAGCAAATTCTTAAGTTGAGCCGACTGAAATAACCGTAGGACACGTTTAACCGTCCCGAAAGCACGAGAGCGGTTTTGAGCAGCTCGCAAATAAGACACTCGTAGATTACATGGACGATCCTTTAAAACTGACGCCCAGGACTGCTAAATGTTCGCTTGATTGCGTCATCAGATGGTTCCAGCGTATGCGCATAATCAGAAATTGAGTTCGTGACTTCTCAGAATGCGTGCACAATTAAACGGAGCAACATGTTTCTGCAACGCAGTCGTAGGCATATCTGTACTGCGTGGAAACCGAGTTCCTTATGCGTCGAGGCCTCATTTTTTTAAATTTTTATTATCTTTTAGGCGCTGACGACGGCTCTTCGGCCGGTCCCGCGGACAAGATCACCAAGTACGGGTGCGAAAACACCACCCTGAGCATCCAGTGTGCGGCAGGGACCGCCATCAAGATCCTGAGGGCTAACTTCGGCAGATTCTCCATCTCTGTGTGCAACGACTTCGGAAACACCACTTGGAGCGTCAATTGCATGGAGCCGAGAACTCTGAGAGTCATCAATGCAAGGTAAACTAGAAAAGTGTTGTTAGAGTCGTTTGCTTTGTGAGTAAGGAAGGAAGGGGCCCAACTACGTATACGCCTATGCCATGTCTGGGTTTTGGCACCGAAATCTTGATCTGAAGTTACGTGCCAGGCAGGAAGCGAACTTGTCCGATTATTTAAAAAAACAGGCCTTTCTTAGTAGGCCTTAAAAGATCCGGCATAAAGTGAGATAACTTTCTTCATACGTCCCGGACCCGGAGTCCTGAAAGTAAAAGATAAAGTATCTCTTCTATTGTCATCAGTTGCAGAAGCAAAGCCTGAAAGTTGAAAGGGACACAGAGACTTGCACGCAGGAAGAAGGAGGATTACACTGTACACACACACACACACACACACACATACGAAACTTGAGAGCCACTTTAATTTTCGTACTAAGCCGTGAAGAGAAAAACGACACCTTTCTACTACTGCTGACTGAGCCGAAATTACAACACGCCTCCAGAAATGCAAATGCGTTTTCGCGCTCTTCTTTCTCCATTTCTTTTCATTCGTCGGGCGATGAAAAGAGATTCACAAACGTCGACTGCTCCAGTTTTTTGTAATATCGTTTATTTCACTTCGCCGGCAGCAACAACCAGCTCCGACGAAGAATGAGAGAAAAAATGCACGCTCCTCAAGTCTTGGGCATGCTCAAGTGCTAAAATACTTCCTGCGTGCAAAGTGAGCGCCCCCAAAATAGGCAGATTAGTCTCAACGACCGACTTGTGGCTCGCGCCCCAAACCCTTCTCCCTTTTTCTCCCGAAATTGCCGTCGGCGCTTCTTTCAAACTCGCTGCATTTCGCGGGAGAAATAATAATTTTCTCCTTTTACTGCCGCTCATAACAATAAGGCATATTTTTTTTTGCTAAGTCGTCGCGCATCCAGGAATGGGTCTAGTCCGGGTGGGAGGGGAGGGGGGACTTGGACGAGACCGAGAAGAGCAGCTGCAGAAAGTTCAACAGGGTCGAAAAATAGTCGTCAAGTCTCTTGTCATGATAGACGTAGTTGTCTCAATTAGTCCTAAGTGGAATTAGTTCTACACACGCGAGCTAACAAAGTCAACGTCAGCCTGATTTAAGCTTGGTCTGTCTGCCATGGGCTTTCAACACGGTCTGTTCTTGCTTATTTCGTAGGTGCGATGCACGGCCGCGCTGCCGCATCCCGGTGGACCGCGCCCTGTTCGGCGATCCCTGTCCGGGCACCAACAAGTATGTGGAGGTGCACTACATGTGTCAGTCCATGAGAGCGGCTCAGACCACTGCCAAGCCACTGCCCCCATGGTTGCTAGATCTTGCTGCCACTCCGGCCAGCATCCCGAAAATGACCACGACCACCACAACTACCACGGTCGCCACGACCGGCTCGACTCCTGCTTCAATGACCTCCATGACGTCCACATCAGTTGTCGTCACAGAAGAAGCTTCGACAGTGGTGGTAGAGGTACCAGCACCATCGAGAGAAAACATGACAGAGAAGAGTCATCCCGAGAGGACACTATCGATCGCTCCCACTCTGGCTCCTGAGGAAGAGGCTGTGTTCGATCGCGATGATCACCACGTCCAGGTGCTTGTGGATATGTCCGATCACTGTCCTCCTCAGACTGTGCGCAACCTCTTCTGGAACTGGACTGAAAACGGGAGGGAGGCCATTCAGCTCTGTCCTCCAGGATCCTCAGGCTTTGCTCGTTGGTCATGCAGCCACGACGGCAGCTGGTTGACAGGGTCGCCCAACTTGGCGGAGTGCCAATCACTGTGGTTGAGCCGACTGGAGTCGCGAATGCACGCTGCTGGCTCTCTAGACTCCATCAGCTCGGAGTTGGCCGCCCTCACTGAGGCAAAGTCTCTCTACGGCGGGGACTTGGCGGTGGTGACGGCCATCGTGCGTGGTCTGGCTCATAGACTTCGACAAGAGCTCTATATCATTGCCTCTCAAGAAGAGAAAGAGATCAAAGTGGCTGAGCTGATGCAGAATGCGCTCAAGACTGCCTCTAATCTTCTGGACAAGGCACAAGTACTGGCCTGGAGTGACCTCAGTCTTGAGAAACGTGCAAGTCATGCCAGCTCCCTCATGTTGGGCATGGAGGAAAATGCAATTCTCTTGGCGGAGAACATCAACAACGAGAAGAACATGATTGAGGCAACCAACAACGTTCTTGCCTCCATTAGAGTGATGCGAGCCAGAGACATGGTGGACCAGAGCTTCCCGCAGGTGGAGCATGTCCATTGGGAGGCAGATTCCAACCTTCTTCTGCCGGCATCAGGTCTTGTGACCGCCAGTGAGAACGGTGCAGTAAGGATTGCGTTCTTCCTCTACAACAACTTGGAAGGCGTCCTGGAAGGCACCTCAGGAGATGTGACCAGGTTCATCAACTCCAAGATCATGGGAGCAAGTGTGTCGAAAGGCAGAGGTGTGCGTCTGGCTCGACCTGCACACTTTGTACTGCGTCACCTGCAATCAGAAGGATTTCAGAACCCATCGTGTGCCTCGTGGGATTTCGCCGGCCACACTTGGGACACGAAGCACTGTCGAATGACGGCCACCAACGCGACGCACTCGCACTGTGCCTGCAGCATCGTATCTCACTACGCACTGTTGGCCGAGGAGCGCCCCATGAGCGCCTCTCCACACGCCGACACCAAAAGTCCTTCCTCATCGAGCGACGTTCTCGCTCCCCACTTGTCTGTCGTACTGGCTGTGGCTGCGGCCATTGCGCTGGCGGCCATCTTCGTCATCCTGCTCGTCCTGGCCGTGCGCAGGTTCGACCTCAAGCCGCGCGTGCAGAAATTTGTGCAAGCCAACGGCGTCTTCCGCTGCAAGAAGAGTGACAGTACGACGAGCTCTTGCGGATTTTATCCACCGCTCACTTCCTCACCCACGTCGACCAATGTCTCCAGTGGAACGCCTACCAACCAGACCTACCTGGAGCAAGTGCTAAAGGGTCACATGACAAACCCTCCCAGCTCAGAGTACCAAGGAGTGGTTCTACCTCAACAGCCCGCAGCTCAGCAGCAACCAGAAAGTGAAGCGCCCGCCCGGACTATCTACCGCACCATGAATACACCGGGAAGACACCTGGTGGCCCTGAATCAGTACGATCCTTTCGGCCATCACATTTACATGGAGATTGACCCCGTGTACGCGCGGCTGGACGCCGCAGTGGCGGCCGCGGCGGCTGCGGCGGCAGACGCCGCGCAGCAGTCGGACATTCAGCTGTCAGACATCTCCGACGAGGACGCGCGGCGCCTTCACAACGGCGGCAGCAGTCGGCAACCGTGCTTCCCCGAGGAGAGACCTCTCATCCGGCAGCCTCTGAGGCTGATTCAAGACGACTTCGCCGTCGGTGGAAACAACCACTCGTCGTCCTCGTCTCCGGCCGTGGCTCCCAGGCACTTCATGACCTCACATCGAGGCTTCAAAGGGAGCAGCAGCAGCAACAACAACAACGGGTCGCTGCGGCAAGCGAGGACTGCCCAAAGAAGCGGGAGGCCGAGGCTGCAGCAACAGCAGCAGCCTCTTCTCTACCCAGTCGTGTCTTCCCAAGCCAATGGGTCTGCTTTAGACACTCCCATCACCATCGCTTTGCAAGGAGGCGAACAGTTCGTGAGCCTCAAGATAGATCAGCAGAAGAGGCAGCAGCAGAGGCTCCAGGACAAGAATGCCAGTGCTTACTAGCTTGTGACAGCTCAGTTATTGCAAGGGAAACTCGTCTTTTACTTCTAACAATACCTTTTTTAGTAGTTTCTGAAGGTTATTTAATGTCTGTGATATCATATACCAATGATGATGAAGATAATAAACGTTTTCTTGAGACTTTGTTGCCTTTGGCGCGTTACGAATAGGAAATTTGCAGCTCTCTTCTCGCTTCGCGTCACACAAGTGGATATCAAAGGCGTACGTAGTACGTACAGGGTGGAAGAGGTAGATTCGCTACTCGCCTATGTCGTTTTCCGCCTTCAAAATAAGTCGCAACTCTCCTTAGTGCACCCTGTAGTCGAGCGATGCTGTTATAAAGGGCGGCGAAACAGCAAAGGGAGAGAAACGAGTTGTACAATTCAGTCGTAAAACTAAGGTCTATGAACTTAGCACAGCTACCTTAGAGAGAGCCTTGTACGTAGTAAACTGTGCGTGCTGTTCTGTCTGTCTGTCTGTCTGTCTGTCCCTCGATATAAGGACGGCCTGAAAGAAGCGCTCTCTTTAAGCCTGGCACAATGCACGAGTTCATACTGTGTCGTATGTTGTTACCGATGCAGGCAGAGCAATGGCAACTCGTACTTCACGGAGAAGATAGCGAAGTTGTGCACACCTAAAAGTGCACAAACCTCTGGAGGCAACCAGGGAACAACAGTACATAAAGCACGTGCGTGCGATTCGTACGTACGTGAGGAAGGCAGATTCACAGGCTCTTTTCTCAGCGGATGAAATTCTAGCCGCGTGTGACGTAGAAGCCACGCAAGAGCTGATGGTTCTGTCACCTATGAATTGGTATTCTTCTCGCTTGTTTATGATCCAGAAGCCCTAGCAAAGCTCTAAGTGCTGTCGGCCCCCTTCTGACGATTGATTCCGTGGCGATCGCGCTACGACGACAAATGTGCTTTCAACTGAATCATGATTTATTAAGACGTTTTGCACATTGTGTGTTTGTACAATTATCACAGATTTCTTCTTTGCTCTTGCTACTCTGTCTGAGACGCAGAAGAATGGGCGGATCAAAGCCATTAGGATCGTTTTGCTCCTTCCATCTCGACGACAATAACAAAACAGTTTTCCTCCTCTCTCCATCAGACACGGAAGCAGAGGTCTTGTTGTCGTTGGATCTCCGCCGAGGTGTAGGGGTCCTCCAGCCTCAGCCTGACAAATTGATCTCCATCTTGTAGCGTGATCGCTACTGGAGGCGGAGGCGGAGGAGGAGGAGGAGGAGCTGCAGCAGTGGCCCCCAGTATTAGCGGTTGTTGCGGTGACGAAAACCTCCTGTGGTGGCTACTGTGCCTGATGCCGTCGTCGTCTGACGACGAGCAGCAAGACTCTGAAGAAGTCTCCGACTCTAACAACTTGGTGAGGCCGTAGGCAGGATCGATCTCCGAATAGATGTGCCCGTACAGCTGCTGGTGGTTGTAGGGCACCGCCTTCTGCGGCTCCGCGATGTTGCCCTGGAAGATGATGCTGGGCCCGACTTGTCTGCTGCTGGCATGTTCATCGCTACTCATCACGTCTCTCCTGCCGAAGATCCTGGAGTCTCTGTATTGAGAGGCAAGCGAGGGCGACGCAGAAGCTGCCAGGGGCGGGTAAAATCCGTCGGACGTTGCAGAATTGCCGCAATAGAGAGTTTTCTTCTTCTTTGCGTAGATCAAGCCAATAGATAAGCATAGGATGGTGAGAGAAATGAGCACGCAGAGCGATGCCAGTATCAGATTTGTAGCTAGTCCGTCGTCGTCGTCGACGTCAAGGTTAGATGCCATGGGAATGTCATCATTGCCAACCTTGGTGAGCACAGCGTAGTGAGCAAGAGCGTCGCACTCGCAGCTCGTGCGCTCCGGTGAGGTCTTGATGACGCGACATCCTTCGGAGCTCCACTTGGCTGCTCTGATGTTCCAGGCCGCACAGATGGGCTGTTTAGCCTCGCTGCGCACCTTGTGCTGCAGGGAGAAGAAGATGGGTCGAGAGAGCCTGGCCTGGGTGTCGCCTGCAATGGCCGCACCCACCACCTGGCTGTTGATGAAGTGACCATCCAGGCCGGGCAGGATGTTCTCCAGGCCAGACATCTCGAAGAAAGCCAACCTGACGGCACCATTACTGCTGGCCTCCAGGAGAGAGTCCCGAGTGAGGACCATGAGGGCGTCGCTAGTGGCGTCTGTCATCACTTGCTCTTCAACGTGTCGCGAGCCGCGAACACGCATGTCAATGGCGATGTTGTCAGTGGTGACTCTGACCAACTTCTCTCTGTTCAGCACCTCCGCCAGCAGCAAGTTGCTCTCAGAGACGGATGTAAACAGTGACGAGGCCAGGTTGGCACGCTTGTCAGCATTGAGATCTTGCCAGGCAAGTAACTGAGATTGGTCAAGCAGATCAGAGGCGATCTTGGTCACGCGCTCCTTTAGGACAGAGGCCTCGTGCTCTATGTCTCTTTGAGACTGGTAGTTGCTCAATTCCTCACTTAGGCGCTCTGGGAGCACCTGGAGCATGCGAATGATGGTGTGAAGATCTCCGCCGTACAAAGTGGTCGAGCCTGTGTAGTCAACCAGCTTGGAGCTGAGATAGCTGATCGATCCTGAATCGGCCTTTAGCCGGCGCAACCAATGCGATTGGCAGTCACCCAGATTGGGATACTCTGACGACCAATGGCCATCCGGGTTGCATGACCAGCGAGCGAACCCCGATGAACCCGGAGGACAGACTTGGATCGCCTCTTTGCCACTCTTTGTCCAGTTCCAGAAGAGGTTTCGCTCAGTGATTGGCGGACACGAATCGGAGGGAAAACCGTCCACTTCTTCATTCTCATAATTTTCTGAGATGTCAACATCTTCTTCTTGTCTGAACTGAATAAACTCCTCGTCGACGTCATACTCGGTGTAGATTGGCTTCTCTGCTGGCAGCATTGCCTCAGTCGTCGTCTCAGCCACAATGGTAGCTTTGTGAGTTGAAGTCTTCTTTACTGATGCTGGCGTTGCAGAGAGATCCAATTGCCAGGGAGGAAGAGGACTAGACTCAGTTTTGGCACTCTTCTCCGGCTGGCACTTGAAGATGACCTCCAAGTATTTGGCTGTTCCTGGACAGGGGTCTCCAAATACTGCAGAATCGATGGTCAAAGTACAGCTCTTTTTGTGCTCACACCTGAAATGAGAGATGTATTCGAAGTTGAGTACACAGGTTACATAGCTCGTGCTAACATTCAGGGCTTCCTACCGTTCTTTGACAACTCTGACAGTCTTTGGTCCGTAGCAGTTAACGCTCCAGCCTTTGACCCCCTCGGCGTTGCAGATGTCGTTTGAGAACCTGCCAAAGTTGGCTCTCAGAATGTGCACGATTGAGCCCGACTCGCAAGAAAGTGTCATCGTGGAGCCTTCGCATGCATGCTGACTGCGTCTGGTGGTTGCATCAGAACCTGAGAGGAATAAGAGTTGTCATTATGCTCATTTTTCTCTGGGGGTGGGGGAAGAGAGAGGCACCTATTTGACAAGCACTTAACATTGGACATCAAGGTACGGTAAAAATCACTGGCCACAAAGTCTCTCGAGATCTCTATCAGTCAGCCCCAGCCACTCTCTGCTGTACTACGTGTATCGGAAGCCGCAAAGGGCTAAATCCTTTTCTGTCATCAGACGACAATAACTTCCACTGTGATCCCCCTGTGTTAATAGCGTCTATTCGGCGGGAGGATGGAAGCATACGGTACGTACAGTGTGAGTCACGAAGAATGACTGCTGTCCTCCCACACATCCTTCACTTTTTTTTCTTTTCGAGTCACACGGCAGACACCACCGGTACGCAGCAATACTGAGCGTCTGTCTGTCTGTCCGACACCGCAGCATAACTCACAGCAAGAGCAATGTTTTTCTTCTTCTGTGTAGTCTGGGTAAGGGGAAAAGAGCGACAATTTTGCCCAGCAGGTGACTTTTTCCCGAGGACAACAACAACACAACAAACGAGCGAGCATTCATCATCGTGGTGCAGAGGGAGGACAGGAAGGAACGAGAATTGTCGTCGACCACGACGACGACGATTGACAATGAGCGGTCAGGCATTTAGAGAGATTAGAGAGTCTAATCACCCTGGGTTTTCTCGTCCGATGGTGGTTGATACGACAGCTGCTACTAAGTGCTCAAGACACAAATGAGAACAATGGGCACCCCACCGACGCCTCGCACTCATCCTCTCTTTGTTCCTGGGAGTGCTTGGCCAGATTAGAGTACATAAGTACGCACTCACACTGCGTGTCATAAAGTAGGAACAATATCAACATTACCCGCCCGGGGGTGGCGGCGGTGGCCACGGAGCGACACAAGAAAGCCAGCCAGGACTAGAGATGCAGCAACAAGCTCTGTGCTTTACCTTGCCGGCTCTTTGAGTTTTTCCTGGCCAGATAAGAATCGACCCGGAGAAGGAGCAGCGATCACGTTAGATGAGCACCGAACAACAATTACTCAACCCGGGTAACCGCCACTTAAGAGTATGGCAAACAACACCTCTCGCTCCCTTCCTATCTCAGTGTTGGCGGCATGCACATAATTCGTAGTTGCAGCCAGAATAATGAGTATTTTTCTCAAGGAACGCAAAAAGAAAGAAAAAGAATCGTTTTCTGCTGCTCGCTCAGCTCAGAGAAGCGGTCAAGAGTGTCTTAATTCTCGGTTCTGCCTTGACCTGATCTGCCCGAAACCCCTATTCTTTGCCCAATTGCCACTGGGGCCAAATTGAGACCGAGAAAAGTGGAAACAAGCGGGCATTTTCGTCCTTTCTGTATGCTAACGCTGTGTTGAAGGTGAGAGGGGAGAAAAAAATCACTTCACAAGAATGGAGGAAGGTGACTGACTGAGTTTATGATGTTTTCAACGTTTCCATCGAGTGAAAAAGGGGATTCAACATCTCTATTTGAAATAACCTTGAGTCGGTCTAGCAATGAGTTTAGACAAAGAACAATTTATAGGGTTGCATCCCATAAAGTGAGCAGAACTTGGCGTGACTTTAGACTCAACCTGAGCTCAATACTGCTACAGCTCTTTTCGCCCAAAGTGAACAAATGGAATTCGAAGAGGAAAGTGTTGAGGGTTGGTCGCCATACCAAAGGCGAGGATCTGGAAATCAGATGTGGCGAAACTCGCCGGGGCGCCAATATCTTCTATTAAATTTTAGCAGTGGGGATTCCGGCATCGCTACGTTCAGGCTGGAGGATTCCATTCAATGGTTGGGCACCATCCCGGAGCCAAGATATGAGAGAGACTGAGAAATATTTGTCGGCTTGATTGGAGCAGCAGGAGCATCGAAAGTATGCCAAAGAACAGCTTCTGAAGTTTGGGCCAAGTGAAGTCTCCTTCAAGCTTTATATGATTCCTGTTCTCACCTTTCCTCTTGCCACTCCAGCTCTCTGTCAAAGGGTTAAGAACAAGAGTGGCGAGAGACTTTTTATTTGATCTTTTTTTGCCCCTTCACTTCGAAAAGACTTCAGCGTGAGTGCGGCGTGCAGAAAAAAGAAGTCCGCGTATGAAGTAGCAGCGTCCAGAAATGTATCCATCGTCTTGTCATAAGATGGATTTGTTTACGTTTCCATCCATTTGGCGCCTGCTACACAGTGAATACGTACTGCACGCCTACATACGAACGTGCACACTAGAGAAGCTGTGACTCGTGTGCTTTATTCTGCTCGCCTTCGCCTCACTTTTCCATTTATGAGTGCGGCGGCCCAGTTTCCCCCCCCCCCATCCCAAATCTTGAAAGCAACAAGCACTTTCGACTAGGGATGCTGGATTCCTGCAGTGTGAGTCATAAATAATGTTCTATTGGGGGACAATACGAGAGAAGAAGCCTGGGACGTCGTCGACAGGAGCAGGGAGGGAGGGGAGGCGGTCACGTCCGCGAAGGAGAGCGACAAGCATAACATGAGGAGGCTTTAAGAGACTACTATAAGGGGGTAGAAAACGCCGACGGACATTTGATCATTTCCATAAGACCGTCTCTCACTTGTCCATCTCGAAAGAGTCGACAGAATTCTTTTCTACTCCAAAAAAAATGCTCCCAGATCGAGAATTTTCTGCCCGTCGTTCTAAAGGGTCGATGTCTCCGGGCCCAAGTTCAACCCATTAATAACCAATTCGTAGGGCCAGAAGAGACCCGACGAATTTAGAAATGTCAGATATGCGCGGCGGCGGCGGCTCCGACTTCTAAGGAAACTGATGGATAGACAGATTACACAGCTTTAATCATGTAATCATTACGCCAAATCGGGGGGGGGGGGGGGAAGAACCAAACCACAGAACCACGAATAATGGTTTGGGTAACAAACACTCTATTTACCCCCGTAATAAGAATAATTTCCCATGTCAAATAATTGCCCACGCTAAAGGCCCGAC
>JAAUXU010119010.1_pt1 | contig 15669 bp, 18 predicted proteins | sample 7278151 | NCBI WGS metagenome assembly JAAUXU01 (sample SAMN14350113, study PRJNA611818) | marine sediment metagenome | isolation source: surface marine sediment (1.8m) | place: French Polynesia: Moorea | collected 2018-08 | reverse complement strand
GACCGGCTGCGGCGGTGTATTTGGCCGCGGGTCTTTTTCCCCCCCCCCCCCCCCCACCAACCCCCACCTCACTCTTACCTGAGAGGAGCTGCCGCTGTCGGAAAATGATCGCTCGTTGCTGATGCTGCTGACTCCTGTTGCAACAAATGGGAGTGCGGGCGGCGACGACGACGACGGGGAAGAAGAAGATGATGACGATGAAGGAGTGGGAGCAGAAGAAGAAGGTGGTGGTGGTGGTGGAGGAGTAGGAGCGGGAGAAGAATTTGAAGGACGAGAGCTACTACTCGTACTTGGCCACCCCCGTCGTCGTCCTCTTCGCCGATTGACGGCTGTTGATCTCATGACACAGGACGAAACCAGAGTTGCTCAACGATCTTGAGATTTTGCCGGGCAGTCACCACGTGTTGTTGTTCACTGCTAATCTCACCGCCGACTTTTTCTTCATCACTGGCCTTCGCATTGGCCTCCTCCTCCTTACCTTCATCATTTACGCACGAGGGAGGATAAAGATGAGGAAGCAACGTGGTTCTCTCTATACTACTACAAATACGTGTGTGCTGCACGCTCTCCTACTCACTGATGATGGCTATCTGATTCAGGACTCCTCCTCGCCGATGCCGACGCCAGGGAAGGCCTTTCACATGCCCGCGTGCGCGCGCGCGCTGTCGCAGTGCTTCTTCTGGTGGCAGCAGCACTTTCTCCGGGGCCTCCTCGCTTGCTCGCTCGTTGCTTTCTCGGATACTTCACAAGTGCTGACTTTGGCAATGTCCTGCAAAGAAGAAGAGCAGTGGGCGGGTGCACGGAGGGGGGGGGGGCAGCCTCGTGTGTGTGTGGGGGGGGGTGCGCGTGCGTGTGTGTGGCGTAGAACTACTTCACCATGCCAAAAGTGGTGGCCCGCTACCATTACTACAGGGTCGTCGAGAGGAATTGAGAAGAGCAGCGAGGGGATTTTATACAACGATGATTCTAATATGCGGCATGGAAAAAGCTGGGCTCGAACGTGTACAGAGACATGCAGCAGAGCCGCAGTAGTCTCGGGAGGGAGCGGGACCCGGGGCTTCAACCTCGCGAGCTCGGGGTCACGATGGTGTCGGCTGACACCACGGAGAAGACAAACTGCTCAACCAGGGGAAGCTGTTGGAGAGGATAAAAGGGGTAATTTTGGGGCAATGCTCATAATGGGGAGAGAACAAAAGAAGTGTGGGTGGTCTTCAAGACCTCCCTGGGGAACACCTTGAAGTAGCCAAAGAGCATTAATATCTTGGTTTGAACCCACCCTCAGGGTTGGACACTGTCTGGAGTCTCACCCAGAGGGTGAAAAGCTTGGAGAAGAAGAACAGCAGGACAATGCTTCGTCCTCGCTGACGATGCAGCTGACTGAGTCAGGAACTGCTTGACCCGTAAGATGTCATTGTATAGAAAAAGAAACCCGGTGGAGAAGGAAATGCATGATGGGCATAATGACCCAATGAGTAGGAATTATGGATGCCCACGAAGCAAGTGGTTCCGGATGTCCAGACCCAAAGACTTGGCACCTCACCAACCAGCCTTGTTCGACGACAGCGTTGTCAACTTCATGCGGTCCACCCTGTACATGTACTATACTACTACGTATGCCCGAGAGCGTCGGCACCACCGCTGTTGCCTTGTGAGCTTTTCAGGCCACCGCAGAGAGAAGAGGTCCGGGACGAGCGAGCGACACTGCGAACTCATTCCTCACTACAACGGACAATGAGAATTTGTATAAGCAGTCGTGAAGCCTCTCGTATACGTGTGCATTATATATTCATTATTAGCACGGCCACTATTTTCTACTCCGAAAATATCACCAACAGACGTGCATTAAGACACAGGCGTGAAAGCAAAAAATCGCTCGATACTATGATCACACTACTGAACGGACGACCCAGAAGTGAAAGAGAGAGCAAAAAATGCACGGGTTCGGCGTCTGCCAGAAGTGTTTCTCCTGGAGCTGCAGCTCCTCCTCCTCCTCCTCCTCCCCCCTGGGCTGACCTGCCTCCTCACCTACGCGCGCTTCAGCCTCGCCGCCGTCAAAAAGGTCCGAACGAGAAATGCAGCGTCAACGGCCGTTCAAACGAGGCCTCACGAGGGGCCGGCTTCGTGGTAGAGAAGTGTCTCATGGTTAATCATGTGGTACGAAGCAGTTGCTACGAAAGTACAGTGGCGTCCTCCGCGAGGCCGTCGAGTCCTCCCCCCCCCCGTCTATGTACATACGCAGGCCTGTCTCAAATCTTTTTATGTAGAGCTTGTCCAAGAAGTCCTTGAGTGGCAATTTCGAAATGCCCAGCCAGGCTAGGCCATAGGGCATAGGCTCGCTTGCTAGCTCGCTTGCTCTCTCGCTCGCTTGCTAGCTCGCTTGCTGGCTCGCTCGCTCGCTCACTTTACCACACGGCCGCGGCCTCTGCCGCATTACACCGTGTACTTGCTGCTGTGCCACGCACGTATGTTGATCAGCTCCATGTACCTATGGACGCAGTGGTCGTGGAGGCTGAGCTTTTACTTATTTGGGATGGACTCAGTTCACGCCTTGAGCCCGGCTGAGGGAGGCCTCCAAACTCATCTCGGTGTGGAGACAACGACCTCGCATTGTTGTTTTCTTCCACTGCTGCTCGGTCGCACAACACGAGATCCGGATGATCATTGAACATGAGGAGAAAGCAAATGTGCTTGTCTGCGTACAACATGAACTGTTCATCCAAAGATCCAGAACAGCTGCCGGAGAAACAAAAGCTGTTAGTGAGAAGATGGTCGTGTACAGAAATAGGCTGTCGTTTAAGCATGTGAAGTTGCAACTGAACCTTTCCTCACCTCACCTGCATATTTGGTTCCACTTTAATATGTGGCCTAAAAATAATAAAACAAGAACCAAGCTTTCATTGGTGCTCTGGACTCCTTCCCTCCTCTGGCATTTACAGTTTGCTGCCATAATTTGCCACAGGGCACGTGAATTTTTGCAAATCGTCGCTGGCAGCAACAAAAAGTAGAAGCAAAACTTATGAAAATTGCAAGCCAGCCAGTGTGGTCAGGGTGGAGAGAAGAGCAAATGCTGTCCACTAGAATGTGGACAAAGACAAGTTGTTTGTGTACTCAGTCTTTAGAACAAGGGGGGGTTATAATGCTTATGCACTTCATGCTCTGCAAAGAGGTCATAACTGTCAATGCTTTGTCTCGTCTTTGCTTCATCAGGTGTTCGATGACTTCATGGCCTGAAAGTACCAGAGCATCGTGAAACATATTAGCCTGCACTTTCCTGACTTTCCAAAAGTGACTGTGTCGTACCTTCCTGGACATGCAGTCGTGTCTGCAGACGCATGATTGTCCTCAAGAAAAACCCCTCTGCATGCAAGTCCCACATGAGTGTGATGTGTCCCTTTTCACTCCGGCATGAGATGTCGCGTGCAAGTGACCGACGACGACGACGACGACGGCGACGACAGCTACAACGACGACGGCGACGACAGCTATTTGCTCGCCACGTGAGAAGATAATTAGGCAGGCGATCCAGCGGGGGTGTCGCCGGCACCTCATGCATGATACAAACATGTCAGTGGCGCACGAGACCTCTGCAGTCAGCCGAATAAAACAGTCATCACCCACAGCATGGACAAGCATAATGCTAATGAATCCACCGCCACCCCCCACACGTCCTTCCCCAAGGACAATGGCAAGAAGGAGGGGAAGAAAAACGTGTTGCACATTCCTCCGGCTGCCGGGGTCACCAAGTGCATCCACTGGCACCACTTTCTCTTCCTCCTCCACGCGGACAAGTTGATTGGAAAGCAGAACACAAAAAAGTTGTTGTCGACACCGAGCATGCGAGTTAATTAATTCATGAGCTGTCGAGTTTTCAAGCCCCGCTGTTTTTGCGCGGGCCGCTCAACCAAACCGACCCAAAAAGTGTAATTGCTACACGCAATTACGCAATAAATGCAGGGGAAGGAAAGGAACCCCCCAACACACACACATCGTCCCCCCCTACACATACACACCCGTAACTCGGCTGTGCGGTGTTTGCAAACAACCAACACTCCATGAGCTTGCACCGCTTCACCATAACATCACACACACGCACACGTTTTTGCCGCAAGGTCTTTTCCAGCAGCGAGGCCAGTAGCAGCAGCATGGAGAACAAGAATTCTTGGAGGGGTTGGGAGGACACAGTGGAAAAAAGACTGCAGCAAAAGAAATATAAGGAGATCCTCCTCCAAACAGCAACAGCAGGCGGAGTCGCACAGTAGTGCCACAGTGCAGTATGGCCTTTATGTAGTGAGAACGTACGTACAGCAAGGAGAGACGGACGGACGTGGGGACGGACGGACGTAGGGACGGACGGACGTGGGGACGGACGAACGGACGGACACACGTACATACTGCCAGATTCTCTCTCCACTTTACTGCACCAAAAACTTCAGCATTGCCCATTCAGGCGCGCTCACCAGCTAGCTCGGTTGCTCAGCCAAAAAGCCTGCAGAGTAGCAGAGAGAAGGGAGGGAGAAGGGGGGGGGGGCGAGCCCGGAGCCCCCCCTGAAATGGTGACTCCTACGGGAGAAACAAGAGAGTGCAAAAGGCGGAGGAGGAGAAAATCCTGCAGACTTGAAACAGTTCTTGATCTGGGAGACGAGGGCGAGGGGAGAGGCATGGAAATACGACGGAGGTCACACCTCCATGGAGAAGGATGGCTCGATCTGTCTGGACACGATAGATGGCGTGATTTATCCCTGAAATTAACAGCCGATCAGTGTGTGTCTCGACCACTCAGCAGTGATCCCGGCCGGTCCCGGCCGGCACGTGTCCACCGTATGTTACGGGAGTGTCATGGAGAGCAAAGAGAGGTGCGGCTACCCCGGCCAACCAGTTAGAAGGCGCATTGGTGTTTGCGCAACCAAAAAGGACAGATTATATTACGATAAAGAGCAGGGTCCAACTCCACTAACTGCACACTTATACAGCAGGTCATTGTGTAATCATTCTAGGTAGGTAGAATGCAAAAGTTGCTCCTACAGCAGCCAAACAATTAAAGGGCAGAAAGACCGACGGACGGCGGCAAATTAGTCAGGTTAAGTAGCAGAGAAGACGTCCACGGGTGCCGCAGAAATAATGACTCTTGGGCTATTATTTTTGGAGTAGCGCGCAGTCCCAAAGCTCTCTCAACTTTCTCTTTCACTCGACAACAGCAGGGACGCCCTTTTTCTTTTATTCACGCTCACTTAGTCCCATTCTCCTTGACTCGGAACTCTTCTTTGGGCGGCAGCCAGAGCCTCGACTCACTCCAGCAGGCGGACACAAAGTCAGGGGTCACCACGTGGAGGCCGGGGTTTTGGCGGGAGGCTTGCTCGAAGTCGTCGTTCCACTCCAGGTCCGTCACAACAAAGTCCACGCTGCGGCCCATGTAGTCGCTCACGCGGCCGCCGGCCGCCACCACCAGCCTCGTCAAGTGCTTGCGGAGCTCGCTGGAATATTGCCCGTAGAGGTAGAATGTTCGAGCTGAGAAGAAGTCGGGCAACTCGGGATACGGCAGGTATTTGGTCGAAGAGGTGTGAGTGTGAGTGACTTGGCGGTCATCCTGATCTTCGTCAACATCAGTATCAACCTCGTACGCTTCGTCGCCGCTGCTCTCTTTGTCCGGCTTCCCGTTTCCATGCCCATTCTTCTTCTTCTTCTTGGCGGCGGCGGCTGCTTCTTCTTCCTTCTTGATCTTTTCGATTTCTTCGTCGGTGTCCAAGTCTTCGTCGTCGCCCACGCCATCGCCTTTCTCCTCTTTCTCTTCCCAGATCTCGGCGTCACTCTCATCTCCCCCATCATTGACGTCCAAACAGAACTTACGCCAAGGATATCTTTTTCGGTCCTTGTGGCAATGTTCCACCCAATCCTTCTTGACGATCCTGCTGCCTCGGAACTTCTTGACCTGGTTGAACTTGGGCGTGTTGACGAATGCACAAACAAGGTGTGTACAGCTGGAGTCCCAGTCAGATCTATACTTGGCGCCCATGGCCAAGGCCTTCTGGCGAAGCTCACCACGCAAGGGGTTTTGGTATCCCGAAATAGTGAACACGACACCCTCCAGAAGTCTGCTGAAAGGCTTGTACTGTCGGGGAAGGGGCGACTTCTTCGAAGAATTCTTCTTTTCCTTCTGCGACGAGCTTGCTCGCCGGGGCTTCTCTTTCTCAGATCTCCGGCCATTCGCCCTCTCCACGGGCGGGTCCTCTCCGGGCACAATGTCTCTCCGGGGCAGCTTCTTAGGAATGCTCTCAGGCTCTTCCCGCTTCCTCTTCTGGCTTGAACTTGATGGGGGAGTCATTCTGTCACCTTTGGACCGGCTCGTCTTGAGTTGATCCAATGGACGCCAGGGTCTCTTCTCATCCTTTGCCTTCCTCCGATGCTCGTTCTCAGCCCTGGCCAGCGCCAGTGACGCCAACGTCTGCTTAGACCTCAACTCGGCGCCGACACTCACGGAGTCGGTGTCCTCTTTTTGCTTCTTCAAGCAGAAAAGACTGCCCACCTTTGGGCCATTAGCGACGGCATCTTCGTCGTCTTCGTCCTTAAGAGTAAAGGCTCCGAGCTTAACCTTGTCCTTGGGCTTCTGTTTCTCGACAACTACCGCTTTTCCTCGGTCCTCTTCGGCAGACAGTGCCAAGAAGGACAGCCCGTACTTGACGCGCTTGTTGAAGGGCTGCGTGCATACCACCTTCACCCGGTCCCACTTCTCCCGCGCCACTTCCTGACTCAGTTGTCCTTTGCCGAACATCCTCACCCGATTCTGGCACTGCCCGTTACGACTCTCCAGCGGTGACATGAAGGACGCGGAAGGTAACAGCGTCTTGAACGAACCCTCAGGGCTCCCGGCTCTGGAGACCTGAACTTCGACGAAGGCGGACCCGTCGTTTCCAACGTCGACGGCGGAGATCCGAGTCGGTCGCTCCAGCTGGAGAACGACGTTGGCCTGGGCCTCTCCTGGGTCGGCGCAGCGCCATTTCTTCGTGCCGTCCAGGTAGAGTAAGTTCTGGGCTCGGAACACTGAGTCCTCCGAGGAGAACGTCGCGACGTGCGAGAACTTAATGGCAGGCATGTCCAGTCCTCTCACGCAGGCTTCTCCTCCAGTCCTCGAGTGCAACGTATTTTTGTTTTCTTTCCAGGTTTCGACCTTGGCCTGTAGAGGGCAGCAGCATCTAGTGCCTAGGTGAAGTTTCAACCTTTAGCGCCATCTAGGCGACAACCAGGCCATTATCACTGTTGCCAGGGTCAGGCAACAGCTCGAGTGGACCTCACTGCGGTCCATCCATCCATCCAAGCCTCTGTTCTCCTTACGCGTCATGCCGTCCAAGAGCGCTCTAGTGATCCTGGCCGACGGGGCCGAGGAGATGGAAGCTGTCATCTCCGTGGACGTGCTGCGCAGAGGCCAGGTGGACGTGACCGTGGCCGGATTGAACGGGGACACACAGCCTGTCGTCTGCTCCAGGAACGTCAAGATCTTGGCGGACGTCAGCCTCGATGCCGTCCAGGACAAGGAATTCGACGCCGTCGTACTACCGGGTAAGGTGGTGGAATGACACATGTCGCAAAGTCGTAGGATACACACGACGTTGATGTCACGTACTACGTCGTCATGCAGGGGGTGGTCCAGGCGCCAAAGCCTTGGCGGCCTCCGCAGTAGTCGGCAACATCTTGTCCGCCCAGTACAAGAGAGGAGGAGTGGTGGCTGCCATCTGTGCAGCCCCAACCGCCTTGAAGGCCCACGAGATAGCCAAGGGGAAGAAGATCACGAGCTACCCTGCCTTTAAGGACGCGCTCAAGGACGACTACGATTACCAAGAAGTAACATACTCGCACGACCAGTACAAGTTCATGATGAAACAATGCTATGATGTGTGCTTCTCCTCAGGAAAGAGTGGTTGTGGACGGCACTGTTGTGACTAGCCGAGGACCTGGGACTTGCTTTGAATTCGCTCTGAAGCTGGTGGAAATCTTGGTCGGAAAAGAAGTCGCTGATCCGATGCCACGACAAATGGTTCTCAACTGAGTGCAAGAAAGCTGGAAGAATGTGGAACTTACACGTGATCACGTTAGATTCACCCCTCGGTTGTAGAATATAATATCACTGGCATCGATCCAGTATCACAATCTTAACTGTGCCCGAATCTCCGGGATTCCTCGTTCAAGCAAAACATCGTTCCAGTCGGCACTCTTTCTATGATCTCGCCCTTCAGGAAAGATCAAGGATATCGGTATCTCGTACTGTTTCAGCTCTTCCTGCAGCGTCAAGAAGGCGTTCTCAGTTTGCCCCTTCACTGCCTTGTTCACGTCGTTGTCTGCAGCCAAGATGACCTTGTCGGGTGCGTGAGAGACGATCACGTCGGTCATCTGATTCAAGTTAGCCACTGATAACGACGCCAGCACGGTTTCGTCTGGGGCGGCACAGGCCACCGCCGCGCCCGTCTCGGGGCCCTCCACCACCAGAACCTTGCCGCCAAAGTGTCCTCTCTGCACTAAACCTGCGGAACCACGAATTAGACCCTTGGAGAACTTGTGCTGTCGCAGACCTGAGTTCGGTCCTAGGACAGGTCTGCCTCCGGTTCTGGGGTCTAGGTATATTCTCTGCAGTCCGGTTAGGTCACCACCCGCGTTTCTGACCGGGACGACGAGTGCGGGCACCGTGTTCGTTTTGGGCTTGAGCTGTCCATTCATGGTGACATCGAGGTAGTCCGTTCCTGGAGGCAAGAAGCGGTATCGAAGACGTTCCGAGTCGATGACCTCAGGCAATATTCCCCGGTGATCCACCAAGTACTTCTCGGCCAGAGTGCCCTTCATGGCCGTCGTCTGCTTCCAAATGGAGTTGACACACGTCAGTTTCCGGTTTACGTCCTCTTCCCCATCTCGACTAGAATTGGTGAGAAATGACGACGACGACGAGGGCAGCGACGCGAGTTCTCGAACGCCAACGTCGCCGAGCAGTGACTTAACGGCAAAATCCACAGCGGCTGGAAATGAGAGTCCTCTGAACTCCTGGATGGCCCTGATGGGCCCACCTCCCACTCCCCGGGTGAAGGAGTACCAGTTGCCATGATTCGCACCATCCAACCCGACAATCATTCCGCCGGAAAAGCGCAGCTCCTTCGTGGACGGCTGTTTCGCCTTTGGCTCCTCTTCCAGGATCTTCGTGTAGGTCTCCCTGGGTCGCTGCCGGAGCCTGAAGGCAACGGCTGCAACATGTCTACGGCCGAGATGGAGCCTCAAGACGCTCTCGCTGGGAAAGACTTTGTTGCACAAACAGCATTTGTGACGGTTCGAGGAGTCGCTCGTGCCCTGCCTCATGGAGGACGCTGCCGACGAGCCAGATCTGACTGATGTGAAGAACAACTTTCGACAGGCGAAGAACCCACCGGCGAGGAATCCATTGACGGACATGTTGGTCAAGGCGTGCGCGACGGTGAAGGATCTCGCCAACGAGATGTCCTGGAGCTTTCCAGCCTCATGTTTCGCGTTTGTTGTCTTTTCGAGCGTCTCCCGCGTCCACTGAAGCTGTTGACGAGGTTGCGGAGTAACCAAAATCGTGATGTTACTAAAAGTCTGTTGATTAAAAACAAACCTAAAGAAAAGAATGAACGACTTCTCGGAGGCCATAACATACTATGGGCCGCAGTAAGATCTTCAAGGCTGTGAAGACCTACCACGAGAAGCACGAGAGGGTCGTCCAGGCCTTGCACTGATGGGTCCTTTCAAGGCCTGGCCTCATACACTGATTTTTTTAAATTAATGCCATGAAGTTTTTGTTGAGATGCAGTTCGTCAGTCCCTCGACAATGGACATGAGCCGGTCGCACCTCCGATTGACCATCTCCACCATCATGGCCCTCGCGTTCGGGGCTATATTATGTACGTGACGCTGGACTCAGATGATGGTGACGTCGTCATACCACCCCAACACCAATAACGACGACGAGGAGTTGTCGAGACACATTGGAGAGAAGAAAGGAATCTTTATCCTCTCAGGACGTGACGAATTGAGGTTCGCAATCATCCTGGACATGATAGTATCCATCACCCTCATGTTCATGGTCCTGGTTTTCCTCTACCTCTTCTTCATTGGAAGATAGAAGAACATCCGTGTTAAATTGGAGTGACTTCTGATCCTGTTGCTGATCCAAAATCGCGGCACAAGACTGCCAGGACACTTCTGCGATGTCGCGACGCTTTCATTCCTCCTCGCAAGGTCATCCGACCAGCGTCAGACGATGGTCATGGAGACAGCGAAGGACCTCGAGATGTCCTGAGACTTTCATGTGATTTTTGTCGTGTGGAGGACGACAACGACAACTTGCGGGGTAAAGACTCAAAACCTCAAGAAATGGGCGAATTTGGGCTTGTCGCGAACAAGGAAGGACGCGCACGTGGGGGCGTCCGCTGCCGTCTGGGTTCGCATCGAGTCCGCCTTCGAAGCTACACAAAAGTACTTTGTACTCCATTTCGAATTTCCCGCCTTTTCCGTATCAGTTTGTTGACATTGCTGCTGATAACAATGTGGGTAACAACAGAAATCGCTTTTCTCGAAGGTCGCTTTTTGATCCACGGCCTTCAAGGACGAGTACCGAATGACGAAATCCTAGTTTGTTTCGCCGTCGCCCATCGAGGACGTCATCATGGCGTCCCTTGGACTTGGAAGACATCTGGTCTTCAGAACAGGAAGCCGAAGACTCTCACCGCTGGGATGTCTTCGGTCGTCATTTCCACCGTCGCTCCGGACTCCCGGCTGGCACAACGCTGCCAAGACAGTTTCTGCGATACCGCGAGGCTTTCACTCCTCCTCGGACAGTCATCCGTCCAAGTTCTCCGACCATCGTCAGAAGATGGTCTCCCAGTCAGTCGCTAAGGCCACCCTGCCCAACTTGGAGCTGAAAAGCACGAGGAGCAAAATCCGACGGCGGTTTTTCCTCCGCTTTCTGGACTACCTGTCGAACTATGACCAGGTTTTGGCCAAGGTTCTGCCTGAGAACGCTGCCCGCGTCCTTACCCTCTTCACTCGGGGGTCCAAGATGCTCTTCTCCGACATGAACACTTTTACGAGGGTTTGGCAAGTGCTCTTCGACAGTAGCAGGTGGGAGAAAGCGTGCTCTACTCTGTCCAGACGTCAGTTGGAGCTGTATATGAGTCTGCCCGCGGATTTGTGGAGAGTGGCACCAGTTCTAACCTTGTCGGCTTTGCCACTTATGCAGAACGTGGTCTTTCCGCTGGCCATGATGTACCCGAAGTGGTTGCTTTCGTCACATTTCTGGACCCCCGAAGTGAGGAAGGAGGTAGCGGACGAGAGCGTTAGTCAACGTCACCACCATTACCGCGCTATCTTTCGAGATCTTCAGATCGAATCGAGGAAGCTGCATTGCACGGAGCTCGGCCTGTCGTTCAAAGAGTCGTTGAAGAAACTTACTGGAAAAGAAGGCCAGCACCCATCCGTGGTCCAACTGTTGGAGCTGGTGTCTTTGTTCGCCGAAAAGGGTCCTCTCAGCCTCAAGTCCATAAACTCCCTGCACGTGCGTCACTTGATGGCTGTTCATGGCCTGCATGGATGGTTTTCCTGGCGTTTCAAGCTGCAGCAGTTCGGCAACTTGCTGATGCAGATCGACCGGGCTGTGATGCGCGAGTCGCCCTCGACGCTGTCTGAGGAGGAGCTGGACAGTTGTTGCCAAAGAAGAGGCCTCAATGTCAATGACTTGACTAGAGAGGAGAAGATGACTTATTTGACCGAGTGGCTGGCCTTGTCGGTCGAACTTGACGCCAAGTCCGTGTCTTTGCTGCTCCACCTTCCCATTCTCCTCGGGTACAACCACAAGACCAGGTACTGGGACGCCAAGACGATCCTGTGAAACATGTTGCGTGATACAGCTGGACAGTGCACTCGTTAACAAATTGCTTTATTTACTGTTAACATATGTGTCAACAGTGTTTCAAATACAGCCACAAACAACATGAACGGCTGATTGTGCACCAAGATGATTAACTGTACAACAGGTTAGGTGAGTTTAAGTTATTAGGTTGTTTAAGTGGCGTAAACCTCGGTGACCGAGCGGCCATTTTGGTGGCGAAGCAGCCCATCTCGGTGCCCACCACCTTGACTTTGATGCACGCTCAGTGCAGTGCTCGACCAAGCTTCCCTAGCACGACTGGCTCCTGGTCGGCCACGACGACGTCGTTGCCGTTTGTCATCGCATGCGTCGTTCGTATTCTGGCCAACAGATGGCACCTGGCACGCTAGCCTCGCGTCGTCGGTGGAAACGTCCGTCCTCATCGAGAGGGTGCTCGACTTCAAAACGCTGCTGCCGCCACTTTTTTGTTTGTACGCGGGCGCGCTCTTCTTCCCGTCCATCCGGGCGGGGTCGGCGCCTTTTGCCTGGGCCGTCGGACAGAGGAGGAAGGAAGAGAGAGCTCGTAATGCTAACAGATTAGTGTGAAGTGAGTGGCATTTCACGGGGAGAAAGAGAGCGCGGGCGGGCGCGTCAAATCGTCGTCGTCGTCGTCGCCGCCGTCGTCGTCGTCGCCGCCGTCGTCGTCGTCGTCGTCGTCGTCGCCGTAGTAGTAGTAGTTGTAGTCGTAGTAGTGTGTAGATGACCCGTGCGTGTTTGCACCGCTTTTTGAGGCAGCCCTGGCGTACTCGTAGTCGTCGGCGTCGGCGTCGTCACCGTCGTACGATTTTGCGAGCACACGGGAATAATATGCGAGCGCTCGCTCGTGCACGCCCAAACACATCATCACTATCATTTGTGCTAACAGAAAAAGTGTTAAGAGAGAGTTTTTCTTTCTTCCTTTCTTTCTGCCGGGGCCAACGTTTACCAGAAGAACATCGTCCCTCAGTACAGCGGCTACGACAGATGAGATCATGTTGGAGATCGTGCCTGAGATCATGCTCGCCTCCCCCCGGGTAGACAAGAGCTCCCAACTGCCCCATCCATGTGCGTATGGAACTGACACACGAGGAAGGCCACGACGACCATTTCCTCGTTAACTTTGCGCCCGCTCTTCCTTTCCTCTCGGGCCTGCCTAAGGAAAAGGATATCTGTCAAACACCAAACAAACGTGTGGGCTCGTGTTTTCAGGAATGGCGGCCCCTCCACCTCCTCGTCGTCATCGTCGTCGTCGTCGTCGTCCTCCTCATTGCTAATCCCACATGTGTGTGCGTGTTGCCATTTATGCGAGCAGCGAAGCAACTGCTGCTTCCTGCATCCCCCCCTCGATACATCCGAGATAACCTTGATTATTTCAAGTGCAAACAGCGCGCGTGCTCCTTGCAGGCGGCAACTTCGGGGTCGAATAATCCGCGGTAGTCGTCGTCGTCGTCGTCGTAATGTCCCTTCCTCGTCCTTGCCCGCGATCGACCGGAAGAACAAGAAGAAAACGCAGGGAAGAAGAAATCCTTCCGTGTGCATCCACATGGGCCTTAAATGCCTGTTATCGTAGGCTTATCCGAGCTGAGGGCGCTTCTGCTGGTGCGTGTTCAGGGTGAAGCAGCTCCTCTTTCTGGCGAGACTCTCGTTGGCGCCTTATCTGCATTATGTAACGAAGCAGCAGCCAAGAAGAGCGTTGAGAGAAAGAGAGTAGAAATCGACCCTAACAAAGAAGAAGCAGCGCATTGAGTTGGTAGCGTCTCCTGTAGAGTGGTGTCCAATCAAAATCAACGGCTGTGTAATGGCGTCTTTTCCTCCAGTGATGGCGGCGCCAGCGGGGCCAAGTAGTGGTGGTGGCCAAGGTAGCATACCAGGCTATGGCCTGCTCGCTTTATTTGGGCAGGTTTTTTGGTGAGTGAGTTTGCAGCTGCCGCCAGATCACTTGGACAAAGAGGGATCAGGAGAAGAAGAAGCCAGTTTCGTGATGAATAACTTTCCAAAATGGCGTTCTGCAATGCTTGGGTTGAAAAAAAAATAGAAAAAAGAGAACTCCTTGATGATGCCAACGTGGATGTTGATGATATCATGGAGGCTGGAAAAAGTGGAGATTAGCGGAAGTGACGTTTACACAAGTGTTACTTCCTCATGTTAGTTTTGTCACACCTCTTTGAGCAGGTAGCGACATCTGTCTAAGCAGCTCCGCACGTCTCACTCACACATGCGCTTAAGGACCTCAGTAGTTGCTACATCTTTTCAATGATCACGAGAGATTTTAACGCACGCTTGCTTTGATGGTGCGATCGCGCGCGCCCTCATACTTCTACACATGATACAATAACATCCAGAGGCAGCCGTGACGGTACCGCCATTGCACACCCACACGCACATTAGGGAGAAGAGGACGAGACAGGTAAACAGGCAGGTTAGTGGGCAAACAAGCAGCCCCTTGAGGTGGTGATGGACTGACGAAAAGACCCCTCTCCTTTTTTACCTGCGCGCGCTCTTCCCTCCCTCCCTCCCTCCCTTCCTACCCCCGTCCACCACCACCGCCACCACCGCCGCCACCACCCTCTCCTCCGCTCTCCCCCTCCCGCCGAAGCTATATGCACTGGACAAAGTGACCCAGGTAAATATAACACGTTTGTTCGTTCGCAGTGTCCCAATCTGCCACCACATTGCGTGTAGCGGGACATGCACACGAGCACAGCAAAAGAGACAAAAAGATGCTGTTCTCACAGTCAGTCACATCTACATGGGGAGCAGCACGCCCGCGGTTGGCTGGCCCGGGGAGGTCACATGAGCAGGGCCAAATTGGGAGACAAACAGACGTACACACTTGGCGTGATCGACGTCAATGGCGTCACGAGCGTGGAGAAAGATGAAAAATGCGTCGTCGTCATCGTCGCCCCACGAGACCTTGATTTCAGCCCGCCTGGCTTAGGTCACACACGTGTTAGTCTCTGACGACGATTTTACCCTCCTGGCCGCATCTGGTCCTCATAATCTCGGTGAGGTGGGGGGTGATGGAAGTGAAGAAGCAGAAGAAGCGGCGTCTAATCTCTCCCTCCCCCTTTTTCTCCCCCCAGAACGACGCCTTCTCAGTTCGGGCAAGCCACCTTATTGTCATATGTACTCTCCTTCTCAACGCACAAAAACGGTCACTTCGGGGGCAAACTCTCTGCCGGCGTCGTCGGCGTCGTCGTCGTCGATGGCGTCGGTGGCGTCGGCGTCGGTGGAGGGGGGGGGGTCTCAAATTGTGGCGCTTGCTCACCAACACAAGAAGACCAAGAGACATTGATGTGTCTGCCTGCCTGCTTTGCTTAGCTTTGCTTAGCTTTGCTTGCTGCCTGCCTGCCTTCCTGCCTGCCTCGCCTGACTGACTTGGGCAGGAACAGCAGCATTTCCAAGATTTATGCTTCTTCTCCTTAAGCGGTATCCATCTCTTGGCCGTGTGGCTTGTGCGCGCGCGCGTACACTACATGTGGCAGACTCTCTCTGTCTCCCACGGCCTTCCACGGGGGCGGCGGCAGCGACTCTTTCTCGCGGACTTTGGGCGGGCGAGCAAAGCATACGATATGGACACACAAAGCATTGAGTTATAGGTGCAGAGGAAGGAGGGGTTGTGTCTCTTGGCGACCAAGCTCTCACCTACCTACTCAGGCTGGCAGCAACCCCTCAAACAAAACTGGGAGAGGGGGGGGGGGGGGTGGGTGGGGAGGGGGCGCAGCGTGTATAAGGTGGTGGGGGGGTTGGCAAGGGGGGGGGGGGTCACGCTTTTG
>JAAUXU010000020.1_pt1 | contig 15669 bp, 18 predicted proteins | sample 7278151 | NCBI WGS metagenome assembly JAAUXU01 (sample SAMN14350113, study PRJNA611818) | marine sediment metagenome | isolation source: surface marine sediment (1.8m) | place: French Polynesia: Moorea | collected 2018-08 | reverse complement strand
GGGTCATGTCTGCCAGACTCTCAAATGCTCCAGTTGCAGGGTCAAATGCAAATGCTGTCTCCTCATAGCCGGAATTATAATTTCCTCCTATGAAGACAAAGCCAGGTTCCACTTCCACAGCACAATGACGCTGCATACGATTTGGTAGCTGCGGCCCTTCCGAAAATGTCCCGTCTTGGTAGAACTCGGAGGTTTGAGCACCATCAGAACTGTAATGATTGCAGCAGTCTCAGACTTCGCATGTGTTAAGAGTCAGTCAAATTGGAAGTTCCACTGTCAACTTTTGCACTGATGACTGTTCTCTACAGTATGTCCAAAATGTCCGGTTACATTTTTTAGGAATATAGAAAGACATGTATTCCAAGAGATATTTTACATTTACGGTAAGACTTTTTAAACAAAACTTGTTTCTTTAGTTATTAAATTTCTGTTTTTCGAAAACTCGGCCCTTTGCACTGACACATCGCTCCAGCCTGGACCAGAACCTGGAGCACTGGAAGTTCCACTGTCCACTCTTGCACTGATGACTGTTCTCTATGTCTATGCACCCCAAGATATGTCAACACTCTCTACTCCAAAACACTCATTTGTATGCTGTCATTGTTGTGAGAGTTGTCATAATTCTTTGACCTCAGTGACCCAAGCAAAACAGTAATTCTGTACATCCAGTTCTGTGACTGCTCAGACTATTCAAGTGCAGATATTTACATAAATAACTGTTTGGTCTCTTCTAGGTTAATTTCTTTGTATGTTCCAAGGTTTTTGGAGAAAATGGTTTCTGAGGAGCAAAATAGCCTAATCTGGTTATTTTGAAGGGGCCAGAGAGGCCCTAAAAAGTGACACAGACAGATGACTCTGGGCTAAGTAGGTTGCAGAGTTTATATTTTGTGGCACAACCATCAAAATTTGGTTTGGCCAGAACATTTTTTGTTTAAAATTCTATGTAGCAGTTGTGACTGACCATTGTAATGTTGACTAGTTGGACTGCTTGGGGATGTGTCCAAGTGACAAAGACTCAAAAAATGGGATAAAAATTTGTGTAGGTCACTTTGCTACTTAGCTTTAAAATAATAGTCACATGGAGTCCCCCCCAGAAAGGGCATAAAATGTTTGAGAATGAGGCTCAACTTTTGCATAACCCTGTACATCTCACAAGCACAGCACAAGAATTCAACAGTTCTTACTCTATTCCTCCTGAGATCCAGTAACGGCCATCACTGAGTTTTGCTGAGCTGGAAAAATCCCTCAGGTGTCTCAAAACATCCCCGAGGTCAATCCACTCATCTCCTGTGTACTTGAGGCATTGCCTATCCTGAGGATCGGGACTTCCCCCACAGCAGAGAACTGATTGGTCACCATCATCCCACATTGCAAAATGACGATCTACAACTTTTGGCAGATTTGGCACTTGATTGCAAGTTCGGTCAGGATCGGACCCTTCCAATGAGGGGAGGTCAATAACCTCTGCATCAGCTAAATAACTACCATCAAAACCACCACAAATGAAGAGTGAGGTGAAGCCTGCAAGTGAAGTAGGGTGTGAAAGTGTCAGACACTTGTTGCAATTGCATTATGCACATGATGACCAAGAAGGTCTGGCATTTGGAGTTTGTTAACCCTGCTCATACCAGGACCATGAGAATTCACCACATGACAAAGAGAAGAGCAGAATTACAAGTTTTGATACCAAGTGTTTACTCTACCTAAGAATTACTTTTTCCTTGGCTTGTCATGAAAATGACACCTCGGTTCCAAATTCTTGGACTTAAAGGTTCCCCCAAAAATTTTTTAATGCCATGCAGCACTATTTTTGTGTGTTCACAAGCAGAAAGTTAATCAGTAAAAAAGCATTTGCAAACCAGAACTTTCCTAAAAGAAACAGACAATACTTTACAGCATGGAAGCCATCAACTGCTCTTTTAGTGCAAATCCTCAGAATGCTGTTTCCCCATTTCTCTTTCATGACAGAAAAAAGAAAACCAAGCACTCAGATAGCTGTATGGATATGTAAAAAATGGATTTATATTGGTGATGGCCTCCTTCCCACTTTATCCCACACCTACTTACAGTACTGTGCAAAAGTTGCAAAAGCAGCCGCAAAATTACTTGAACCACATTCTTCCACAAAATTGGCCCAGCTGCCAAGATCAGTCGCAAAAAATTTATGAAATATTTGGAAATTGGCAGCAAAGATTAGTCATGCACAAACACACATGCACAAGCACAGACAGGCCTGATGCTTTGTATATACTAGGCTACAAATGCTGGATAGACGACCCAGGCAGCTTAGGCGATGCCACGGCTTGCCTGGATCATCTCACTCTCAGTACTGTTTTACAGGCCCTTTCTGGCCATAACTACCTAAACTATCATCATCATATAGCAGGTAACTTCTCTGAACAGAACTGTAGGTTCTGTGGGGAGGGATGTGAGGAGTTTATACACCTTGCGTGTGAGTGCCCAGCACTTGCCATGGAACGCCTTGGCTCCGTACGAGGCCTCTGGCTTAGTAGAAATCCTCCAGACCTCTACGGTCTTGTCAGGTTCACAAAAGTGAACCGCATTAGCAAGGCTTTGGAAAGGAGGGCAGAATAAGTTAAGCATACTGGTGGACTCACCACGCCAGGCATCTACAGTCTACTAAGTGCTTAGATGTTTGCCATTGCATCAGGGCAGGAAAAGACCCAACCCAGGGTTACTCCTACTCCTTGTCAGGCCTCAATCCTGGCGGGGACCCTCGCAACAAACAAACAAAATATATTAGGCTACATTGAAAATTGGAACTCAATATGGGTCTCCAAAATTTGTAACCGCTTACCATTTGAAGACATTGCAGTCAAATGAAAATAAAAAAAGATTTAGCTATGGCCAAATGCATTTCAAGTTGCATAATGCTGTAAAGTAAGTTGCGACTTTTTTCCTCAGGACTTTCTGTAAAATCATTTGACCCCATGAAACAAACCTCAGCTGCTGTCAGTGAATTGCCAAAGTCGACCCCTTCTTGACCTAGCCCAATATAAAGAGATTTGTATACAGATGGGGCAGTGTGGAGGTAAGTTTCACTAGTAGTGGAAGGTAAGTTGCCTTTACCATCTCATGCGAAATGTACTTGCCACATGTAATGCCACTCTTGAACAAAAAATGAGGACTCACTATTCATTAAGTATTTGATACATATCACTCCAAAAAAAGCACGAGGGCTGGCTGTCTGCTAGCGCTATTCTGTAGGCAGGCGGTGTGAAGCATGTAGACTGCACAAAGCACATGGATGGCATGAATTTACATTTGCTGCACAAGTTATGGTCATAGCAATGGCTTTGAAGAATAGAGTGGGTGACAGAAGTTGCAGCAATAGAGAGGAAGACAGCAAGGATGAGGGCAAGGATGACCGTAGCGATGACGTCACCGCTGATTGCAAGCTCATGGGTGGATGGGAAGTTTGGAGGTTGGGGGCAAAGACTGATGGACACATATGGAGTTCTTTGCCACTCTTCTTGTCCAGCAAACTTGAAACATTTGCATTGCATTTCCTTCCTGCCCTGACTGAATACTTGTTTCATAAAAATTGAAAGATCCAAAATCTTTTCAGTGACTAAGTCACTTTCTCAATGCTCTGACTTTAACAGTTGACTCCACCACTGGTTGTGAAGACGTCATGCTCACACTTGCATCAAGCAACATTTAAGCATAGTTGTATCACTATACATACATGATATATGATACACTTCTATTAATTTTAGGCAAACTTGTTAACCTACAAACCTCTCAACACATGTCTGACATGTTTCAATAATATAGAATACTTGCAAAGTTTGATGTTTCTCACATACTCAACTTGTCCATTGGTAGTCAAGTACTTCTCTTAATTGTGTGGCAAAGCAAAAGTGGAAGAGCCAGAACAAAAGGACAATATCATACCAGAGGATCCTTGCTGAATGCAACCTTTATGTCCATATGTACAGGTGGGGCAGTCAGAGACAAACTCTCGGTCTGATGTCAGAACACAAGATTGATCCTCACTCTCATAAGTAAACCACTGGCAGGTCTCAAGGCCGTTACACTCCTCAGCACATGCAGTAGCGTCAGAGGCAACATCTCCAGATATAAAGAGTCCATTTACTCTAGTAAAACACATGACATGGACTTTGTTTTCACAAAAATTCATTGAAAGTATTTACCTGGCATTTGGAACAAAGCACTCATTGTCAAAACAAGAGATGTCTCCAGAGGTGCAACGGTCACAGTCTTCAGCATTCACCTCTTCACAAGTAACAAAGCAGAAACAAAGCTGTCAAGGAGAGGTTTAATGAAGACACCTTCTTGATTGGAAACAATTGTTCATACTAACAGAATCTTGTGACTGGTAACTGAAGTAAATGCTTCCTTCAACAGTTGTGCAGTATTCCAGGCATTGCAGCTCACCCAATGGGGTGGAGATTACATCAAGATACAGTGAATCAATACACTCGCCCTGCACAAAGCAACCAATTGATTCCTGTCCCCAAACACTGATCAGCATTTGGGATTGCAAGACCGCAACGACCACCAATTGCCATGACCTCATGCTGAAGAATCAGGCAACTCCACCTTTAGTTGTATGCCCCAAAATGACTGCCTACTGATCATTCTTAGGTTTATCTTGTCTTATCTTTAATGAGTAGAGCATGTTAAGCATGAAATGTATTATGTGTGCATGTGCAGATACTGAACAACAAAATGTTGGACCAAATTGGGTCACTTACGTCAGAGAGCAGTTTTTTCTGCTCTGTAGACATGCACACACTTCCCTACCGTGATAAGAGAAGAATTTTGATTTTGACTTGAATCTGTAAGTGCAGAATGTGCCCATGGAAATATTTGGATGACTGATTGCCCTAGAGCTGGTGGTGACAACCTGCTTAGTGCTGATCTTGTGACTGGACTCGCATGCACTGGTGCTGTCTTTGTATGATCAACTGTGCATTGTGGGGCCTCCAATGACACAAAGGTCAGAGAGCCTCAATGCACCTTTATGGGCACTTCTGTAAACTGAAGATTCCAGCACTTGGTTGCGGTCCAATCTTTTAATATGAATACCAATGTATAATTGCATGTGCTATCTGGAACATGAATGCAACTTGTCTAGAATTGACTATCCCTGTGTGATGTGTCATCATTCAAACCAACAACCTCCTGAAAACGTGTGCAAATTGGTGAAGCATGTGGCTGATCACTCTCGAGCTCAGCAGCTCCAATGAAGTTGTTGAAGCTAAGCAGCTCCGATACTGCACGGTGAAGTTTTAGTTTCGACTGCGGCGCTACATTGTCTTTGTTGATCTGCGCGTGTCTAAGGTTGACGAGGGCACCAATGTGCATTCATTTTCGTGCAGACACTTGATAAAGAGTAAGAAGACACAATGTAATGATCTTTGGCACTTTTTTTCTTCGTCTGTTATGTAGGACTGTATGTACGTCTGTTTGTGCGTCTGTCTGTCTGTCTGTCTGTCCAAGGTCTGTCTGTGCTCGCAGACTCCCCGAGCTGACATTTCTTACTTGAGTCCTAGATCATTGCAACGACTGTGAGAGCCATGAAAGAGACGGCTTCTAGGACACATGAACGGATGGCAAGTCTGGGGACCACCGAACCAGAGGTGGGAGATACATACAGACGGTCATTCACTCATAGCACTTCATTTTTTTGCCACTCTTCCTACCTAGCCAAGTGGGTAGCATGTACACAATGGTACATTATAAAGGAACTGTTGACAGACAGGAGGATTCAAATATAGAACACAACTAAAATCTTACTGATCCACGTCAATCTCTCTATGGAAGTGTAGGAATACAGAGCGATGGAGGAACTCAGTCCTGATGCGTACAACTCAGATACTCTCTGTTCTGATCTGGCGATGCTGTGCATGTGGCGCTACTTCAGAGGATCCAATGACCATAGACCCTGGAGAAACTAAAGACAAAAAGGCAGAGAAGAAGAATTCCTTATTCTTATCAAGGACACTTGCGTCCATTACAATGTAATGTTTTCATCCTGCAACTATGACCTACCTTTTGCGTACATAACACTTGTTAAACCGTTCTTAATGGTGAAATGTAAATGTGAAATGTTCAAGCTGGTTAGATTTCTCTGCTTCGAAGGTTCAATGGTAACACCATAGACGCTCATGACCGAATGACTGAGGCTACTGGTCAAGGATCTCGCTTTTGTTCCCCAGGTACTGCCTACTTTCAGGTTCGCCGTAATTCTTGTGCGCCCCGAACACTTGGTCTTGTGGTCATCCTTGGTCTTGTTCCTTCAGTCACACATTTCTCTCCTCTGTGTACGTATGAGTAAATCCAGGAGTCATTCCCACATTAGGTTGGATTTCTTCCTATGTCATGTCTGACAAAGGACCTGTAAAATGCAGACTTCTCTAACGATGCGGAGGGTACACATGTAATACCTGGAGCTGGAGTTCTGATTTTTGAGGCGAGTAACAGTGATTCAAAAAGTTTTTAGCATTCTGCAACTGACAATTCCGAGAACTAGGAGACTTTGAGCAGTTTTCAACAGTACAAGGTGTGCACTAGGGGAACTAGACTGAGCAGAGAAAACCCTCCAGCCATGGTGACTTTGCCTCAAATAGAGATATAGACCAGGTTTGGGGAGGACTAATAGGGTTTGACTGAGATCTTGGAAGACCACTCAATGACTTGAAACCAACACAGAGGGTTTAGTTTAACACAAATACTTTATTCTTCTATACTTGGAGGGGACACACATGTTATCTCACGAGAATTAGAGTGATCAGAACCAACAAAGTGTACATAGACTATCTGCAACTCAAAGGGAGTGGTTTCCCCCAACTCAACCAATCAGTGCAGGAAGAAAAGGGTTGAAATAGAAAAGCAAGCCGGAAGAAGGGCTTGGCAAATCTTTACCATGATCCAGAGACTGCAGAGTAGTGCCTAGGGCAGAGGCAGGAGGTCCTTGATGAGGATCCTTGGAAGGGCTAACATCAAGCTGAAGGGAGTAGCCCTTCCAAGCTTGAGTGGATGAGTGAGGATTAGAGGCGAAATTCTCCCTTTTATACTCCTTTTTCTCAACATAGAGGTGGTGACCAGGCATGCTGACCCACACGTAGCTTTAGCTTCCCTATGCTGTGACCCTTACTGCTGAGCAGCTGCAGGCCTCCTTGCCCCGCTCTCCGGAAGATTTTCTCTCCACAATAAACCCTCACAAAGAAACTGCAGAAGATACAGGCAGGACACAAGACAGGGGTAGGAAAAGGTGACAGAACAGATGGCGGACACAGGCGATCTACCTTGTAAGCTAAAACCCAATCATACAAGGTATGCGCACGTGCTGGCTCACCCGGAGGCACCCGGTCCTTCACCCTTGACTCGAGAAACTAAGCTTGGATATGCTGAATGCTGTGCATACCCTAGACCCCATATCGTGTGCTGATTTCACGTTAGGAAAATGTTTCTCCAAAGGACCCGTCCTGTCGGCAACCTGGTGGAGAAGATCCTACTGTACGATCCAGATCAACGCCTCTCCGCGCGGGAAGCTTGGGCAGATCCCTACTTTTAGCGGCTGCATCGCAGAAAGGTGCGGTTACCCAATGGCCGGCTGCCCTCACACATGTGCGACTTCTTCGAAGACGAAATTAAAGCCATGCTCATGAATGTACGGGTTCTGCTTGGCCAGGGTAAGGAATAAAAAGACAACTAACTTCATTAGAATCATTCTTCTGCATGCGTAAGAGATCGTTGGAGAGACAGATATCATCTGGCGGCGCCTCCACCTTCTTGTCCACCACCACTTATCATGAGGAGGAGCAACACGGGCACGATGTACATCCAATACTTGGCGAGAAACGATCGATTGTCTTTGACTTCACCCCGCTGTTTGGCGAGCTTATCCGCCTCCATCTTCTGGACAAACGAGGCGGTGTCGGGCTGTGGACCGGACTCCATCGTTTGCAGTAGGACCTTCGTCTTGAAGCCCGCTAGCAACTCAGAGGTCGCTTTGACTGTACCGTTAGTGGCCGCTTTGGGAGACGCGAGGGCGGCCACCGAGACGCCAACCACGTTGTTCCTCCAATCAAGATGGATGGTGAAGGTCTCTCTCAGGCTGGCGTCCAACGCTGCGCAAGGGTCCATCACCGTTTGATGCGGCAAGCCACTGCTCTCCCAGGCGCGTAGCAAGTAGAGGGCCCGCCTGGAACACAAGTCGCGCAGGCGCTCAACTACATCGTCCAGGCCTTGGGCCGCGGCAAACGAAGTCGATCCGGATCGCAGCGAGTGCACGGAGAGGGTCCCCCGCGGTTCGAACGAGAGGCCCTCGTCAAGCGAGTGTTCGACGCGCAGTGAAAGCTGCTCAGAATCGTCGGAGAAATCCTGTCCGGAGACCTGGGAGAAGGCCAACAACTGCCAATACGCCGCGATGGCCACGACGATGAATGCGGTCCGCATGGCGCCGCGAGGACAAACGCCGAGGCTTCTCCACCACCTCCTCCCTCCTTGACGTAAACGTTGATGCAAAACGGGAGAGATAAATGAAATTTGCTTGCTTTCCTCTGGATTCCCCTTTTTTGTTGACTCTTTATGCGGTTGTGGCCAGAGTGACCAGTGACTCGCATCGCGTTGCCTCTGGTCACTCTTGTTTTGGGCGCTTTCTTGCTCAAAATTTGCTGGCCACGCTAAGTCACAATGACCAAACCAGAGTCAGCTGCTGCTGATAAGGTGAGGAGTGACGCGTGGACTGTGGAGTTGGTGGCGTTGTGGTAACATTTAACGTAACGGTTGAACTTTTCTCCGCTTTTACCTGGCTCTCCGTGATCGATAATCATTCATTTCGTGTCACGGGCACTGGCAAGGGGTGGCTCCGGCGTCCAGAACCTCCTCCGCGCCATGTTGAGTACCAAGGATTTCCCCACGCCCAGGCGGGACGAGTCCGTCGTCGAGGAGTTGCACGGCGTCAAGGTAAGGACGAGGCGATGAGAGAACGAGGAAAGTAGTCGGTCTGACCTCGAGTTAATTCGTTCATTGGGATTTTAGGTGCCTGATCCGTATCGTTGGATGGAGGATCCAGACAGCGAAGAGACCAAGGCGTTCGTGGACGCCGAGAATGCCCTCAGCAGGCCCTTCATCCGCGACTGCGCGGTCAGGGAGGACATCAATAGAGAGCTGACCAGGTTGTGGAATTACCCAAAGTACGGCGTCCCCCACAAGCAGGGCGACCGCTACTTCTTCTCCAAGAATAGCGGGCTACAAAATCAGAGGTGAGCTGCGTCATGATCTTTCTGCTCGAGCAAGTGGTGACGCTGTTTTATCCAGGAGACTGATCCACGTCTCTTGTGTACCAACCACCATGTACAGGTGAGCGGTGCATGTACTATGCTTCTCACCCGGCACCCAAGGCACCAGTACTTAAAATTCCGATGTCGACACTTGGCGTAGACGATGTTGCAGCTACTGACATGTTATTAATCTTTGTCCATTGTAGCGTGATGTACACCCAGCGGAGCCTGAAGGACGAACCCACGCTCTTCCTTGACCCCAATACTCTGTCCGAGGACGGAACAGTGAGTCTGGCAACGACGGCATTCAGCGAGGACGGCGGCATCTTTGCCTATGGCCTCTCAATGTCGGGTTCAGACTGGTTCGACGTCCACATCAAGAAAGTAGAGACGGGTAAGACTGTGAACAGGGATGTGGGTGAGGCTATCTTTATTCCTTGTCGTTCGTCCCGCATGCATAGGCGAAAACTTTGCGGAGGTGCTGACCAAGGTGAAGTTCACTGGTCTGACTTGGACGCACGACAATGCTGGCTTCTTCTATGGGTGCTACCCTGACCACTTGTCGGACGCCACCGGGCGCGACGTGACCGCGCACGGAAACCAGAAGCTCTTTTACCATCGCGTAGGCTCAAAGCAGGAAGAAGACGTTCTTTGTGTCGAGTTTCCTGACCAACCAAAGTGGAGAATGTAAGAGACATCTTTGAACCCAGAGGAGGAGATGAATACTCAATTCTGTCGGTCATTACTAGAATCGCCGAGGTGACAGACTGCGGCCACTACCTGTTAGTTAGTCCGCAGCAAGACTGTAGGGACAACCTCGTCTTCTTCGCTGACCTCCAAACCCTTCCGGAAGGAGGCATCAAAGGCAAAATCGAGCTCACCCAGATCGTCTTCAAGTTCGAGAACGACTTTCAGGCAAGCACGATGCGTACCTTTTGCTGTGTCTGTCACAACTTACAATTTCTCATTCTCTAGTACGTGACGAATACCGGCTCGAAGGTCGTCTTCCGAACGAACAAGAACGCTCCCAACTACCGCCTGATCGTGATCGATTTGGAACACCCTCAGGAGAGCAACTGGTCTGTCTTGGTCGAAGAACACGAGCGGAACGTCTTGGAGTGGGCCACCTGTGTCAACGACGACAAGCTCATAGTCTGCTACATGGAGGCAAGCTTGCTCGCCACCTAAGCCAGGACTCTCTTTCAATTGCCTTTCTTTCGCAGGACGTGAAGAACGTCTTGGAGTCCCGTGACCTGTCCACTGGAGAATTGCTCTTCAAATTCCCCATGGACATTGGCTCGATAATCGGCGTGTCCTGCAAGAAAAAACAGTCGGAGTTGTTCTACAAGTTCTCTTCCATGATCACTCCCGGGGTCATCTATCACGTCGATATGACCGAGACAAATCCCACCCCCAAGGTACAGGACGTTTCGTGGTTGGTGAGCGGCTGGAGGACCACTTTTGTTCTCTTTCCCAGGTTTTCCTCGAGACTGAGATCGCCGGCTTCAAGCAGTCCGACTACAAAGTGGAGCAGGTGTTTTACGAGAGCAAAGACGGCACCAAGATTCCCATGTTCATCGCCTCTCGCAATGGTGAACCGAAGGACGGGACCTCGCCGTGCCTACTTTATGGCTATGGCGGTTTCAACATCTCGCTGACTCCCAGGTGGGCGTCTTGGTTACTTCTATCACTCCATGTTGTGCTAGTAGCATTGTATGCATTGTGTTCTTTCAGCTTCTCCGTGACCCAGCTGTTCTTCATTAAGCACTTTGGCTATTTAGCCATACCCAACATCCGCGGCGGCGGTGAGTACGGCGAGAAGTGGCACAACGCAGGCAGGCTGCTCAACAAACAGAACTGCTTCGACGACTTCGTCTGCGCAGCAGAGTTCCTCATTCGCGAAGGCTACACCTGCACAAAGAAGTTGGCAATAAAAGGGGGGTCCAACGGCGGGTTACTGGTGGCGGCCTGCGTCAACCAGCGTCCGGACCTGTTTGGAGCGGCCATAGCAGCCGTCGGGTACGTGACTACGACTGAATCACCCAGTCAATGCCTTGAACAGCCTTACTGCGTGTGCACACGAGAGATCCTTAGGGAATACCAATTCCACAAAATTCTGGTCAACTTCAAGTCTTTTCTTCTTTTGTGCTCGGACTGCATTAGTGGACTGCTAGTAAAATGTGCTTGTTTGCATGCTCAGGGTCATGGACATGCTTCGCTTCCACAAGTTCACCATCGGGTATGCATGGTGTTCCGACTATGGCAACCCGGAAGAGGAGAAGCACTTCAACAACCTCATCCAGTTCTCTCCGCTGCACTGTCTTCGAATCCCGGAGGTGAGAGCTGTCTTGCCCGTATCGTCATTGGAGTCTTGTTGACGCTTTTTTTTTATTCAGGGCGATGTGCAATATCCGGCTATTCTCCTCACCACGGCCGACCACGACGATCGCGTGGTGCCGTCGCATTCGCTCAAGTACATCGCCGAACTGCAACACATCATGCGGAACTGCGAGAAGCAGGTATGTTTGACTCGTGCAAGCAAGACCACTGGAAGCTCTGGCTACTCGCTGACTCAGTGGTGGAAGCTGTGGCAGCCAGACATCTCCTCCAGGGAGGTAGTGTCACAGGGCAGCCGGGGACAACACGTAAGAAGGTGTGTGGTCGCCGCAGAAAGCTCACATGCGGCCGAAGGTGACCAAGGCAACTTTGTGACGGCAACATTGCCCAAGATGGTTATTTAGCTCTGCTAAACTAGTTTACTCTGTGCTTTGCGGGCTATGACGATGTTATGAATGAGTCAATGATCTCCAGGTGAACCCTCTCTTGATCCGGGTGGAGACGAAGGCCGGCCACGGTGCAGGCAAGCCGACGAGCAAGGTCATCGAGGAGCACACAGATGGATTTTGCTTCCTCGTCCGGACCCTGGATTATGAGTTCAAGTGACAACGGTGGGAAAGCGACCTTTGTCGTCAAGGGCCGCACCAGCAGACCTCGTCCCTGACGTGTTCAATTAGCTAGCGAAGCAGCTGTGGATATCTTGACATGTGTTTTTTTATTTAGTTCCACCCGCTGTTGATACACTTAACTTGAACGGACCATATGGGGACTTGCTCCCCCACCACGGACAATGACTGTCTGATGATGATGCCAGCATAATAGGCGTACCTGGCGGCCGTTGGCTTTGGTTGAAGGCCTCAACTCACAGAGTTCACCAAAACCATCCGTTATCTTGAATCTGACCTTTGATTTACCGGCAACGTGGACGAACACGGCTAATATGTCGCAAATATATGCAAATTGAATACAGTTTATATCGGACGTATGTAACCTTTCTTGTAGAACTCTGTCAAATTCGTTCAAGGCATTCTGCGCCGAGTTCGCTTCGGCCTCCTTGTCCTTGTGGGACGTCGTCGAGCTTTTTGGCTCTCTGCGACGTTGGCGTGGACAGTGGATGTGTAGTGCTCAGCATGCACACGAGCTCTTCGTCTCTCCTTTGGTGTAGAATGACCCCATCCTTATCTCGTGCTACCATGATCAGCGTAGTCCTGTCATCTCCGGAAGCACCGTTGCTTTGTTCTAATCTCTTCGTACCGACGAGTCAGCAACGTTGCAATGCTCACAGCACGGCCTTCAGACCTTATTAGTACTCTGAGTACTTAAAGGTCAAGTACTAGTACTGTCTCTCGTCCTCAGGCTGCTTGACATTTTCTTCTCCAACGAAACGTACACTGCAAGGATACTACTTTGTACTGATTTGCCGCACGGTTACAATTGTTATTTGAAGGTTTTGACGATGCGTGCAGGTAAAAGTTGACCATGAACAAATCCTCTTCTTCCCATTGGTGTGCCCATTGTCATTGGATATTTCCCCTAAAAACATACTTTGCCATAGAGGTAGATGGTGCTGAAAGGCAAGTAACAAGCAAGAGGATTCGGCGGCTGCCAGCTGACCGTCATCGCCTTCGGTCCAAAAGTCTCTCTTGACGCTGCCCTTCAGATAGACCCACTGCGTCTGGGCCGTTACGTTTGACACAAATGACCCGTGATACTTAACACCAATCACCATTAACATGTCATACTCATGTATGACTTACACCATTTACCTATTCCTGTCCAATATATCCCTGCTTTATGCAGCCAACTCAAGCACTTCAAAGATGATTTAAATCTCTGCCTGGGCAGGCAGAGGTGGGTATAATGAAACAAGGAACATCAGCTGAGAAATGGCCTTGTTTGCCATTGATGCTGTAGAGACAGAAAGAGAGATATGAGTGAAGTCACTCATATGTGACAAATTCGGCATTTGATAAAGTTGAGTGACATCTTTTTTGTCTGCTTGCCCAAATCTTCAATGCCAGAGGTCACATGACCAAGCGTCACGCTAAGTCTATGTACTGAGCAATACAGATTGCAACAAAGTTCTGTTCCTTCCACTCATACATGCCGTTGAGCAAGGGACACATCCTGCTGAGGACGCCGATTGGCCCCGTCTTAGTGTACTGGCCCGTGGGTCAATAATTAGGGCAGGCCGCAGAGCCCCCAGAACCCATCAGTTAAGAACAGGAGGCTTTGCGACCGAGGGCGATGAGGGTCAGCTGCGACCCGCCGAATCCTGAGTCTCGTTGTACTTAACGCGATCACGCATTTGACAGCCTCTATGGCAGATGCTCACTCAAATTGGCCCTGAACCCGAGGTCCTCGTATGAGACAACGAGCAGCGGGGTTGCTCTCTTCTGAATGGTTAGAGAAACATGACGTCATGTGGATGGTTCGGACGGCCGAAGTCCGATCACGGTCGCCATCCTTGGTCGTGCTCTAGATGGCTACGTGTAATCGATGGCCACGTCTAACAGTAGCCATCTGCGCCAGTCCTGTACATATGACTGGCCGTGACCGAGCTGGGCTTGAACATTGGTAGTCTTGGCTTCTTTCCCCATGGCTTAATCAAACTAACCTGTTGCTGATCGAAAAACTGGACCTATCAAGACCAAAGAAAATGCAGCTAGACTCTTCTGCGGAAGAAAACAAGCGGATTCGGGCGGGTCGCGCCAACCCCACATCCACTCCACTTCTAACTCTACGACCGCTGCGGCTGCGCAGCTGCGCAGGTGGGCTTGAGTAAGAATCTTGCAACCTCACCGAGTTTACTCCGTCAAAGTACGAGTGAAGATTACAAAAGTAACCAAAGTGCGTTTGGGACATATAACAGTGTGTATTCATCTTTTGAGTACACCTTACATAACCGCCCTGCTCACCCTAAGCAAAAGTCAGTTTTCCCTGGGTTTCTTGCTATCGAAAGGCACCTTTGACCTTCTGCACAAAACAAACAAATAAACGTCAACTGTGACTGCAACTTCGTCAGTCCTGGCTGGCTAGATCGGCAAAGTCCTGGACTCTCCCACTGTCTCTTGATCCAGGGCACAGACAACGACGGAAGATGTTGTCGTCGGCCACCACCGCAGTGCGCCACCTGCTCGGGGCCAGCCAGTCCAGTGCTCGTCATGTCGCTTGTCCCCTGTCTTCTCTGGCAGACTCGTACTACAACGACGACCAGAAGGAGCTCCAGCGCCAAGTGCAGAAGCTCATCAAGACAGAGATTAATCCACATTGCCAGCAATGGGAAGACCAGCACGACTTCCCAGCCCATGAAGTCTTTAAGAAGCTGGGCTCCGCTGGGCTTTTGGGCGTCAACAAGCCCACTGAGTACGGCGGCCTTGGCCTCGACTACAAATGGCAGTCGGCGCTCATTGAGGCGGCGGGATTTATCCGCAGCACCGGCGTTGCCATGGCCATTGGCGTTCAGACGGACTGTGCCACGCCAGCTCTCGCCAGGTTTGGCAGCCATGAGCTCAAGAGAGATTACCTGACACCGGCCATTTCAGGCGATCACGTAAGTATCAAGTTCATGCACCGTTTGAACTGGGAGGTATTGGCACTTGGTGATCAATAACAGATCATCCCGGACCTTCAGGTGTGCTGTGTCGGTGTGAGCGAGCCCTCTGGTGGCTCTGACGTGGCCTCCCTCAAAACTACTGCCGTCCGTCGTGGGGACGATTGGATCATCAATGGCCAGAAGATGTGGATCACGAACTCCTTGCAGGCAGACTGGATGTGCCTTCTGGCCAACACACGAGACGGCAAGGCTCACGAAAATAAATCGCTCATCATCGTGCCCATGAATGCCCCTGGTGTGACCAGGAAACGTATTGACAAGAAGCTGGGCATGCATCCCTCCGACACCGGTCACATTATCTTCGAGGATGTCAGAGTGCCCGTCACAAATACCATCGGCGAGGAGGGCATGGGCTTCACCTACCAAATGCTGCAGTTCCAGGAGGAGAGGCTGGCCGCCGCATTGGGCTGTCTGGTGCCCCTAGAGACTGCTCTAGAG